>Ga0116182_1001742_pt1 | contig 22106 bp, 19 predicted proteins | sample AD_UKC077_MetaG_FD_89805 | JGI IMG/M metagenome (GOLD analysis project Ga0116182, IMG submission 89805) | Active sludge microbial communities of municipal wastewater-treating anaerobic digesters from USA - AD_UKC077_MetaG | ecosystem: Engineered > Bioreactor > Anaerobic > Digestate | place: USA...
ACGGCTTTACTTTTAACAACTCTCTTTCAGTTACTGGCATAATTAATGCGACTACCGGTTTTGCCTATAGAGGCACTGCCGGTTTAAACACTTCTTTTGCCGCCAACACAGTTTTAACCGGCGTTAGCGTTGGAGGAGGTATCATTACGGCCGCTACTCCTGTTACCGGTGTAACAGGGACGGTGTCAGTAAGAAAACATGATAATTCGGGAGCTTGTACTTTAACCTTTACTAAAGGTATTTTAACTTCTGTGACTTGTACTATATCGACAAATTAATAGCTTCGCAACACTAACTCATAAATTAGGCGAGAGCCTTAAGCCCCAAGCCAAGGGGTAATCTAGAGTTATTATAGTATTTTAAATAATCATTAATTAAAGACAAATAACGATTATCGTCCCCTGGTTTTTTAACTTCGAAGTCCTTCCTGAATAGTTAGATTCAATTCCTCGTTCTTTTAATAGACGATAAATTGACAGTCATTCTTTTGTTTTCGAGCTGTTTTTGAACTACCTCGGCGCACTTATTATATTCCAACCCCACTTTCACTATTGCTCTGATCTTTTCTTCTGAAAGGGCGGCCGGGGTCGAGAGCTTACAGTCGGTCTTGTCTTCTGCATATCGTCCGGGGCTTTTCTGAACCAACGGGAGACAGAACTGGGACCGCTTCCATCTGAAGCGAGACCTTTAGGAGGATAATTGTTTATGGCAAATGGTTATGATTTAACTCCTGATGATACCACTTTATGAGCTAGGTGTTGCCAAGCTATTGGACGATTACGGTCCCTAATTTTTAGCTGATATTAGATTTTTTGATAGGTAAAAGGGGGTGTTGATAAGTATGTATTGACAAAATTATATAAAAGTATTATATTAATAATAATTAGTTTTTTTACAACTCTCAAATTATAAAGACACATGAAAAAAATTTTGTTTTTTTTAGCAATCGCATCTTTGATTTTTGGATCATGCGGAAAAGACGCCGGTTCGTCGCCCTCATCTTTTTCCTTCACGGTTAACTCTTCAACTTTTACAGTTGACGCATCAGCCCTGCCAACCGCCACTAATTTTTTGGTATCGCTTGTAAGCTCTGAAAGCGCTAGCAGTGCTTTTAGCGATGAATTTTATATTGGTGGTAAAACGAAAAGTTTATCTGCCGAAAAAATTACCTTGTGTAATGATGCTTATTTTTCCATAATCGCATTTGATTCTGAGGGTAAGTTTGTTACACAAAATTTTTTCCCCTTCGTTGAAGGGGGGCAGACGTTCGCCTTATCTAATGAGGAATGACACCGCATCTTCAGGACCAAACCGATTTATGCAAAAAGCATATTATCCGTTTGGTCCTTTTTATTTATACTTTAATATATACTTTAATATTGCCTCCATTTTTAGCTTATGCTATAATATTAATAATCAGTTTTTAGTCTTGTATTTTTGATTTTATTAAATATAAATTAATAAAAAATAATTATGCTAACTACGAAGCGGCGACCATCTCGCTCCATTAGCGAGAGCCAGCGCTTCCCGCGCTCTAATATGAAAAAATCATTCGTCGGTCCCTTGCTGACAATTTTAGTCATTGTGGTCTTAGCGGGGCTCTATGCTTACATGTATTATCAGGTCAATCGCCAAGAAAAGAAGATGACCGAATTGCAGACCACGATTGCCAAGGATTCACAGACTGTTGCCGGCGTGGTTAATTTTATTAACGCCAGCCTCCAAAACGCTCAACCACAAAAATAAATTTAAGCACTCCTAAGCCGATGCCGCTTACTTGAGCGCTTGGCCGCGAGCAATATAAAAACATATGAAAAAAGAATTAATTTTTCCCTTGATTGCCGGCTTGATTCTCGGTATTTTAGTGATGTTATTCTGGCAGTTAAATACTAAAATTAACACCAGCAGCGCCCGCTTAAGCCAATTAGAACAGGCGACCAATGCCAATACTCAGGCGGTTTCCGAAATCGTCAGTTTCATTAATCAGGCGACTGGTCAGAACGGGGCTGCCAACACTCAGACGCCAACGACCACTCCCGCTCAATAATCTTTTGTTTTTTAAGAAAAACGCTCTGGAAAGAGCGTTTTTTTGTTGCTCTTGATATGCTATAATATGATAGTCAGATTTGCTTTATGGATAAAAAAATAGCTAAAAATAGGATTGAGAAATTAAAGCAGGAGATTGATTATCATCGCCGTCAGTATCATGTCTATGACCGAGAAAGTATTTCCGCCGCGGCGCTTGATAGTTTGAAGATGGAGCTTTTCCGTTTAGAAAATGAATTTCCTGAATTTATTAGTGCCGACTCGCCTACGCAAAGGGTGGGCGGGGAAGCGTTAGCTAAATTTCAGAAAGTAACGCATCGCCGTCCCATGATTTCTCTTTATGATGCTTTTTCTGAAGAGGATATGCGTGACTGGGAAAAGAGAAATATTAATTATTTGGCTGAGCGCGGAGAGTCACTGTCATCTTTATACTATTGCGAGCTCAAGCTGGACGGCTTGGCCGCCAATCTTCGTTACGAAAAAGGAATATTTGTCCAAGGCGCTACCCGCGGCGACGGCCAGATTGGTGAAGATATTACTTTGAATTTGCGCACGATTGAAAGCTTGCCTTTGCGCCTCTTTAAGCCGGCAGAAAAAGAATTAGTTGCTTTGGGTTTGAAAGAAAAAGATATAAAAAATTTGTTTTATCTTTTAGCGGAGGGCGTAATTGAGGTCAGAGGGGAAACAATCATGAGCAAGCAAACGTTAGCGGCCTTGAATAAGCAATATGCTCTTGAGGGCAAACCCCTACTGGCTAATACCAGAAATGGCGCCGCCGGTTCTCTGCGTCAGCTTGATCCGCAAGTAGCGGCCGAACGTCATTTAGAATTTTACGCCTATGACTTAATTCTCGGCGATTATGAACGCGGAGAAATAGTGCTTAGCCGCGCGGCGGCGGATAAATTAGTCGAACTTTTAGGCTTTAAGAGGGTGAGGGATAATAAGCTGTGCCACGGTTTGGCGGAAGTTTTTGTTTTTCAGCGGTATTGGGAAAAAAATAAGGATAAGTTGCCCTTTTTTATCGATGGTGTGGTGGTAAAATATGATGATTTGTCTTTATGGCCGCGCTTAGGAACGGTGGGTAAGGCGCCGCGTTACATGGTGGCCTATAAATTTTCGGCGGAACAGGCGACGACTAAGCTGATTGATGTTGTCTGGCAAGTTGGTCGCACGGGCGTTTTGACGCCAACGGCGATTTTAGAGCCGGTAAAAGTTGGCGGCGTCACCATTGGCCGCTCCACGCTTCATAATTTAGATGAAATTGAACGTTTGGGTCTGCGTTTGGGCGATACGGTTATTGTCGAAAGGGCGGGGGATGTCATTCCGAAAGTCGTGGCGGCTTTGCCCAATTTGCGTACCGGCAAAGAAAAAGTAATTCAGGCGCCCGTTCATTGTCCGCGTTGCGGCGCTGAAATTAGCCGCCTAGGCGATGACGTTGCCTATCGTTGTTTAAATAAGAATTGCTATGCCGTTGCGTTGCGGCGCTTGGGACATTTTGTCGCTAAGGGGGCTTTAGATATTGAAGGCTTGGGACCCAAAATAGTGGAACAATTAGTCAATGAAGGCTTGTTGGAAGATGTGGCCGATATTTTTGCTTTGCGTCGGGAAGACTTGATTGGTCTTAACGGTTTTGCGGAGAAGAAGGCGGAGAAACTAGTGGCGGCCATTAAGTCGCGTCAAGAGGTGGCCCTGTCTCGATTTTTATTTGCTCTGGGTATTTCTCATATCGGCGAAGAAAGCGCCCAGACCATCGCTGTCTATTTATCTAAATTTTTGTCATCCCCAATTAGCCGTCCTCAAGAATTATTAAGGGTAGCGAAGAAGTGCCGTCTTGATGATTGGTCCGCTTTAGCTGATATCGGCCCAGTCGTCGCCGCCAGTTTATTTAATTTCTGGCATAGCCAAGAGACCGCGGCCTTATTTACTAAATTTGAAAAATCCGGTCTGAGCTTGCTTTTACCTCTTCCCGCTAGCGGCGCTTTAGCCGGCAAAACTTTTGTTCTAACCGGCTCCTTGAATAGTTTGACAAGACAAGAGGCAAAAGATAAAATTAAAGCCAAGGGCGGTAAAACTCAGGAGAGTGTTAGCCGTTTGGTGGATTATCTGGTGGTGGGCGAGGCGCCGGGTTCTAAATTGCGGGAAGCCGAAAAATTGGGCGTAAAAATATTAACCGAAACGGAATTTTTAAAATTAATCCAATAAAATCTTTTAGAAGAGTATCAATAATTATTTTTATAGTTAAATGTTTGAAAGTAGGCAATTATTTTAGCAAAATCGCCCCAACTTCTTTCTAAACTTTTATGCAATTTAAAGAAGCCGATATTGCTCATATGGCCGATCTCGCCCGCTTAGAATTAAGCGCGGCGGAATTGGCGTCTTATGGCGCCCAGTTGTCGGCAATCACCGCCTATATTGAGCAATTACAGAAAGTAAAGACGTCCTCAGTCGCCCTGGCGCCGATTTTGTATAATATCTGGCGGGAAGATGTCGTGGAAGATTGGGAGGTGGAAGAAAACGGACAGGCTTTGAGTCAAGGAAAGTTAGAGCAGGGGCTTTTAAAGGTAAAAAGAGTTTTATAATATGGACGGACAGATGTTTAGCGTGGCGTCAGCGCGTCAAGAATTAGATAAGGGAAACGTCAGCTCTCTGGAATTAACGAGAGCTTGTTTGGCGCGCCTTCAGGCAATTGATTCTGAGCTTCATTCTTGTTTACTGGTGGACGAAAAAGGCGCTTTAGCGGCGGCGGTCGAGGCGGATGAGCGTCTGAGAAAGGGCGAGCGCGGTTCTTTGCTCGGTATCCCCTATCTAGTTAAAGATATTTTGATGACCAAGGGTTTAAGGACTACGGCCGCTTCCAAAATTTTGGAGAATTATATCGCTCCTTATGATGCTACCGTTATTAGAAAGTTAAAAAAAGCGGGAGCGGTAATGCTGGGCAAGACCAATCTTGATGAGTTTGCTCACGGTTCTTCCACGGAAAATTCGGCTTTCGGCCCGACGAAAAATCCTTGGGATTTAAGCCGGGTTCCTGGTGGTTCTTCCGGTGGCAGTGCGGCGGCAATGGCGGCCGGTTTATGTCTGTTCGCCCTTGGTACTGATACCGGCGGGTCCATTCGTCAGCCAGCCAGTTTTTGTAATCTGGTTGGCTTAAAACCTAGTTATGGACGTGTTTCTCGTTTCGGCTTATTGTCAATGACTTCCTCCACTGATACTATCGGCCCTTTGACGCGCACAGTTGAAGACGCCGCCATGGTTTTAGAGCTTATTGCCGGTCGAGATACCAAAGATGCCACCACTTTATCCCTTCCCGTTGGAGATTATCATTTACCTTTAAGTCAAGGTTTTAAGGGTTTAAAAATTGGTGTTATTCCCTCATATTTTGAGGATGGCCTCGATGAAGGCCTGCGCACTGAGGCGATAAGGGCCTTAGAGATATTTAAAAAAGAAGGAGCAGAGATAATTAACCTTGATTTACCTTATAATCAATACAGCGTGCCTGTATATTACGTTATTACCCCTAGCGAGGTCAGTTCCAATTTGGCCCGTTTTGACGGCATTGGCTGGGGCCGGGCGGAAGAGGGCGCAGACAATCTTTTGTCTTTTTATAAAGCCACTCGCGGTCATGGTTTCGGTCCGGAGGCGAAAAGAAGAATAATGCTTGGCACCTTCGCTTTAAGCGCCGGTTATGCCGAGGCCTACTATAAGAAGGCGCAGGCGGTTAGGGAGCTTATTAAGTTTGATTTTGCTCAGGCTTTTCAAAAAGTCGAGGTCATTTTTACGCCAACTTCACCCCATGCCGCCTTTAAGTTGGGAGAGCAGGTTAATAATCCTTTGGCGATGTATTTAGAAGATATATATTTAGCCGGCGCTTCTTTAGCGGGTTTACCGGCTATTTCCGTGCCCGGAGGCTTTACCGAGATTGACGGCCAGGAATTGCCTTTCGGTTGGCAATTTATCGGTCCGATGGCTCAAGAAGCGTCTGTTTTACGAGCGGCCGCCGCTTGGGAAAAAATTAATAATTATCAAGAGCGTCGCCCTAATCTTTAAGCGTCCGTCTCTACCCATTATTATGGAAACAAAAAAAACAGTCAGAGTTATTTTAATTTTTATCATTGCCACCTTAGTCGTGTTTAGTCTTATTTTGTTTTTCAATAATCATCTGGAAGAAAAGGGTCAAAGTTTGACGCCGGTGGAAAATAGTCTTGAGATTGCTGGCGGCCACCAAAGCTACGTCGCCGTTAATATGCCTATAATTAATGATGATGATTGTCTTTCTGGGCACGGGGATGATTTAGACATCATCGTCTATGAAGATTATGGCGATATTTTCAGCGCCGATTTCTATGATTCCTTGGAACAGGCTCGCCTTGATTTTGGCGACAAGATAAGGATTGCCTATCGTCCTTTTAATTTCAATCATACTGATTTATCTTCCGCCGCGGCGGTGGCTGTCCGTTGCGCTTTTGACCAAGGTAAAGGGGACGATTTTCGGGGGAAACTTTTTCAAGCTGTTCGTGCGAATCAATTTAATCATGATAAGTTAAGCGCTTTGGCGGGAGAAATCGGGTTAAATCAGGAGGATTTTCAAGAGTGCTTGACTAATCCCCAAAAAAAAGAAAAAATAGAGAAGATGTTTCTTGCTGCCGCCAATTTTTCCGTTTATGGGGCGCCCACCGTTTTTATTGGCGAGGAAATGATTGTCGGCGCTCGCCCTTATAGTAATTTTACAGATTCTAATGGCGATGAGATTGAGGGTTTGAAGCAAGTTATTGCTAGACAATTGAAATAAGGCTGTTTCAGACAGCCTCTGGGAGAGTTCGCATAGTGGTCGAGTGCGCTCGCTTGGAAAGCGGGTATACCCTAACCGGTATCAAGGGTTCAAATCCCTTACTCTCCGCTCAGAAAAGGGATTCAAACAGGTTGGCAGCAAGATGCGAGCGGCGGCGGAAGCCGGAACGAGCGGACGAGCGTCGGACAAATATCCGGGGGATATTTGGACGCCAACCATGGACAAGTGAGCCTCGCCTATTTTGAGGCGAGGCGAGGGCGATTAATTTTTGTCTCTTCGCAGTAACAAAATAAGCTATTACTAGCTTATTTTTGTTAAGAGGATTAAGTAAAAAATATTAGAAAATAATAATATTTTAGCTATTTTTAAATTAAAAATAGTAAGTTCCAAAGTTGGCATGTTACTGAGTATGGATTTTTTTGTTGACTTTCTTTTTTTTATAATGTATATTAAATGTAATATGATCACTGCCACTATTAGCGCTTCGGCGCTGATAAGGGCAGTTTTTTTATATCCAATATTATGATATAAGCATAAATATTATGTTTCAAAGTGGTTCTAACCGGCGGCAGGAGACAGGGATTTTTTAGAGAATTGCATGGTATTATATTTAACATTAAATAAAAATTGTTTAGTGCGGATATTTACATTTTGATATTAGTTACATTTTGATTTTTAAGCCAGTTTTATTTGATAGTGATCAAAAACCCCAAGGCAATGTTGACGCCGATTTGGTTTTACAAGCGATGATAGAATTTGATAATTTTAACTAGGCGATTATTGTTTCTAACGATGGTGACTTTTATTGCTTGGTTAAATATTTATGAGAAAGGCAAATTGTCTAGGGTGATTAGTCCGGATGTAAAGAATTGCTCAAAATTATTAAAAAAGACGGCAAAAGAGAAGATAGTATTTATGGACAACCTGAGGAATAAGCTTGAATATGTCCCTAAAGAAAAAAGCACCGCTTAAAGATGAACTTTAAGAGGTGCTTTTTAATAGAAATTCTATTATTAGGATAGCATAGATAAATTAAAAAAAGCAATGGCTAGGACTGAATTGTTAAACGCCGAATTAAGGGGTCGCTCGGGTAATATTAAAAAAGAAAATAGGACTTAAAATTGGCTATGTATAACTTTTTTACAAATACTTGACAAATAATTTTACATCACCCATACTTAAATTAAGGTCGTAATAAATAATAATTTCTAACCTTTATAAAAATATACGAAGGCAATAAGTTATTATTTGGCGATCTTATAGATAAATTTGAAAAAAGCTCAAAAAAAAATAAAAAATAATATGCTCGGTAAATTTATATTAGAACAACGAAAAAAGCACAATTTGACGCAGGAGTTTTTGGCGTCAAAAATCGGTGTTTCTCGTCCCACCTATGTTCAGATAGAACAAAACAAACGCGATATAACTATTTCCGAAGCAAAAAAACTTGCGGATGTTTTTGGTATTGATTTTAATGATTTTATCAAAGGCAATGTTTCTTCGGCTACGGCGGAAATAAAAAAAATTACAAAAAAGATAAAAAAAGAAAAGCAAACAATGAGAATAAGCGTTCCTCAAAAAAACCTTGAAAAATTCAAAGAGGTTTTGCTTTATGTTTTGTCAAAAGTCGGCGGCAAGCCGAATGTCGGTGAAGCCGTGCTTTATAAATTGCTTTATTTCATTGACTTTGATTTTTATGAAAAATTTGAGGAACAGCTTGTTGGCGCTACTTATATTAAAAATCATTATGGACCTACGCCAGTTGAATTTAAGGTTATGGTTGATGATATGATCAAAAATGGCGAAATTGTAAAAATAGAGGGAAAATATTTTAATTATCCACAAAGAAAATATTTGCCAATTCGCGAACCAGATTTAACTAAATTAAAAGACGCGCGCGAATTGCGTCATATTGATGAAGTCATAGCCAGATTGGGCGATAAAAACGCCACAGAATTAAGCGAGTACTCTCACGAGGACACTCCTTGGCTCGTCGCGAAAGAAAATCAGCCGCTTAATTACGAGGCCGTGTTCTATCGTACCCCTAAAACCTCTGTGAGAAACTATGATGAGCAAGATTAATTATGGCGAAACGTCGGAATTTCAAAAAGATTTCAAAAGGTTGTTCAAAAAGTTCAAATCACTTGAAGATGATTTGGGGTTAGCAAAAGTTGCGGCGATTGAGCTTTTCCATATTCAAAAAGTAAATAATTTAAGCACTTTTCCGGTTCAGGGTTTTTGCGCAGAAAAAATACAAATTTATAAAATTAAAAAATTTGCTTGCAAAGCGTTAAAGGGGCGAGGTTCAAAAAGTGGAATACGAATTATTTATGCTTTTCATTGCGAAAATTGCCAGGTAGATTTTATTGAGATATATTTTAAGGGCAAAAAAGAAAATGAAGACAGGGAGAGAATTAAGGAGTATCTAAAAAATTTCTAGGCGGCGGACGAAGAAGCGGCGATTGGATTTTAGAATTCGCCGTCCGGATTTTCTTCAAAAAAAGTTCGGATTTTAACCAAAAGGTACCGCCTAGATAATTTAGTATTGGATAGACTAGACATTATAGCTAATATTAACTAAAAAGACCAAGAGCTTAATTAACATTAAGCTCTTTTGTTAAGTAAGTAATTAAAAAAGTCCAGTGTTAAACAATAATTAAAATTTAATGATAAATAAAGTCAATATATATTGTTTATTATGTACTGTATATTATAAATAATATTAGTAAAAAAATAGTATTTTTAATATATTATAATATATAGTATAATACATACTAAATATTTTATTTAATATTAGTATATTTAATCCTATTTACAATATTATTAATATATAGTATAATACATAGTATGACTAAGAAAGAGGCACAATATAATATAATAGTTAATGTCTTGATAAAAACGGGTGTTTTTTCTATTTCCAAAATTGAAAGTCAGACAAGTATCTCTCGCAGCTGGTTAAGTAAAATTTTACGTCACCTAGTTAATGAAAATATTTTAGTGATGACCGCAGAATCAGGCGCTAACGTTAAGTATAAGCTGGCGAATAATAAAAAGGCTTTGGAATTTTTGTTTCATGATGTTGATAGTTTAACCATAGAGCAACTAGCTAAAGTTTGGGGTATTAGCGTTCAAACAGCTAAAAATAATATAAAAAAATTTGTTGATAGTGGCGATATTTTAAAGCAGGGTTTGCCCCCACAAAAAATTATCTACAAATTGGTTAGTCAAGATAACGTTGATGACTTGTCTGACGAACAAAAACAAGTATTAAATAAATATTATATTTATGTTACTCCGGATGGGCAGCTTTTAAAAGGTGTTTCTGGTTTTTTGTATTGGGCTAAAAATAAATCTGGACGTTTGGCAGTTAATTCTCTTGCCGAGGAATACTTAAAAATTCGTCAGAAATTTTATAATGATAAAAATAAAGTTTTTTTAATTGATGCGACTGAAAAAATGCGACAAGTTTTTAAAGATGACATCAAACTAATTAAGGTTTTTCACCGCGATTTTGATTCTTTACCAGTTTTTGGCAAAACTTATCTTAGCCAAATGATTAGAATTGCTAAGGCTGGACGTACTAACACGGCGGTTATGAATTACATAGTTGATAATATCAGGGATGGTGTTAATTATATTATTAAAAATTATAATATTGATGCTATTGGGTTTATTCCACCAACGGTGATGCGAAAAACACAGCTAATGACATTTATTTCTAAGAAACTTAGAGTTGATTTGCCTATAATTCCCATTAATAAACATACCGGGCTTGTTCCGGTCCAGCAAAAAAGTTTAAGAGATATAAAAGATAGAATTTTAAATGCCAATAAAACTATTTTTATATCCGATAGTTATAATTATAACAATGTTTTATTAATTGATGATGTTACTGGATCCGGAGCTACTTTAAACGAGACAGCTAAAAAGTTAATAAATAATGGTTTGGCTAAAAATATTTATGGCTTTACAATAACCGGTAGCGCCAAGGCTAATGATTTTGATGTTATAAGTGAAGCTTAGCTTAGTAAAAAAGGTTAACAACCGTTCCAATTACGCCTCCCCCCGCCGTAAACACAATAAAGCATCGGTTAAACACCGATGCTTTTTCATAAGTTAATAATTACGGGTTAGATTCACTTAGTTTGCGCCCCGTTTACCCGGTAACCGTGAAAAATTAGGTTAAATGACTTATTCTACTTTTGCCCATTGACATATATAAATTTTATTGTTAGTATCTTTTTATTCGTTCATTTGTCAACTTATTAAACACTTTAAAAACTAAATATCATGAAAATTTTCAGAATTGTTCTCATTGTTGTTTCTACCTGTTTTATCTTTTTCCCCCGTTTACAGGCTCAGACCGCAGCCTTTATTATTAACCGAGAAAACAAAGAAATTGTGCTCCTGCCAAGATCGGGGGGGCCGGGCTTAATAATACCGGCAGGAGATTCTGTTTGGTCGTTCGATGTAGATGTATCAGATATATATTATGTCTATCGGCAAATTAAGAAATCTCCACAAGTGGTGGAGAAGGTTGGTTTTTGTCGATTGACCCCTTTAGACGGGGCTTATGAATTTGCTGGCGATAAACTACCGATATTTGTAAAAAACAATTCCGAGCAGAATGTTTTGTTGGAATTCAGCGATATGGTGGTTTCTCTGCCGGCGGGTGGCTCTTTTTGCGCCGATGATTTAGTAATCGAGCCCGACTTAACCGCTTTAGTATATTTAAGCGGTAACGACTCTGTTTCGGCGCCAGGCTTCCGTTTATTGTCTTTTACAATCAACAACGGAAGTTTGTCCGCAAACTTATGGTAAATAGAAAAATATTTTGAGCCTTCTTTTTAGAGGGCTCTTTTTTATTGTTTTTCCCTTAATTTTTTGGTATAATGTGATTAAAGTTTAAAAATATGTTTAATTTTTTACACAAAAAAGAATCAATTTCGCCTAGCGACGAAAAAGACCCTGAAAAGAAGGATACAATTGAAGAGCCAAATTCAACTGAACCGATATTGATTGACAATGATAATAATAAAGAAAAGGCCAGCAGTCTCAATCCTGATAGTTTAGAAAAATTAAGGGAAGCTGTTGAGATCCAGGAAGAGATGGGTAACCACTTGTCTTTAGAAGATACTTTGCTTGTTACCGGTACGAGTCCGGAAAAGCTTCCCGAAATTTTAGCCGAGCAAGACATAAATTTAGAGGCTAAGGGTGAACAAGTTATACCAGAAATCGCTAGAGTTTTAGAGTCCTTAGAAGAAGATGAAAAATCTGAATTAAGCGGATTTCGCCGTTTTACTAATTATAATTCAATTAAAGCCGCTTTTATTGCTTTAATGCTTCTGGTTAAATTTGCTCCGGACGCCCAAGGAGCAGAGCCACAGGATAAGCTGAAAGAGGGAGTGAAAGTGGGTAAAGAGGTAAAGGGCGAGCTTGACCGTGAACCCAATTCAGATAAAACGTATCAGCTGTCAGCTAAAGATTTTGATGACGAGCGTCCGGAAAAACATAAGTCTAACGACGCTAAGCCTTTGGATATAAAATTGGAGGAAAATTCACGTTTGGCTAGTTTGGAACTAACACACTATTTTGCTACTGATAAAGCTGATATTATTAACCCCCAAGCGATTATTTCCGATTTTGAAGCTTTTTTAAGCAAGATTACTCCTGACAATGCTCAAGAAATTATGGCCGCTGATTTTAAATTATTTGGTTCCAGTGATGAGCGCCCGACGAGCAATTGGAAGGGCAGCAATACTGAGTTGACTAAAGCGAGACTAACGGCTTTAGATAAACTCCTCACCGAAACTTTACAGAATTATAAGTTTGACAAGTTGCCGGCCGATTTAGCTGAACAGATTAGAAATAAGAAGTTTTTTCATGAGATGCCTTTTTCCCAGACCGGGCCGGAAGAGGGCGTGATTTATATTACTGATTTAGATAATCCAGAAACTGGTCAAAAGTATACACCAGAAGAAGTGGCGTCTATAAAAGCTAATTACCCGGAAAAATATAAGTTGTTGTTGGACGATTGTCGACGGATATCATTTTCGGCAACTATGCCCCAGATGGATTTTATCAATAAGATGAAAATGAGGAACAGTGAAGTTGAAAAAGGGTATGAAGTCAGTCCAAGGTCTCCCGAATTTCTTAAAATGAATGAATATGATAATGTTTATCTGCTGTTTGATAATAGCCCGTCTGTAGGCGATTCCTATCCTTATATGGCGCAGATGATAGAAAAGCAGAATTTTAAGGAACTAAAAGTTAATTTTGCCACTTTTTCCAATCATCTGGACGGAATAAAGCAGTTAGACAATTCGGTGGAGGTGGCCAAAAATATCAGAGATACAAAATATTTTGGCGATACTAGAGAACGGGCACTTGATGTCGCTTATACCGCTTTGAATAAAATGAAGGCTGAAGAAAAAAATGCCCTTTTTATCATGACCGATGAGGATATTCAGGCTGTTTCTTGGGAAAAAATTCAAAAAGCCCGTAGTCTTGCCGCGGAGAAAAATGCCTGTGTCTATTTCTATTATGGCGATGATAAGCATCAAGCGATTAGACAGGTTTCCTTAGACGAGTTAGAAAGAGCTTATAAGGAGCAGGCAATGGCGGCTATCGCTCCCAAGATTAATTTTTTATACAATGCTGCCAGCAAAAGAATTAGCGCTTTAGAATCCCGGCGACAGAGTCAAGAGAATTTGATTTCCCGTCTAGCGGCGAAAACGAACATTCCTGCTTATCAAAAGAGCCTCTTGGCTCACCAGAAAGAATTGAGCAAAATTAATGAAAACCTGACAAATGAAAAGGAAAAATTAGCGGCCTTGATGCGTGCTTGGGAGGGTGGAGATATTGAAGACGTTTTTGTTCAACAGGCTTTTTATTGGAAAGTTGCTAGTGATACAGAAGTTCAGAAAGTTCGTCAAGGAATAGAGATTAATGTAGCGGTGAATAATTTAGGTTCCGAAGTGGTTGATTTAGCGTCTTTATCAGAAGCAGACGGCCGTTAGTGGGTTTGACTATTTTCAACAAATCAATTATTATCAAGAAGTAAGGCCAAATTACGCCCTCGGCGTAATTTTTGTTTTAAAAAGCTAAAAATTTCATTATTTATTTTATGGAAATCCGCAATATCGCTATTATTGCCCACGTTGATCACGGTAAAACCACTCTTACCGATGCTTTGATGCGCCAAACCGGTATCGCCGGTGAAGAAGTAAGCATGGACAGCAATGCCTTGGAAAAAGAAAGAGGCATTACTATTTATTCAAAAAATACTTCGATTTTTTATAAAGACACAAAAATTAATATCGTTGATACGCCCGGTCACGCCGATTTTAGTTCAGAAGTTGAGCGTATTTTACGTTCCATTGATTGTGTTTTGCTATTGGTTGACGCTCAGGAGGGGCCGATGCCGCAGACAAAATTCGTTTTAAAAAAATCTTTAGAGCTCGGTTTCAAGCCGATTGTAGTGATTAATAAGATTGATAAACCGGCCGCTCGTCCGGCCGAAGTGGTGGAAAGGGTGTATGAATTATTTTTAGATTTTGGCGCCAACGATGCTCAGCTTGATTTTCCGGTAATCTATGCCGCTGCCAAACAGGGAATCGCCAAGAAAGAATTGACCGACGCCTCCGACAATCTCAATCCTTTGCTTGATTTAATCATAACTCATGTTTCTCTGGCTTCTTCCGAGGAGGCTTTGTCTAGACCGTTATTGGCCCAGCCTTTTAATTTGGCTTATGATAATTTTTTGGGGCGCTGCGCCATTTGCCGTCTTTATGAAGGAAAAATAAAAGCAGCGCAAACTGTTTTTATTAAAGATCTTGACGGCACCACCAGGGCCAGAAAAATCACGAAGCTTTTTACCTTTAAAGGCGTCAATCGCCAAGAGGTGCCCGAAGCGGAAGCGGGGGATATTGTGATGATTGCCGGTTTGCCGGATATTTATATCGGCGAGACGATTGCCGAAAGAGCCGACCAAAAAGCTTTGCCAGCGATTAAAATCGATGAGCCGACAATCGCTTTGAATTTTTTGGTCAACAATTCTCCTTTTGCCGGCAGAGAGGGTAAATTTGTCACCAACAGGCAGTTAAAAGAACGCTTGGAAAAAGAAATGGAAGTGAACGTTGGTTTGAAAATCGATTTTTCCGAACCCAGTTATTATAGGGTTTTCGGCCGCGGTGAGCTTCATATCGCAATTTTATTGGAAAATCTGCGTCGGGAGGGTTATGAGTTGCAGGTTTCTCAGCCGCAAGTGATTATCAAAGATATTAATGGCGTTAAATCCGAGCCTTTTGAAGAAGTGACGATTGATATTCCGGAAAATTTATCCGGTATGGTTATTGAAAAGATTTCTAAACGTCGTGGCAAAATGCTTGATTTTAAAACACACAACCGCCAGAGCCGTTTGACTTTCGCCGTGCCGACCAGGGGTTTACTCGGTTATCGCAATGAATTTATTGTCGATACTAGGGGCGAAGGCATCCTTTGCGCCCAGGTGCTGGGTTTTCAGCCTTATGCCGGCGATATTTATAAGAATAATCTGGGCTCGATGGTTTCTATGATTACCGGCAAGGCTTTAGCTTTCGCTCTGTGGAATTTGCAGGATCGGGGCGTCCTTTATATCGCCCCCAATACCGAGGTTTATGAAGGCATGGTTATCGGTAATGTTTCCAAAGGCAATGACTTGGCGGTTAACCCGATTAAAGGTAAACAGCTTACCAATGTCCGTGCGTCCGGTTCGGATGAAGCGATTCAACTAACACCACCGGTGCCCTTGACGATTGAATTTGGCCTGAGCGTTATGAAAGAGGATGAATATTTGGAGATTACGCCCTTAAGCCTTCGTTTGCGCAAACAGCATTTGACCGAAGTAGAGAGGCAAAGGGCGAAGAGGGTAAAAATCTAGGGATAATCTAAAATATTTTTTTAAAAAAAGCTGTATTTATACAGCTTTTTGGGATGGCGATTAGACTAATTTAAAATAAATTAATTAGACTAATTATTGTACCAATCTATATGAAAATATTCGCTTATATTAATAAAAAATAGTCATTATATTAAATAAATATTGTAAAAAAATAATAACTATGACATAATATAATTATGGAAAATAATATCAGCCCTAAACTTAAGGAAATTTTGACCGGAGATAGTTATTTCTCCCAACCTTTTTTGAGTACTTTTTTTATTAATATTAAGCGCTTGCCTTGGCAAGAGGAAGAGTTAAGGTCAATTGATCAAGCCTTGTCGGCCTATGAGCAGATAGAAATTGATTATCAGTTAGATCAATTGTTAAAACTACATAATGACTTTTTGTTTTCTTTTGCCGTTTCTAAAGCTGAAAATTCCCAGCTTACCTTATTGGCGGCGGATGAGATTTATCGATTAATTACTGGTCGTAAAGACATAGCTCCCTTTAAAGCATTGTCCGAGAAGTTGGATAAAGGAGCGCGTTTAAATCAGAAAGATCATGATCGGCTTGAATACTATAATATTGTTCAGACTTTTCAGTCGCTAGCTAAAAAAAGGGTTAGTTTAAACGACTTGTCTCTCGATTTTATCGCCGACTTGCACAGACAGTTAACCCTTGGTCTTGATATTTTTACTGATAAATTACCCGGATTTGAGCCTTATCATAGCGGCTGTTTTCGTGATGACGATAAGACCAGAGTGGCTGATTTTAAACCGGCTCCTCCTGGTGAAATAAAAGATAGTTTAATAGAGTTATTAGCTTGGATTAAAAAAAATCCTTCGGCAATTAATGTTTTTATTTTTCATGCCGCCTTGTATTCTTTACAGCCTTTTAAAAACGGCAATAAGCGGGTGTGTAGGGTTTTGGAGCACTTAATTTTACGCGATATCGCTTATAATCAAAATAATTTATACAACCTTTCTTATTACTATTACCAGCAAAAAGATAGGTATTATAAAAATTTAATTAACTCTTTGTATAAGCATAGCTTTAACCCTTTTGTGGCTTTTGCTTCCGAGGCTTTATATTTTTCCGCCCTGGGAGTAATTAAGGGAGTATTGGAGAGAAAAAAACAAGAATTTATTAACAATAGCAACTTAGGCTTGCCTGCTATTAAATTATTAAAACCTTTGGTTAAAAACGGAGAGTTAAAATTTTCTCGTTTTTACGCCTTGTCTAAAAGAAAAGTTTCGCGGCAGACTTTTATTAATTATTTAAACGAGGCTTTGGATCAGCAGATTATTATTAAGAGGAGGCAGGGCAGAAATACCTATTACTCGGTGGCGGGCAATTATCTGGAGGTGGATATTTTGAAAGAAAAATTAAAGATTGCCAGAGAAAAACTGAATTATTTGCCGCCGGATTTAATCAGTTACCTTTAGTTGTCTAAATTCTTTAATTATTTGTAAAAGGACGGAAAACTCGGTATGTAAAAAGCCATCCCCTAAAGGATGGCTTTTGCGGAGCTGCTTACATTGGTTTTTTAGATATTATTAAGAATTGTTTTGAGATTATCAATAAATATTTCTGTGGTGTACAGGCGATGATAGCGCTCTTGGCCGGCTTGGCCAAATTTTTTCCGTAATTTTGGGGAGTTCACCAGGGTGTTGATGGCTTTATTCAGGGCCGCTATATTTCTAGGTTTGACCGTGAGTCCGGTAACTTCATTTAGGCTAACTTCTTCGACCCCGGTTTGTAAATAAGTGTTAATTATCGGCTTGCCGGCCGCTAGCGCCTCCAGCTGCACCAGCCCGAAAGCTTCGCTGCGTTCAGTTGAAGGAAAGAGAAAAATATCGGCCGCCAGAAAAAAAGGTTTTAAATCTGGTTGGCAAGAAATGATGCTTATATTTTCCTGCAAGTTTAAATCCGTAATCAGTTTTTCCAGCCTGCCTTTCTCCGGTCCGTCGCCGATAATTAGAAGTTGAGCCTTGACTCCGCTCATGGCTTTGATGGCATATGCAAAGCCTTTATAATAGACGAGGCGGCCGACGGCCAATAAAAGAACTTTGTTTTTTCCGTATTGTCGTTTAACTTCTTCAGCTTTTTGATAATCATTAGGGGTATAATCTGCTTGATAACCAAAAGGTAAAACCTGGCATTTATCGGAGTGGGTTTTTAAATTTGGTGAGGAGTTTATTAAATTATGGCTACCCACTAAAATTGTGTGGGCTTTTTTGAGACTGTATTTGATAAAAGGAGAAAAGATTAAGGCGCCTAACTTTTGCCGGACAATATCAGAATGGTAATAGATGATTAATTTTTTTTTAGGAATGAAAGGGGAAGTCAGGGCTGCCAAAGGGAAGGGGTAGTGTAAGATTATTTGGTCGTAGTTATTTTTTATATCTTTAAATAGTTGAAAAAAATCTAAAGATAAGGGCATGCCTAGTTTTTTACCCCAAGAAGCGGCGCGATAAACCTTAACCCCCCGAACAGTTTCTATTTGTCTCTTGCCTTTGTTTTGGCAAACTAAAACATCAACCGTAAACTCAGATTTTTGATTAAGCTTTTCGGCGATGTTCTGAACAGTTGTTTCAATCCCGCCGATGACCGGATAATATAGTTTATTTATCTGAAGAATTTTCATAAAGATGAAGGATGTCTGCTAATTTTTTAGCAGATTTTTGCCAATTGAAACGAGGGTAATTTTTTCTACCTTCATTTTTTAAATTAGCCGCTAGCACCGGGTTGTTGATAATCTTTTTAATTTTTTCCGCTAAATCCGAGGCCGATAGGGGGTCAAAGAATAAAGCGCCAGTGTTAGCCACTTCTTTAAAAACAGGGATATTAGAACAAATAATCGGGGTGCCCATAATTTGCGCCTCCAAGATAGGCAGGCCGAAGCCTTCGTATAAAGAAGGGAAAATAAGGGCTTGAGCTTGGCTTAATAATTGATATTTATTTTCATCACTAATAAATCCGGTGAATTCTATTCTGTCATTCTGGTATGAATTAGCTAAAATTTGCATTCTCTTATCCATTTTTCCAACAACTATTAAACGTAAATCAGGAATATCGGTTTTAATTAAGTTATAAGCAGCCAAGAGAGTGGTGAGATTTTTTCGCTTGCGGGCATTGCCAATTACGATGATGTAGGGGCTGACTGTTTGTGTCTGATTTTTATTGATAACGGGTATTACGGGAGCGCCGTTATAAATAACACTTAGTTTGTTTTGATTAATTTTTAATTTATTAATTAATTCTTGGCGAGAAAATTCAGAAACGGTTAAGAGGTGGCGGGAAAAGTGTTTCGCAAAAAACAAAGATATCAGCCAGTAGATTTTACCGAAGCGGCTGCTTTCCCCTTTAATAATAAAGGGTGCGGCGTCGTGGATAGTGACAATTTTTTGGGGATAGAGCCAGGGGCAATTTAAAGAGGCGCAAAACAGTATATCCGTTTTTCTCTTTTTAAGTAGACGGCCAAGTTTAAATTGTTGAAAAATAAAAATCGATAGTTTGTCGATTTTTTTAAATTTAATTATTTCTAATTTGAAGTAAGCCGGTAATGGTTGTAGAAATTTAGCCGAAATCTCATTAGCTAAGACCGTTATCTCGTCCTCATTATGAGGCCACGCCCGCAACAAATTAGTCAGGAAATTTTCAATTCCTTGATAAGTATTATAGGGGAGGGCATTGATGACTATTTTCATAAGACTTTTAGCGCTTGTGGTTTTTTATTAAAATCAGGAGTTTGTAAGGCAGTCTTACTAATTTGAGAATAAGAACGGTAATAGATCCATAATGTTTTTTAAAATAGTAATTTTGAGAACGAAAATAATGCCAGCGTTTATTTAAACTGTGTTTTAGACTTTGACCCCCCAGATGGGTAATTGTAATTTTATTGGCGACCGCGCTTAAGTAATCAAATTTCCGGGCTCGTTTGCATAAGTCAATATCTTCATAGTAAAGGAAAAAATTGTCATCCCAACCTTTTAATTGTGTAAATAACTCTTTTCTAATCATTAAAGCGCAGCCGCTCACCCAGTCTACCAAATTATATTCTTTATTTTCATCAAGTACTGGGTCAATTTTTGTTTTTTGGGTAATAAGGCGCCAGAGGGTTGGAAAATTACCAAAAGAAGCTGGCTGATATTTATTGTCAGACATTAATAGCCTTGGCGAAATAATGCCAATATTTTTATTTTGTTGAAAAATATTTGAACAAGCGCTAAAAATATCCTCTTTAATGATTGTGTCGCTATTTAGAAATAACAGGAATTCACCGTGGGCGCTGGCGGCGCCTTGATTATTAGCGCTAGCAAAACCAAGATTGCTTTTATTAACAATCAATTTTATTCTATCACCAAATTTTTCTTGTAAGAATTCTACACTGCCATCATTGGAGGCGTTATCAATGACGATGATTTCCGTTTCCGTTGCTTCCGGTAAGTCTAATAAATTTTTTATGCAAGCGGCGATCAGTTCGCAGGTTTTATAATTTATAATTATTATAGAGTAAGACATTTTTTATTTTTAGAATTTTATAGGGTTTATTTTGTATAATAAGCAATAAATAAGCATATGAAAATTATTAGTTTGTCTAGATTTTTTTATTTGCTTGGCACAAATTAGAAATTTTTTTAAATTTTGGATAATTCCTTGGGAGTCAAGGAAATCAATTAAATTTTTCAAGTATTTTTCCTTTTGTTCCACCGGAGAAACCAGATTAGTCTTGTTTGCTTCTAATATTTTTTTTCGAAGCGCCGTCATTCTTTCCAAATAGTTTTTTAATGTTTGGCGATAAAGAGACAGAAAATTTTTGTTGAATAAATTTTTAAAATAGTATTTATATCCACTAATTTTAACCCCTACCATGTTATCTCCATGCTGGCGATATTTTATAAGTTGTTTATCTATAAAATATATTTTAGAAAAAGCGGCGGCGATTAATCCTATCCACATATCTTGTAGGGAGTTTTTCGGTATGGGTAATATTTTTTCTTTTAGGGACGCACGGAACATAATGGTTGGCGCTGTTATGTGGTTTGTCCTGATTAAAGATTCAAGATTGTCTTTATTTACATTTACTCGGTGTAAAGAAAAAATATTTCCCCGCAGGATTTTTCTTAAAGATGATTTTTTTTGTATTCTTAAATTTTCATCCGTAATATATACATCATGGTAGACCAGCCCGATGTCTTTATGTTCTTTTAAAATTTTTGATTGGAGTTCAATTTTCTCAGGTAACCAGTAGTCATCAACGTCGCAGACAGCAATAAATTCTCCGTTGGCACAGATTAAACCTTTGGCGAAATTTTCTGTCAAGCCCAGATTTTTTTCATTTTTAATAATCGAGATGTTGTCGTATTTGTCGGCGTATTCTTCGGCTATTTTTAGAGTTGAGTCGCTAGAGTGGTCTTCGCATATAATTAATTCCCAATCTTTTGAGGTTTGTGCCAAGATGCTTTCTATTTGTTCTCTTATATATTTTTCGCCGTTGTAAGCCGTTAGGATAATGCTAGTTTTATTTTTCAATAACATATATTAATCTATAGAATTTTTTACCTTTTGCACCTATAAATTTTAAAAATAAGATTGGTAGGAATTGGGCAAATATAGGTAAGCCGCGGGTTACATATTCAATTAAGTGTATTATTTTGTGCAATGTTATACTTTCATTGCCAAAGGAGTTATATCGACAACCAGTATCGTCTAAAATACGGTTAACTTCTTTCTTTTCCGGATATTTTATTTGGCAGTGTTCTTGTAGCCACCCCGGTATTTTTATATGGAATTTTTCTAATATTTTTTTATGTCTAACGTCTATTTGGTAGGCATCTTGGCCGCAGGGGAAGCCAACAATGACAAATTTTTTGGAAATACGAATTAATTCAGAAAAAATTTTGTTTCGCTCATCGGGGTTGATGTGCTCTATCATGTCTAAAGATAAGATAATGTCAAAAGAATTATTTTCAAATGGCAGTCTTAACGCCGAACATTCTACAGTCACCATATTTTTAATATTTTTTCTTCTCTTGTCAGTGTAGTCTGCAAAATTATTATCTACTCCCGTAAAGATTCGTTTTTTGATAAATGGTCCGATTCCTTGGCTACCGGAACCAACTTCGCATATAGTTGCGTTTGGATATTTATTTATCAGCCAAATTACGCTTGAGTATCTTAATTTTTGATCGAGCATAATAAATATGCGTTTATCTCCCACTTCTGGCCACAACCGTGGCCATGGTTTTAACGATTTATATTACATTAAACATCGCTCCCTTTATTTAGACTTATCAATTATCCTTAAAACCATGGCCACGGTTGTGGCCAGAAGTGGGAGATAAA
>Ga0116182_1001768_pt1 | contig 21963 bp, 13 predicted proteins | sample AD_UKC077_MetaG_FD_89805 | JGI IMG/M metagenome (GOLD analysis project Ga0116182, IMG submission 89805) | Active sludge microbial communities of municipal wastewater-treating anaerobic digesters from USA - AD_UKC077_MetaG | ecosystem: Engineered > Bioreactor > Anaerobic > Digestate | place: USA...
AATTTCTCTTCTTCATACATAATATTCCAAGGCGTTGCCATTGGGCTGGTATATATTGCCCCTTCAGGGCGGTTTATTTATCAAACATGCAGTTCAATTTAATGTGTTGTGTAACCATAAAGCACAAAACGCCAAATTATTTTGACATATTCCCCCGTTTTTGATTACCTTTGCGCGAAAAGAAAAAATAAAATCAATATGAGAGCATTCTCTTTTTTCTTTAGTCTTCTTATTTCTCTGTTTTTAACAGGATTAACGGCACAAAACTTTGATGAATTGCTGACAGAAAGGAAGCCATTGGATTGCCCTGATATTTCGCAAAATAGTGGCTTATATTTCATCAAATATATTGAGGAGTCCAAATTAGATTCTGCTAAGAGTTTATTACAATATTGGGAGTCCAAGTGCGGACAGCGTGAACCAATCTTCAGGGCTAAAATTTTATTGGCTTTGAAACTTTATGAGTATAATGACAGTCTGTTGTTCGATGGTGTATTAAATAATGTTTTCAATTATCAAAATCGCAGCAATATGATTAAATATGCTGATTACAGTGCATATGATAACTACAAATCATATTTTGGATATACCCCTCCCAACCAGATTTTTGATAAGTTCACTAAAGAATGGGCTATACAATTAAAAGATCAATACGAATCCAACACCATAGAATATATGTGGGCTGAATTTTATGGCAACAACCAGGACACCATTTTTTCAAAGCTGCAGAGCAATTCTCATAAAGATTCAAAATTATCAAGTGAATATCATGAGCAAGTTGACCGTTATGTGAAAATGTTTGAGTCACATTTATCGTGGATTACAGGTGTTTGGATTCCGACCGGGCCACTCTCTATTGTTGGCATACACCCGGAATTGGGATTTCAAGTCGGTATCAAACATAAGAAGATGAATTATGATTTAACCATGACATTTAAATTTCTTGATTCTCCCAACGTTTTTGAGGCAATTCGTCCTGAAAACGGATTGCCGGCAGAACCAACCCGACATTTCTTCGGGGGACATTTGGGCTTTGATATCGGAAGGGATATTTGGGTGCGTGATCAACATGAGCTACAACTGACCGGCGGACTTGCTTATGATGGATTCGATGTATTGGAAGAAGATAAAGACAAGGATTTAAATTCAGCATCTGCATCTTCCTATAATTTCAATGCCGGATTGGGTTATCGTTATTATATCAACTCCAATTTCTACCTAGGTATACGGGCAAAATACAATGTGATTGACTACACAAAGAATAATGTTATCAATTACAAAGGACATCCCATCACCATTCAATTTATCATCGGTGGGGTGAATAATGCACATAGAAATTCGAATTTGAAAGCATTGAGGTATAAGGTAAGGGAAAAATAGTACACAGGTGAAAATCAAAACAATAAAATAAGCAAAACCAGAACTTCCCATCAGGGAACTTGGACAGCTTGAGATTACGATATATGATTTGGAACGAATTTATTGAAACAGCAGACAGAGAAAAACTGAAAGAAATTCAGAATGAGCGTTTTATCAAGATGATTGAACGCATTTACTACAATGTGCCTTTCTACAGGAAGAAATTCAATGAAGCAGGCATCGAACTCTGTGATATCAAGAGCATAGACCAATTGAAGGGCTTGCCCTTTACGGAGAAAACCGATTTGCGTGACAACTATCCTTTCGGATTGTTTGCCGTTCCGCAAAATCAGATTATTAGATTACATGCTTCCAGCGGAACTACCGGTAAACCTACGGTGGTGGGATACACCCGCAGTGATTTACACTTGTGGAGCGAAGTAGTGGCACGTTCGCTTTCAATGGCGAATATCGGACGAGATGATATCATTCAGGTGGCTTATGGATATGGTTTGTTCACCGGCGGTTTGGGTATGCATTACGGTGCCGAAAAAGTCGGTGCTTCCGTGATTCCCATCTCCGGAGGAAATACCAAAAAGCAATTGCAACTGATGGTTGATTTTGGCTCAACTGCCATTGCTTGTACGCCTTCTTATGCGGCACATTTAGGCGAAAGCTTGGTTGCAGCAGGTATTGATAGAAAAAACATCAAACTGAAAGCCGGTATTTTTGGTGCTGAACCCTGGACCAATGAATTGCGCAAGCAGGTTGAAAGTCTGCTGTCAATTAAAGCTTATGACATATACGGCTTGAGCGAAATTATCGGTCCGGGCGTTTCCATGGAATGTGAAGCCCAGAACGGCATGCACATTTACGAAGACCACTTCATCCCTGAAATTATTGACCCCGACACTTTGGAAGTTCTGCCTTACGGTGAATTAGGTGAGTTGGTATTTACAACCATCACCAAAGAGGCCATGCCCCTGTTGCGGTACAGAACCCGCGACTTGACCCGTTTACATCTTGAAAAGTGTAGTTGCGGACGTACCTTGTTGCGGATGGACAAATGTGTGGGCAGAAGCGACGATATGTTGATTATTCGCGGTGTAAATGTGTTCCCATCGCAAATTGAAGCCGTATTACTTGAAATGAGTGAAGCCAGTCCGCATTACCAATTGGTGGTGAATCGCGAAAATAACTTGGATACCCTGGAAATTAATGTAGAATTGGACGATCATTTCTGGTCGGATGAGATCAGGACTTTAGAAAATTTAAAGAAGCGCATTGAACACAATATTGCCAGCACCCTGAGTGTTTCCGCCAAAGTCAATTTGGTAGAACCCTTTTCCATTGCCCGTTCGGAAGGAAAAGCCCAAAGAGTAATTGATAACCGTAAATTAAATCAATCATGATCATCAAACAATTATCCGTTTTTTTAGAAAACAAAACAGGAAGGCTCACTGAGATGACCAAAATATTGAGTGAGCAAAATATTAATATTTCAGCTTTCAGCATGGCAGAAACTGCTGATTATGGTATTATCAGATGTATTGTTACCAAACCTGAAGAAGCTATTAAAGTCTTGAAGGAAAACAGATTTTCTGTGAATATGACCGATGTGGTTTGTCTGACCGTTCCCCATGAACCCGGAGGGTTATACAAAGCATTGAAAATTCTTTCTGAAAATAATGTTGCTGTAGAGTATATGTATGCTTTTGCTTTTAACAATGCCGCAACTGTGGTTATTCGTTCCGAATCCAACGAAAAAACGGTTAAAGTGCTAAAAGCTAATAAGATGCAGTTGCTGAATGCCAGCGATATTTATCAGATATAGCATCAAGCTTCCATTTCTTCCTTGATTGCCTCTACCACCAGGGGTATTCCTATGTTAATTTTTTCGACGGAAGTATTGCAAAACGACAGACGCATTTTATTATTGAGAATGTCGTGCGGGTCGAAAGTTTTGCCGGATACGAATACCACACCTTTGTTGATGGCACGTTTCAACACTTCCGTTGAGTCAATATGCTCCGGTAAATCCAACCAAATATAAAACCCGCCTCTTGGCACTGTAAAAGTAATTTCCTGCGGAAGATGTTTGCGCAGGCAAGTTACCATGGCTTCAGCACGAACTTTATACTCCTTACGCACGGTTTCTATGTAGTCGTAAACCGCACCGCTTGATACAAATTTATGCGCCAACATCTGCGTGAAGCTTGGCGAACAGGCATCTATGGCTTGTTTGATTAATTCGGCTTTTTTGTAGATAGGCTCAGGAACCAACATCCATCCCAAGCGCAAGCCCGGTCCTAATATCTTGGAGAAAGATCCTGTATAGCAAACATCTATGCCTTTAGGGTTCATGGCTTTGATGGTGGTCAGATGGGGCTTGTCTTTTTCGTAGAAATATAAATCGCTATAAGCATCATCTTCAATCAAGGGGATGTTTTTATCTTTTAAAATTTCAATCAATGCTAATTTGGTTTCAACATGGTAAAGCGTTCCGGCAGGATTATGAAAGTTGGGCGTTAAATAAACAAATTTAGGTTTTTGTGTTTCATCATTGACGGCTGCTTTTAATTTATCCAAATGGATGCCGCTTGCAGTTAAAGGCACGGACACAATGTTGGCATCATAAGATTTAAAGGCAGAAGTAGCACCGATAAAGCAGGGGTTTTCAACCACTATACTATCTCCCGGATCAAGGAAAGCCTTTGCTAAGATATTGATAGCCTGCAAGGACCCGGTTGTGATCATCAGTTTGTTTTCATCTACCGGTAAACCTTTTTTACGAAGAAATTCTTGTAAAGTATCCAACAGTTCAGGAATGCCGCCGGTCGGACCGTACTGCATGGCGATTTGTTTTTCCTTTTCAGTCAGGTTGTTGTAGATATCATCAATCTCTTGCAAAGGAAATAGATTGTTATCCGGCATACCACCGGAAAACAGAATCATGTTGGGTTTGTTGGCTAAACTCATTAAATCGCGTATTTCCGATGAACGCAATTTGTTGATGGATGATGAAAAACGAATCATAAGAATGAGGAATTTTAACCGGCAAAGATACCAATAATTCTCTTTATTTTATATTTTACTTTTTCTTTTTCAAAGTACGTGACTGAGCTCGAATATCGAAAATAACCCAGCAGTTGGAACTTATGAGACACCGCCGTACTTTGTTGAAAAAATTAATTGGACATTTCTTCCTGTTGGTTACCGGCATGTTTTATAAAATCTTTTGGAAGTATTCCGAACTGTTTTACAAAGCACTTGGTGAAATAAGATGCAGAACTGAATCCAACTTCGTAGGCTACTTCATTGATACGAAGCCTGTTTTCCAACAAAAGCAGCGTAGCTTTTTTAAGACGATAGGTGCGCAAATATTCTCCGGGAGTATATCCACATATACTTTTAAGTTTACGTTGAAAATTTGAACGACTGATGAATAACCTGTCGGTAAGCGATTCAATGGAGAAATCGCTATCAGAAATATTTTTATCAATCTCTTCGTTTAAACGATTGATAAAGCTCATGTCGCTTTTGTTTGAAGTTAGAATGGAATAAGGGATTAAAGGAGACCGGTTAAAAGAATCGAGTATGGCCATGCGGTTTATCAGCAATCTTGAAATCTGAGCTTTCAGATAAGACGTTGAAAATGGTTTTTCGATGAATACATCGGCACCGGCTTGTAATCCTTCAATTTTAGTGGCATTATCTGTTTTTGCCGATAACAATATGATCGGAATATGACAGTATGCGATATTATCTCGCAACTGTTTTGTAAATTCAATACCATCTATTTCCGACATCATAACATCAGTGATGATTAAATCGTAAGAATTTTCTTCTATCATAGTAAGTGCTTGAACAGCATTTTCTGCAACATCTACTTTGTGTTTAGATTTGAGACTGTTTTCGATAAAGTAAAGCATATCAAGGTTGTCTTCTACTACCAGGATACTTACTTTCTTATTCGGGTTATATAAGAGATTTTTATCTGCCATGTCTTTATCATCATCCGGATAATCTATAATAGACTTGTTTTCAGGAAGCTCATTAAATGTAAAACTGAAAATAGAGCCTCCACCCGGATTATCTTCTACGGCAATAGTTCCTCCCAATATGTCGGACAAGTGTTTTGCCAGTGACAGTCCAATGCCGGTTCCTTTGTTGGTTTCATAAAATTTAATCTGATAGAATGGGTCAAATATCTTTGTTTTTAATGGATCAGGAATACCTTTTCCGTTATCACTCACCGAAATAGTCATGCTTTTATTCGGATGCTGAGTCAGTTTTAATTCGATTTTATTTTTACCATATTTGAGTGCATTGGTAAGGAAATTTCCTATAATTTTTATCAATGCATCAGCATCAAAAAATATTTCAATTTTCTCATGAGGAACAAGGACTTGAAATTGAATATTTTGCTGTTGAGCTGTTTTTTTGAACCTGTCATATATTTCGTATAAAAGTTTAACCAAATCAAATCTTTTCACAACAATGGTATATTCTGCGGAATCCATCTTGCGGAAGTCAAGTAATTGATTGATCAATACGTTCAAGCGTTCACTATTTTTTTCAATAATTGACAGGTTCTGTTGTGTTGAAGCATTACCATCTCCTGAAGAGATGATTTCTTCCAGGGGTGCTTTGATCAAACTGACCGGCGTGCGTATCTCATGCGCAATATTCGTAAAAAACTCAATTTTGGATTTAAAGGATAAAGATTCCTGTTCCACTTTATAAGCCTCTAATTGTTTCTGTTGCTTGAGGTGGTGTTTTTTCGTGTAATATAGCACAATCAGGTAAATAAACAAAAGAGTAGCAATGACATAAAGTATCTTAGCCGGTAAAGAAAACCACCAGGGAGGTAAAATTTCAAATTTGAGTTCAGCCCCGCTTTGATTCCATATGTCATGGTTGTTGGAAGCTTTAACCCGAAAGATATATTTTCCGGGGGGCAGATTTACGTACGTTACACTCTGGTTGTTACCAACGTGATTCCAGTCATGATCTACATTTTCAAGCTTATAAGCATACTGGTTTTTAGTAGGTGATATATAACTCAGGCTGACGAATGAAATGGTAAATGAGGCATTGTTGTGTTTTAGTCGCACCGGTTTTTTGTGATGTAGACAATGTGCAATATGGGCTTCAGTATCTTTGTCGCTGTTTTTCAATATTGTTAAATCGGTTATTTCAACGGGTGGAATGACTTCATTAATATTCGAGATCAATTCCTGAGGGTAGAAACTATTGAATCCGTTGATCCCTCCAAAATACAGTCTGCCGTCACTCGCTTTGAAATATGATTTATAATTAAACTCGTTGCCTTGCAAGCCATCTCTTTGCGTATAGCTTCTCAAAGCTTTGATGTTGTTAGGCGGGAAGCATGCAAGTCCTTTGTTGCTGCTGACCCAGATATTTCCAAGCTGATCGTCGAGAATGCCGTAAACAACATTATTTGGTAATCCGTCCTTCTCCGAAATATTCAAAAAACTATCTTCTTCGTAATTATACAGAAAAATTCCTCTTCCTTCGCTTGAAAACCACAAACGTTTTTGGTTGTCAATATGAATTCCGGTTAACTCGCTGTTCACCATCGGATCATGTTCTTTCAGGATGTTGCTGTAGAATGTCCACTTACCTGTTTTCATATTCAGCTTTGCAGCACCGTTATTATCGTACATAGCCAACCATAAATTCTGGTATGAATCTTCTTTGATATCATAAACAAAGACAATTGAGTCAGAAATGATTCTTGTGAAATTATCCTGATGAGGGTTGTACTTATTGAGTCCCTTTGCTGTGCCTACGTAAATATCACCGGATGTGGTCTTGAATAACGAAAAAATACAATCATCATCTAAAGTATTGACATTATCGGAGTTGTTGCGGTAATTGCGAAGTTTTTTTGTTCTGGTATTATAAACATCCAGTCCGCGTGAGAATGTCCCTATCCAAAGCTCGTCGTCTACCAACATCAAAGGATGAATGTTGTGATAGCTTGTTTTAACAGGCTGAGAAATTTTTTCATTTTTGATGTCAAAATAATTTAATCCGCCATCTTCAGTAGCAATCCAAAGGTTTCCGAGATCGTCTTCACAAAATTGACTGACAGCTTTCCCCGACAGCGAACCTCCCCTGTTATTTGGAAAATAATTCTTGATGCTTAATGCTCCTTTATTTAAATAATTAAGGCCGCCAAAATAAGTTCCAATCCAGATTCCTTCTTCTCTGTCACGATACAAACTATATACATTTTGATCACTTAAACTGTACTTGTCATAGGGCACATCTATTCTGTCTGTTTGTTTTGTAACAGTATTGAACAGGTAAAGTCCATCATCCGCACCTACCAACAGATGGTCTGCATCATATTGAAGAAAAGCACGAATGTGTGTGATGTATCGATTGGGGTTGCTCCGACCACAAAATGTTCTGATGCTCTTTTTTTGTTTGTTGTAAAACAGGATACCGTCCGACCAGGTTCCGAGCCAGAGATTACCTCCTTTATCTTCATAAATAGAAAGGATTTCCATGTGCGGGTTATCATTAAAATCAGTAACTCCCCGAACAGCTTCCAATAATTTTTTATTGGGATTATATTGAAACAATCCTGAACGGGTTCCTACCCAAATTCCTCCGGATTTATCTTCGAAAACAGTCCAAACCGTAGTCTTAGATAACTCATGTTCCATACAACGGATAGGGGTAAGTTGCGGTTCTTGCGGATCAAACAGATAAACACCCTCTTTTTGAGCGGCAATCCACAGCAAACCGTTTTGATCAAAAAGCAATGATGAAACCGAAGTGATGATTTTGTCCGCTATATTCAACCGTGTCTCAAGTTTCTCAAAACTTTCTGCAGCCACATCCATGATAAACAGTCCGTCGTTGGTCCCTACATAAAGAATATTGTTGGCTCCTTCGATGATAGATTGAATGTAGTGGTTACCGATGGATTTTTTGTCCCCTTCCACATGTCGATAGACAGTGAAGTTGACACCATCAAACTTATTCAAACCGTCTTTGGTACCAAGCCATAAAAATCCTCTGGAATCTTGCATAATACAATTTATGGTATTTTCAGACAGTCCATCGTTAACTTGATATTTCCTGAATTGAAACTGAGCAAAAGTATGGGTAGAAAATACAAGGAATAAAAAAACGTAAAATAAATGATGGTTTTTCATGGAGCAAAAAAATCATATAATTATGTCGAACAAAAATATAATATTTTTCTTAGCTTTGAAATTACCTGCATGTGATATTTTTGAATATCGAATTATAAAAGTGTAAATTTTTGACGTTAAACTAATCATCTTGCTCAGGTATTCACATTTTTTGACCTTAATTTTCTATTTTTCGGTTTTAATTTGTAGTACTTTTGACTTTGTGTGCAACTCGCATCATAGGTTTTTAATTTGAAAGGAGAAAGAGCAAATATGGAGAAACATTCAATCATTGTAATGAATGATTAGTTTTGGAAATCCAATAATTTTCGAATGCTTCAGATCAATTAAGCTTTTCTTTTTTGTTACCGGAAGAACATATCAACATATCAACAAATATATAGTAAGTTTTCGTACAATAATTTTAAATGATAATCTTAAAGTATGGTTAGAAATACATTTTTAAATTTGATTTTTTGTAAATCAACAATTGATTTTATCAAAAAAAGAACAGGTTACATGCTACTTTGCTTTTTCCTTATTATCGGTGTGTCGTTCCCGATGGGGTTAAAAGCACAGCAAAGTACAACAGTGCTCGTTACGGGAACGGTGATTGATAACATTACCGGAACACCGCTCGTAGGAGTGAGTATCAGGGAAAAAGATTCGTCACTCGGAACTGTCACCGATTATGACGGTAATTTTTCTTTGTCTGTGCCGGCTAATTCAACATTGGTATTTTCTTATGTTGGATATAAGTCGGTGGAAAGAAAAGCTGCTTCCAATTTGAGTATTGTCATGGAAGAAGACATCAACATGTTGGAAGAAGTTGTTGCAGTTGCTTATGGTACACAACGAAAAAAGGAGATTACAGGTGCAATTTCGGTAGTTGATGCCAAACAAATTGAAAAAATGACGTTACCCGGCATCGGGCATGCTCTGCAAGGATTGGCTACCGGTGTACGTGTAACTACATCCGGAAGACCCGGATCTACTGCTGACATTATTATAAGGGGTATTGGTAGTTTCAATAGTGTTTCTCCTTTATATGTGATTGACGGGATGATCCTTGAAGGCACACAGCGGGAATTCAACATGAACGACGTAGAAAGTGTACAGGTGTTGAAAGATGCTTCAGCAACCGCGTTGTATGGAGCACGCGGTGCAAATGGTGTGATTCTTATCACAACAAAAAGAGGTGAAGAGGGTGCAACAAAAATCAGCTTTAACGGTACCATAGGTATAGCTCAAATTGCTAAGCGCTATGAAATGATGAACAGTGTGGAATTTCTGCGCGTCAATCGTATTGCCTATGAAAATGCCGGTAAAGTATGGCCCGGTGAACCTGCTCAAGGTCAAAAACTGATCAATACCGATTGGCAGGATGAATTTTATAAAACAGGGATTACAAAAGATTACAACCTCAATGTATCCGGTGGGAATAAAAACGGGAAGTACATGTTTTCGTTCGATATGTACAACGAGGACGGTACCGTGGTTGGACCTTACCACAACAGATTGACGGTGCGTAGTAATACAGAGGCTACAAAAGGAATCTTTACCGTTGGAGAAAATTTGATGATAGGACATTCGGAAACTAAAACATTAGAAGGTAGTCCCTTTATTGATTTAGCGAGAATGCCGCCTATTATTCCCGTACGGGATCCTGATAATCCTGAAGAATATGGTTTCGGAAGCTCTGCCTATCAGACTTATGCTACGAACCCTATCGGATTGCAGGAAACGCGCGATAATAAGCAATATAACTTGAGGATTATCGGATCTGCATTTATACAAATTGAACCCATCAAAAACTTACAATTTAAATCCAATGTCGGTATTGAGTACTTTAATTGGTTCGATAAACATAAGATTGTTCATAAACAACTTCGTTATTTGTCAACCAGTCAGTACAAAGATCAGCTTTATGAAGCAAACGGTGCCATGCAATCGTGGTTGTGGGAAAATACGGCATTCTATAAGAAAAGCATTGGTAACCATGATTTTGATGTGTTGTTTGGTTATTCGGCACAGTTGAAAGAACGTAGGGGAAATAGTGTGACAGGATACAATATTACACAAGAAGGATTCTGGGTGCTTGACCGTGTTTCAAGAGAAGCTGATGCAAGTCCCGCTGTCGGTGGAAGCAATAATGCAGTAGCTATGACTTCCCTGCTTGGACGTATCAACTACAATTATGCTGATCGTTACTTGTTGCAATTGAATGTTCGTCGTGATGGTTCTTCACTTTTTGGAGAAAACTATCGCTATGGTGTGTTCCCCGGTGTATCGGCAGGATGGCGCATCAGCAGCGAAGAATTTATGAGTGGAATGGATTGGATAAGCGACCTGAAACTACGTGCAAGCTATGGAAAATCAGGTAATCAGAATGCAGTACCTGCGTACCAGTTTGCAACCTACATTGCTTCAGGCGAACGTGTGGGAATATACGGAGTTGAACCGAAACTTTATACAGGTTTGATTCAAAATGGTTTGGCAAACAATAATTTACGTTGGGAAACACGTGAAACTTATAATATAGGTCTCGATTTCTCGCTCCTTGACCAGCGTTTGTACGGATCTGTGGAATACTTTGATGCAAGGTTGTACGACCTGTTGATTACCAAAGCACAGTCTTGGATGAAAGGGGTTGACATCAATCCCTGGGTAAATTATGGCAGAATTAATAATAAAGGTGTCGAATTGCAGGTGGGCTTTCGTGAAACACAAAAGGCATTTAAATATGACGTAGTGCTTAATTTGACACACACCAGCAACAAAGTATTGGAGTTGGGAGGTGATGACTATTACTATGCCGGTATCGGTCAATCAAGTTATTCTGCTTTAGGACGTTCTCTTGGTGATTTTTATGTGTTGCGTACGGATGGGATCTTCCAAAACTGGGATGAGATTTATCAATATACACATACTACAGTTGATCCTGAAACCGGAGTTGAAACTTCTAAAATGATACAACCCAATGCCAAGCCGGGCGATATTCGCTTTAAGGATATCAATGGAGATGGTTCAATCTCGGTTGAAACAGACCGTGATTTTGTAGGGTCTCCTTTCCCTAAATTTGAAGCCGGATTGAACTTCAACTGTTCATATTTGGGTTTTGACCTCAATATGTTTTTCTACGGTGTGTTTGGAAATTATGTTTTCAACAATACCCGTTTCTGGCTTGAACGTATGGATGAGACCTCCAATCTTCCCAAGAACCTGAAACCATGGACAGGAGAAGGAACCTCAAATTCTACTCCGCGTCCTTACATGAATACGACTGACAATGTGCTGACCACTTCCGACCGCTGGATTGAACGTGGTGACTATCTGCGATTGAAAAATCTTCAGTTAGGTTATACGCTGCCACGAAATATTGTACAAGCTACGAAAGTGGTAGAAAGACTAAGGGTGTATGCAGGCGTACAAAACCTGATGACGCTTACAGGATATTCGGGTCTTGACCCTGAAATATCAGGCGGCGACATTTATGCCAAAGGATACGATGATGGACACTATCCGCCGGTAAGAACCGTAACATGCGGACTGCAAATTTCTTTCTAAATTATTCTAAATGATAAAAAGATAAAAATATATGAGACACTTAAAATTTATATTAGGATTACTTTTTATTGCGGTGTTATTTTCCTGTGAAGATATTTTGGAGCAGAGAAATCCCAATGAAATGGACACTACTAACTTTTGGAAGACAGAGAGTGATCTGTCGGCAGGCTTAAATGCGACCTACCGCTCATTGCGTTTTAACGGTGTTTATCGGCGTTGGTTGCACTTTTTGTATATATCCCGCTCGGATGAAGGTTATTGCGTATCTCCTGACCCTACGCTTATTACATATTCGAATTTTTTAATCAATGATTATACAAAACCTGCCGTTATTTTTACTTGGTTAGACTTATACAAAGGTATCTTTTGGGCAAATCAAGTATTGGATAATGCTCCCAAGATTGAAATGGATGAGACAAAGCGTAACTATATTGTAGGACAGGCTTTGTTCTTGCGTGGCATTAATCTCTTCAACATAGCAGGGGTGTATGGTCGTGGAGGTATTCCGCTGACTGCTGAAGCTGAGGATAATCCTGAAATTCATGAACAACCTGCTATTTACAGGCAAGCACAAAAAGACTTTTATGAAGCTTCAAAATTGTTGCCTGCAACTTGGACCAGCTCTTTGGATGTTGGAAGAATAACCAAGGGCGGAGCTTTGGGAATGGATGTGAAGGTCTCTGCGCAATTGCATGAATGGGACAGGGTTAAAACACGATGTGAAGAAATTTTTAACCTGGGCATCTATAGCTTACGTGATGAATACAGGGATAATTTTACTGAAACCCATGAAAATAATGAAGAATCTCTCTTTGAGGTGCAATTTATGTCAGGTCCGGTAAGTGGTGTGGGACAGCTCAGTCATGAGCGTGCAAAATTCTTTGGTTTACCTGCTACCGGATGTTCGTGGAATGATGCAACAGCCGGTAATATCATCAAAACAGATTTGGAAAAAGAAAAAACCAAAGACGGAAAAGTTGATCCACGATTAAAGAATACGCTCTTTTATCGTGATCCGGCAAACTTAAATGAACTCTTTTATGGAAAAACATGGGATGCTTTGAAAACCGGTTCTGATATAAAAGACGATCGGGTATATTGGAAAAAATACACTTGCTGGGATACTAAAACAGCGGAAAGCCACGAAGATAATGGTATTAATTTGCGCATTGTCCGCTTGGCAGATATTTATCTGATGTATGCAGAAGCCTTGAATGAACTTGATCCCGGCAATGCCGATATTGTAACCTACATCAATAAAGTGCGTGAACGTTCAAGCGTGAACTTGCCAAAATTAGAGAATTCTACTGTGTTTACCGGATTTTCTGCAGCCGGTAATGACCAGGATAAAATACGCAAACAAATTCAACACGAACGTGTATGCGAATTATCAAGTGAAGGATGGCGCTGGTTTGACCTGGAACGATGGGGCATGTTTGAAACACCGGAAAACATCTCTTTCTTGAAGAGTCGGGATAGTGAGTTTGATAATTTTGAAATTGGAAAAAGCAATCGCTTCCCTATTCCGTTACGTGATATTTATTTAGTTCCCGGATTAGAACAAAATCCAAATTACAATTAATAAAAATATAAGTTTATGAAACATATGAAAAGGATATTTATATCAGTATTGGGTCTGATACCCATCACATTGATGTTGTTTGCATGGGCGTGCACTAACAATCAAAATGAAGAAGATTTATACTGGACTGATCCTCCTACTTCTGCTGACACAATCTATCAAAATCCCATTTTTGAACCGGATTTAGCCGACCCGTCTGTTATACGTGCGGCAGATGGTTGGTTTTATGCGTATGGAACCCAGAATCACTGGGCACACGGCATTAACCGTATCACGCCCATTATACGCTCCCGCAATCTTGTGAAATGGGAATATGTTGCAGATGCATTTACGCCGGCAAGCAAACCTGCATGGCATAACGGAGGCATATGGGCACCACAAATTACTCCGCCTACAACAGAGAATGGCGGCATGTATTATTTGTATTACAGTAACTCCATTTGGGCCGACCCGAATCCGGGCATCGGTGTTGCTAAATCTCAATACCCTTACGGACCTTTTGAAGATGTAGGCAAAGTGCTCGACTCCCAATCCAGTGGCGTGCCTAATAGTATCGACCAATTTTTCATTACATCAGGATCCGGTCGAAATAAAAAATCATACTTGTTTTGGGGTAGCTTTCGCGGACTTTATGTACAAGAAATTAGTGCTTCCGATATGAAAACGCTCAGTGGTACAAAAATTCAGATTGCCGGAAATGGCTTTGAGGGTGTGTATATTTATGAACACGGAGGAAAATTCTGGCTCTTTGCTTCTTCAAATTCATGTTGTGAAGGTCCGAATACCAAGTATTTCCTGTCGGTGGCTTGTGCTGATAAAATCACCGGTCCGTACAAAACCAAAGACGGCATTGACATTAAAACCATCAATGAGTTTAATGCTCCTAATGCCACTAAGTTCCTGGAAGGTGACGGTACCGTATGGATAGGACCCGGACACAATGGCGAAATCATAACAGATGATAGAGGACGTACCTTTATACTTTATCATGCTGTGTCTGTTAAAAACCCCTGGCTTATCAATGAGGGTGGCGCCACTCGTCGTCCGCTTTTGATGGATGAAGTGCATTGGGGTGAAGATGGCTGGCCCTATATTGAAGGTGGTGTACCAAGCAGCACTAAAAAAACTGCACCGCATTTTGATTTGAATTAAGTAGATATTGATGTTTTACAATTAAAAAATAAAATTTAAACGTATGAAAACTATTAAACTGACTTTTGTGCTTCTTATTACTATTTGTGTGAGTTTGACCGCTCAGGTGGGTGAACAAATCGAAATTGCCAATGCGGCAGATCTTCAGAAAATAGGGAATGACGAAGCCTATCCATTAAATGGAAATTACGTACTCACTGCGGACATAGATCTTGCTCATATTGAGGATTGGATACCTATAGGAGCGCTCAGTGTTTCCGATGGCAGTCCGCGAAATTTCAATGGTGTTTTGAATGGAAATGGTTACAGTATCAAGAATTTAAAAATCACTACATCTACAAACTTTAAAGGACTTTTTGGACGATTGTATCATGCAACTGTTCAAGATTTGGATTTGGTAAATGTGAATATTGTTGGGATGGCACCAACGGGTGGAGTGACCGGAGCTATGATAGGTGAAAGTATCATAGAACGGGTTTCTGTAAGTGGAAATATTATTGGTGATTCTCAAATCGGTGGTATAGTCGGACGGATTGCACGTGATCCAACCAATCCCGGCTATAATATTATTCGCGATTGTTATGTTACCGCTGATGTTACGGCAACAAAACGTACAGGTACAGATAACACGAATGATATATCTAACCTTTCGGTAGCGGGGGGAATAGCTGCACTCTCACATTCAATCCAAAATGGTAATTGCGGAAAAATAGACATCAGACGCTGTTATGTGACCGGATCGATTATTTCTGAAGAAAATCAATATGTTACCGGTAATGCTGCTGGAATCTTAACATTCTACGATGGTCATTATTATGTTAAAATGGAAGAATGTATCGTGTTATGTGATACCATTGGAGCTGCTACATCCAACTTATTCTTCAGTCGAAAAGGTCCAACTTATGATCAATTTGAGCTTTTCAGAAAAGTCTATGCACGAACAGGAATTGAATTATATTATGTAAAACCAAGTGACCCGGGTCGCGGTGGTCAAATTCCTGAAGGTATCATTCAGTACAATCCTTTGGAAACTTATAAGACAAAGCAGTTTTATGCCGATAGTCTGACCTGGGATTTCGAAAATGTTTGGACAATGGAAGAGGGTGCATTGCCGGTTTTGAAAAGAACTAATCTATCCACTCAGATTGTTGTTCCTAACGCGTCAAAAAACTGCAAGATATCTGTAAAAGCAGGTGTACTTGAAATTGAGCCATGCACTACCATCAGTGTTCATGTCTTCGATATCACAGGTTCAAAGGTTTATGCGGCTGAAAATTTAGGCTCTAAAATTCACATTGACAATATGCCTGAAGGAATTTATATAGTAAAAACGCAGAGTGAGCATGTGAAAAATGTTGAAAAAGTGCTGCTGCGGTAATGCTTCTTTAATGAATGCCTTCTTGCACAAAACGATAAATTGACAACAAAATGACAAAACGTAATTATATACCTTTATTATTATCAAGTGCACCATTGCTTGCTATACCTGCTACTGCTCAAGAGACAGAAAAACCCAATATAGTGGTTATTATTGCAGATGATCTGGGAACCAATGAGCTGGGTTGTTATGGTGGTACCAACTTATTGACGCCCAATATCGACCAATTAGCAACAGAGGGGGTTCGTCTCACCAACAATTATGCTTCGTGTGCGATGAGTGTCCCCATCCGTGCTTCGTTATATACCGGACTTTTTCCGGCTCGCCATGGTTCATATCAGAACCATAAAGCATCCTACAACAACCTTAAAAGTGTGACCCATTATTTATCCGATTTGGGATATCGTGTCGGAAGAACCGGAAAAGATCATCCGGTGGGTCAATCTGTTGTATATGGCTTTGAACAAATTTCGGGATTTACTGTCGGATGTACAGCCTCGAACCCTCAACCTGCAACAACAGATGGCATTAAAGGATTTATTCAAAGAAATAATAGCCAGCCATTTTGTTTGGTTGTTGCTAGTATTCATCCACATATGCCGTGGGATGCTGGAGATGCTGGTAAATTTAATCCCAATAATGTTATATTGCCACCAAATTGTGTGGACAATGTAAAAACAAGGAACGACTTCTGTCGTTATTTGGCTGAAATACAGGTTCTTGACGATGAAGTCGGTAAAGTAATGACTGCATTGGACGAAACCAACAGCTTAGATAATACCCTGGTGATATTTTTAGGTGAACAGGGACCCCAAATGCCTTTTGGTAAATGGACATGCTATAACTACGGTCAGCACAGTGCTTTGATTGCCCGTTATCCGTCTAAGATTGCACAAAATACCGTGAGCAATGCGCTGGTTCAGTATGAAGATATACTGCCTACGCTCATTGAATTTGCCGGTGGTGAACCCATTGAAGGGTTAGACGGGACCAGTTTCTTAGATGTTTTGTTTGGTGAAAATACGGAACATCGGGAATGGGCTTACGGTATTCACAACAATATTCCCGAAGGTACTGCTTATCCAATTCGTAGTATTCAGGATAAAAGATATAAGTTGATTGTCAATCTTACTCCCGAAGCCGATTATTACGAAAAACACATGATGGTGAATAATGGAACTAATATGTGGTCGTCGTGGTTGGTTTCAGCACAAACGGACAGTACTGCTAAATTTTTAACCGATCGCTTTGTTAAGCGTCCGGCTATAGAATTGTACGATTTGCAAGAAGACCCCTGGGAATTGAATAATATTGCCTCGAAGCCCGAACATGCTGCCCGAATAGCGACCATGAGGACTGCTTTAGAGGCTTGGATGGAGCAGCAAGGTGACCGCGGAGTCCTGATGGATACGGATAATCCGGAAGATCCCAGTTTAAAAACTCCCATGGCAATAAGTACTTTGGAAGATATCAATACTTATGTAAGAGGTGATTTAAGTGGTAATTATTACCTGGCAAATGATATTGAAATTCCGGAAGGAACAGAATGGGTTCCCATTGGGTCTGATAGTCCAACAGATGGTAATCCTCAGCGGTTTAGAGGAATTTTTGATGGTAGGGGACATAGTATCAAGAATTTAAAGATATCAACACCAGCAGCTTTTAAAGGACTTTTCGGAAGATTACACGGTGGGGTGGTCAAGGATTTGGATTTAGTGAATATAGATATAAAAGGAACTTCACCCATTGGAGGTATTGTTGGTGCCATGATTGCAGGCAGCAAAATTGAACGGGTTTCGGTAAGCGGAAGCATTGAAGGACAAACGGAAGTGGGAGGTATCGCAGGTAGGGTTGCCCGGGATGGTGACAAATACAATATTATTGAAGACTGTTATGTGTCGGCGACCATCAAGGCGACCAATCTGAGTACCAATATGAATACACCATCCTGTGCCGGAGGTATCGTAGCCTATACGCATTCAACTTCAGGTGGTAATTATGCAAAAATTGACATACACAGAGCGTATTTTACAGGAACAGTGCAGTCTGCACAGATGAGTCATATTGCCGGAAATGCAGCAGGCATACTGGCTTTTTTTGATAATCACAAATTTGTAAAAATGAATGAAGTGCTGGTGCTCGCCGATGAAATTACAGCAGCAACTCCCAATTTGTTTTTTTGTAGAAGAGGAGCCACCTATGCTGACCTTGAACAGTTTGAAAAAGTCTTTGCAAGGAATGACATTGGTCTTAGCTATTTCAATACGAGTGATAAGGGATACGGTGGAGAAATTCCGGAGGGTGTTATTCAATACTTCCCGCCGGAGACATTTAAAACTAAGTCATTTTATACCGAAAATTTGTCTTGGGATTTTGAAAATACCTGGACCATCACCGAAGGGGAATACCCAAAATTAAATCGAGAATCCGTTAGCTCAGCAATTTCAATGACAAAATCGGATAAGCAGTACAAGGTGCTTTTAAATAATTGGGGAGTTGATGTTTATATGCCGGGGGAATTTACTGTAAGTCTTTATGATTTAGTGGGTAAACAAATCAGGAATACTTTGCATGCCCATGAAGCAATCTCCATCCCGGTTGAAAAAGGTATATATGTTCTGAAGTTAGGCAAGGATGAAGTTCAATATGCTGATAAAATTGTTGTCATGTAGGCAATATTTACAAGCTTGTTTTTTATTAGATTTAAATGTGTGGTTCCTAAAAGTGTTGGTTGTAAATAAATGACAAAATATTTCAAAGAGCTTTTTCAAAAGAAAAAATATCTTAAATTTGCAATGACTTATATCTCAGAAATGAGTGAGGTAAAAATGTGTGAATGAGCTTTTTATGAACTCTTATTTTCTTTGATAGAGAACAAAGATAAAAACAAATAAAATGACCCGATTGTTCGGAGTGGACTTAGTATTTACTTTTTAAAATTAAAAACTTATGAAAAAAACTTTTACTTTTCTTGCATTGATAGTGGCGGTAATGTCACTTCATGCGCAGTTTGTGGATTTCGGAATTGAAGTCTGGAAAGCTACATTCGCTGCGGCGGATATAGATGATGATGGTGACATGGATATCATTCTCAGTGGAGATCCTGCAAAAGATGGCAAACCTGAAATAGGCGCCATACTGATTAATGATGGAGCGGGTAATTTTACTGCACAAGAAGGGGATCGTGTCATCACTGCCGGTCGTTCCGGTAATATTGCTTTCGGTGATATTGATGGTGATGGTGACTTAGACGTTATTTTTGCCGGATGGGGATTGTCAAATCCAATAAAAGCCGGTATAGCATTAAATGACGGCAGAGGTGTGTTTAAACTTGCATCAACCGAAGATTATCCGGTATTGGAAGCCAACACAATCGTATCTTGCGGTTTTGCCGATTTTAATCTGGATGGCTTACTCGACTATTATTTCTTCGGAAACAATAAAGGAAATTGTGTTATTTATTTCCAACAGCCCGATGGTAGTTTTGAGGCTTCAGCGGATGCACTTCAAACAACAGCTCGTTACAGTAATGACACACTTTCTGTTGGAGACCCCATTCCATATAATTTTGTTGAGCCGGAAGTTTCGGTAATTGATTTTAATAATGACGGTTATCCGGACATGTGGATAAATGCTGCTGATCTGAATTGTAAAAATGAGGGTGAACAAACACAACGTTTTTCATACTTGTTTGCCAATGATGGCTTTGGAACTCTGACACAATTTGCGGGAGCAGTTGTGCCATTTAAAAAAGCTAATGGAACCTCTTCATGGGGAGATATCAACGGAGACGGATATTTGGATATGTTGCTCAATGGAGATGGATGGCTGAATTCAGGTGAGAATTCAGATCAAGTGTGGCGTTTGTTTAAAAACCAAGGTGGCAGTGCAATTGAAGAAGTATGGAAGAATGAGATAGGACGTCAGGCAAGTATTGGTCATGGTTCATTGATAGTTGATTGGGATAATGATGGGAAATTAGATATATTCGGAGGCGGTTGGAGTGGCAGATATAATAAGCAAACCACCGAATTATATCTTGGTACAGACCCTGCTAATTTTACATTTACCGTAAGTAGTACGGCTTTCCAGGGAGCTTCCGAACAAGCTTTACTTCCTGTGGATGTTAATGGTGACAAAAGAGTTGATTTATTAGTAAGTGGCTTTAGTGGTGCTCCGTTGAATAAACGTGCTGCATTCCTTATTCTTAACGACTCTCCTAATGCTTCTGTTGCACCTGAAGCCCCAACCGATCTAAATGCAGTTTATGATGCAAATGAAAGCATGGTGACGTTTACCTGGAAAGCTCCTGTAAGAGGGGTGGACAACGGTATTACCTATAATTTTTCTCTTAAAAACAAAACTACCGGAAAATGGTTGTACAATCCGATGGCAATTGTAGGTGGAGAGAAAAACGGTTGGAGAAAAGTAGCCGGACAAATGGGTAATGTGTTTACTAATAAAAGTTTTGAACTGTATGACCTCCCTGCCGGAGAATATGAGTGGACAGTACAAGCTATCAACGGAGCATTCTTCGGTGGTGCTTTTGCGGCAGTGAAGACTTTCTCAATTGGCGAGTCGTCCACGAAAGAAATGTATGAAAGAGATTTAAGAATCTTTAGCAGAGAAGGAAAACTGATAATTAATGGTGCTCTTACCGATGGAGTTGTCAACGTGTATGGTATAGGTGGTAACAGAATAGCATCTACTGTACTTTCGAATCAACCTGCTGTTGAACTCACCTAAGGAATTTATATCGTTGAAGTATTGAGAAGCGGATATAAAAATGTTATTGCTAAAGTTGCAGTACAATAAAATATACGTGGGTTTATCCCTGTAAAATTTCTTGAAAAAAGGAACGCCTGATAAATCTTTATGATTATCAGGCGTTCGTGCTTTTTACTGTTCCACCACAGCAACTCTATTGGGAATTATCTGGCAATAATCTTAAGGGATTTGCTTTGCCCTTTTGTTTCAATTTTTACAATCAACAACTGATCAACGTAATTAAGAGATATTGATTTGTCGGCTGATAAATTTTCCTGATACAACTGGTTCCCCAGCATGTCGTAAACAGTGAGCTTTGTTGGTTCCGTTATTCCTTTTAAATGTAATGTTCCGTCTGCATAAAATGATTTAACCTGCACCTGTTTGGATAAATTTTTGTTTGATGTAGAAGGGTTTTCCTGCACACTTCCGAATAATTCTATGTAATCAATGATCCAAAGATCTTTTTGAGTTGCTGTTCCATACAATGATTCATATGCATATAAACGAAAAATTACAGGCTGAGCAGAATTTAAACCAACAAAATTAATAGTATCCGTGTTAAATGATGTTCTGCTTGCAATTACTACTTCTGGTTGATTAATAAAATTCTCACCACCATCAGTAGAATATGCTGTACAGATTTTCGACGGACCTAATAAGGCGGTGTTGGGTTTATGAACAATCTTCAGGCTATTTACTGTTGCAATTGAACTATTTTGAGGAGTCAGAGTAAACTCCAGATAAATAGCTGTATCTTTAGCTCCTTCAGGCCACTTGTAAGGGCGAAAATAACCCTTTTCTAAATTGTAATCATACATAATACTATCCGTATAAGACAACTCATTAAATTGAATATTGGCAGCTACTTCTGTTGCAGTAAAAGATGCCGTAGTTGTTGGAAAAGGATAGCCCCCTAACTTTATTTCCTCTGCAAATGTTACAGTTGTCGATAAAATATAAAAAAAAGAAAAAATGAAAAA
>Ga0116182_1001792_pt1 | contig 21798 bp, 19 predicted proteins | sample AD_UKC077_MetaG_FD_89805 | JGI IMG/M metagenome (GOLD analysis project Ga0116182, IMG submission 89805) | Active sludge microbial communities of municipal wastewater-treating anaerobic digesters from USA - AD_UKC077_MetaG | ecosystem: Engineered > Bioreactor > Anaerobic > Digestate | place: USA...
CCGCCGCGCGGCGGTTCACGGGGTTGAACGGATATCAGCGGCTGCTCGAATGCAAGGATCTCGACGCCGTCATCATCAAGTCGCCGCCCTGCTTCCACCCGCAGCAGATCGCCGCCGCCGTGGATGCCGGCAAACATGTCTACACGGCCAAGCCGGTGTCCGTCGACGTCCCGGGATGCCGGACCGTTGCCGAGTCGGGCAAGAAGGCCACGAAGAACAAGCAGGTCGTGTTCGTGGATTTTCAGCACCGCACCGACCCCTTCTTCCAGGAGACGGTGAAGCGGCTGCATGAGGGTGCGCTGGGACGGATCACCTTCGGCGAAGTCTTCAATCATTCGGGTGAGTTCGGTGCCAAGGCGGGACCGGACACGCCCGAGACGCGCCTCAAGAACTGGCTGTGCTACAAGGCGCTGTCCGGCGACTATATGGTGGAGATCAACATCCACACGATCGACATGATGCACTGGATGTTCCAGAAGCCGCCGCTGAGCGCGATCGGCTCAGGGGGCCGCACGGGAAAAAACCCGGTCGGCGACAACTGGGATCATTTCGGCATCCTCTATCAGTATGCTGACAACGTACCCGTGACATTCACGTCCAAGCGCTATAACGATGGCGTCGGCGAGTTGGATAAACATCAGATCGTCGAACTCTACGGCACAGACGGCCGGCTGCAGACGAGATACGGCGGCAAGTGCATGATCCTCGGCAAGCATTTGTACAAAGGCGGCAAAACGACGACGCTGTACAGGGACGGAGCCGTCTCGAATATCGCCACCTTCCACACGCTGATCACCTCGGGCGACTACAGGAATTCAACCGTCGAGTACGGCGTCGAGAGCAACCTGATCGCCATCATGGGGCGCAAGGCTGGCTACGAGAAGAGGCTGGTCACTTGGGATGAGATCCAGAAATCGGACGAAGTCATGGATCCGCAACTGGACGGCCTCAAAGCCTGATAAGGAGTAACGATGTCGGACGGTAAACTCAGAGTGGCCGTGGTCGGATGCGGCATGATTGCCAACTCGGCGCATATCCCGGCCTGGCAGTCGCAGCGGGGGGCGGAGGTTGTCGGGGTCATGGACACGGACCTCGGCCGCGCGCGGGCGACGGCCGGCAAGCACGCGGTCCCCGGTGTGTTTGATGACGTTGACAAAATGTTGAACGAACTGGCCCCCGATGTCGTGTCGGTCTGCACGCCGGCCGGCTGCCACAAGGCGCATGCCGAGGCGGCGCTCCGTGCCGGTGCGCATGTGCTCTGTGAAAAGCCGTTGGCGATCACCAGCCGCGAGGCGGCGGACATCTTCCGGGCGGCGGAAGAGGCGGGCCGGCATCTGTTGGTGGGGCAGTCGATGCGCTTTTACAACCAGGTTGCTGCGGCGAAGGCGTTTGCCGCGGACGGGCAGCTCGGCGAACTCTACTGCGCGGATGCGGCACGGCTTCGCCGGCGCGGCATCCCGACCCACGGTTCGTTCCACATCCGGAAACTGTCGGGCGGCGGCGTGCTGGTTGACCTCGGGGCGCACATGCTGGACATGGTGCTCTGGATCATGGGCAATCCCAAGGTCGTGGCGGTGTCAGGCGCCACGTACTCTAAAATCGGCACGCGCAACGAAAACCTGATCACCTCGTCCGTCGAGAGCGGCGCCTTTGCCGGCGGCGTGTCGAGTGCCTCATACAATCCCGCCACGTTCGACGTGGAGGATTTTGCCAGCGCGTTTCTTCGGCTCGACAACGGCGGAACCATTCACCTCAAGGTCTGCTGGGCGGCAAATGTCCCCGACAGTGCCGGCGGCGTGATGATCATGGGCACAGAGGGCGGGCTGTCGTTTGATCCGCGCGTGCTGGATCTTCGCGTCATCCGGAACATGGGCCGGTATCAGGTCGACGTGACGCCGAAAATCCTGCCTCCCGAGCCGAATCATCCTTTCTACGCACACTGGAATGAGGTGGCGCATTTCGTCCGGGTGATCAAGGGCGAGGAGGAGGTCTGCGTGAAAAAAGAAGAGGCGCTGAACGTCATGCGCGCGTTGGAGGCCATCTACCGGTCGGCCGAAGAGGGGCGCGAAGTGCGTCTGGACGCTGAACGCTGAACATCGAACTTTGAACGCCGAACGCTCAATTCTCAACGTTCAACTTTCAACGCTCAAGTTATAGAGAAGGGGATTTGACATGGGCAAAAAGTACAGAGTCGGGATCATCGGTTTCGCGCATCCGCACATCAACCATGTGGCGTCGCTGTTCGCCGCGCATCCGCAGGCTGAAATGGTCGCCTGCGCGGACACGGTCCCGCTGTGTCCGGAGTTGAGAAGCGTGCCGTATACCCGCGAGTGGAACCGCAACAATGTCATGCGGCTGGCGGGCATCACCCAGTGCTATGCCGACTACCGCGAGATGCTGGCGAACGAAAAGCTGGACATCGTGGCCATCAATTCCGAAAACAACCAGCATCCCGACGCGGTCGAGTCCTGCGCGCGCGCGGGCGTTCACGTCTGCGTGGAGAAGCCGATGGCCATCTCGCTGCCGGACGCGCAGCGCATGGTCAAGGCGTGCCGCGACGCGGGCACCACGCTGATTGTCAACTGGCCGGCCACCTGGCTGCCGCATGCGCGCAAGGCCAAGGCGCTGATCGCGGCGGGCGCCATCGGAAAACTCGTCGAGATCCATTACCGCGTGGGCCACTCCGGACCGTACGGGCCGGGCGCCTCGCATAAAGGCGTCAGCGAGTCGGCCGAGCCGCTCACGGAGAAGGAGCGCGCCGCGATCTGGCTGCACCAGAGGGCGGCGGGCGGCGGCGCGACAATCGACCTGTGCTGCTACGGCGTGATGTACGGCCGCTGGTACACCGGCGAGCGCGCCGTCTCCGCGCAGGGCCTCTGGGCCAACCTGGACAGCGGGTGGTGCGACGCCGACGACAATGGCGTGATGGTCGTACGCTTCCCGAGCGCCATCGCCGTCGCGCAGGGGTCCTGGACAACCCTGGGCAAAACGTTTCTGACCGCCGGGCCTCTGATGCTGTTTGGTTCAGCCGGTGCGCTCTCCTTTGAAATCTACGGCGATAAACCGGTGGTGCAGCTCACGCGCGGTGCCGGGCATGATGTTGAAATCATTGAGGCAGAGCCCCTGCCGGAAGGCCGCGCCACGCTGGCCGAAGCGTTCATCCATCATCTTGAAACCGGGGAGCCGGTTCATGAGACGCTGAGCGCGGCGTTCAACCTCGAGATGACGGCGGCGTTCGATGCGGGCCTGAGGTCTGCGGCAAGCGGCCGGATGGAAATCGTCAACGACACAACCGGGCGGTGATCGCATGTCAAACACCCCAGTCAACTATTTGCGGCTGATGGCGTTGATGTTCCTTGAGTTCTTTATCTGGGGCGCGTGGATTGTTCCGGTCAGCAGTTACATGAACGCTACGCTGGCGTTCACCGGCGCGCAGATCGGCTGGATCTGCGGCGCATCCGCGCTGGGGGCGCTGATCTCACCGCTGTTCCTCGGGTATGTGGCGGATCGCTTCTTTGCCACGGAACGCCTGCTCGCCGCGCTGCATCTGGCGGGGGCGGTCTGTCTCTGTCTCGCGCCGCAGCAGACAACATTCCCGGCGCTCATGACGCTGATCGTCATCGATGCGCTCTGCTACATGCCGACGCTGCCCCTGTGTAACAATCTGGTGTTCCGCCACATTGACAAGTCGGAGCGTTTTTCATGGTTCATGATCGGCGGCACGACCGGATGGATCGTCGCAGGACTGATGGTCGGGTTCTTTTTCGGGGAGAAAGACGGCGCTTTCTTTTATCTGGCTGGAGGCGCCCAGGCCGTGCTGGCCGTGTACTGTCTGACCCTGCCGCACACGCCGCCGCGAGGGGCCGGCAAGGAGGGACGGGACATCTTCGGCCTGACCGCCGTTAAGCTGCTGAAGGACCCCGCCTTTCTTGTGTTTGCCGTATCGATTCCGCTGGTCACGATCTCCAAGACCTTCTACACGACGTGGACCAATGCGTTTCTGGCCGAGATCAAGATGCCGAAACCGACAGCGCTGATGACGCTGTGCCAGGTCTCGGAATTGCTGACGATGATCGTGTTGCCGTGGTTTATTGCCAAGCTCGGCTTGAAGCGGATTCTGATGATCGGCATGGCCGTCTGGGCGCTACGTTTCTTCGCGTTCGGCAGCATGCACGGGCCGGTCGTGATCGCGGGGCTTCTGCTCCACGGCCTTTCGTACGGATTGGTTGTAACAGGAGCGTCCATTTATGCGGCGCGGTTGGTGCCTCCGGCCATGAGCGCGCGCGCCCAGAGCTTTATTTCAATGCTGATTTTCGGGGTGGGCATGTTCCTCGGCGCGCAACTCGCGGGCTTTGTCGGCGATGCGTATCGGGGCGAGGGGGGCCGGTTGCACGACTGGACGGCGATTTGGGGTTGGGGTGCGGTGATCGCGCTGGCCGCCTGCATCCTGTTCGGGATCGGCGGGAAAGACCCCAAGGCCGTGGAGGCGTAGAAGTGACAGGGTGGGTGACGGACATCGTGCGGGGCTCTTTTCACGACGGGCCCGGCATTCGCACGGTCGTGTTTCTGCAGGGATGCTCGCTGCGGTGCGCGTGGTGTCACAATCCCGAGACGTGGAGTACGCGTCCCGTCCCGCTGTTTTATCCCGACCGGTGTCTGGGCTGCGGGGCATGCGGCGGTTCGGCCGAACACGCGGACCGGTGCCGCTTCGGCGCGCGCAGGCTGTCGGCCTCTGAACGAACGGTGGACGAGGTCATGGCCGTCATCCGCAAAGACCGGCCGTTCTATCCACCGGAGGGCGGCGTGACGTTCTCCGGCGGCGAACCCTGCGGCCAGCCCGATTTTCTGCTGGCCTTGCTGGAAAAGTGCCGGGCGGAGGCGATACCCGCGGCCATTGAGACGAGTCTTCATGTGCCGGCGGGCGTGCTCGGGAAGGTGCTGCCGTTCTTGTCGGTGCTGATGGCGGACCTGAAACTGGCGGACCCCGAACGCCACCGTCGCGCGACGGGCGTGGCCAACGACCTGATTCTGAGAAATGTCGCCGCTTTGCAAACGGCGCAGCTTCCGTTGATCATTCGCACGCCGCTGGTGGCGGGGGTGAACGACGATGACACGAACATCGAGCAGACTGTCGAGCTGCTGAAGCCGCTGCGAACGCTGGCGTACTATGAACTGTTGCGCTATCAGCCGCTGGGACAGGAAAAGGTCAAGGCGTTGGGCCGGGAAGCGCCTGTGTTTCACGCGCCTTCGGATGAGCGCCTGCGCCGCCTGTGTCAGATCGTTCGTGATGCGGGTGTCCCGCTGGTTGTGGATGGGGGAAGAGTATGAGATATACGGAACAGATCCAGCGTTTGCGCGAGGCGAAGCTGCGGCAGACGGAGGAGAAGCGCCGCCGTCTGGGCGCGATGGACGAGGACGACTATGGCTGGGTGCTGCCGCCGGAGTCGCTGAGCCTGACCCTCCCTTGCCGCGACGCCAACGGCTCGTTTCACGGCGTGCGGGCATGGGGCACGAACTTCCGCTATCTGATGGAGCGCCACCCGGTCTATGTCGATCCCGACGACGCGCTGGCGGGACGGTGGATGTTCATGCTGTCGCGCATGCGCACGAACTATCGCTTGGAGCTGTCGCCTTTCGGCTTTGATTACAGCCACCTGCGGCCGGGCCAGCTTCTGTACGACATCACGCCGGGTATCGGGAAGGACGCCCATTTCGCGCCGGACTACGCCATCGGGCTGAGACTCGGCTGGGGCGGGCTCCTGGCCAAGGTTCGCGCGCGTCTCGCGCAGACACCGCCCTCGAATCAGGAGAGCCAAGATCTCTATCGGGCCGAAGAGGATGCGCTTCTCGGCGTGCAGGATCTGATCCGGCGCACGGCGCAAGAGGCGCAGGAAAAGGGACTGCCAGAGCTTGCGCGCATCAACGCGCGTTTGATTGAGCACCCGCCGCAAACGATGCGCGAGGCGTGTCAATGGATCGCGTGGTTCAATATCGCATCGCGCACCTATAACCGCGATGGCGCCGGGGGACAGTTGGATACGCTCCTGCGGCCTTACTATGAAAAAGACAAGGCCGAAGGACGGATCGATGATGACGACGCGGTGTTTTATCTCTTCTGTCTGTTGCTCAACGATCCGCATTATTATCAGATCGGCGGGCCCGACGAGAACGGGGCCGATCAGACCTCCGCGCTGTCGTATCTGATTCTGCAGGCGGCGCGGCTGTTGAAAAGCACCTGCAACATCACCATCCGTGTTCATGACGGCCTGCCGGACGCGCTGTTCGATGAAGGCGTGCGCTGTCTGGTGGAAGAGCGGCAGTCCTTTCCGCGTTTTTCCGGCGATGCGGCGCTGTGCAGCGGCTTCGTCAAAAACGGCTATCCCGTTGAATTGGCCCGGCGGCGGATCGCGCTGGGCTGCAACTGGATGAGCCTGCCGGGGCTGGAGTACTGCATGAACGACCTGGTGAAAGTGAACTTCGCCAAGGTGTTTGAAGTCGCGTGGAAAGCGGCGCGGTGCGAATCCACGGAAGCGCTGTACCGGGCGTTTGCGGAGCACCTGCAAAAAGCCGTTCACATCACGGGGCAGGGGATCGCCTTCCATTTGGCGCACCAGTGGGAGAACGAACCGGAACTCCTGCTGAACCTGCTGTCGGCCGGCCCGATCGAGACGGGGCTGGACGCCTCTCACGGCGGGGCGCAGTACTACAACCTCGCGATCGACGGTGCGGCGCTGGCGACCGTGGCGGATGTGTTCACCGCGCTGGAACAGCGGGTCGAGCGCGAGGGACTTCTGACCTTTGATGACATTTTTTGCGCGACCGAGTCCGATTTTAAGGATGCGCCGCAGGTGCAAAAGCTCTTGGCGCTGTCGGAAAAGTATGGTAATTCCGAGCGTGGCGACGCTTGGGCGCAACGGATCATGCGCGACTTTACCGACAAGGTCCGGGCGGAGGCAAAGCACATTCCGTTCGTCAAGCCGATCGTCTTGATTCCGGGACTCTTTTCGTGGGCGGACACGGTGCGGCTCGGCAAGAGCGTGGGCGCGCTGCCGAACGGCCGGCGCGCGGGCGAGCCGATCTCGCAGGGCGCGAATCCCAGTGTCGGTTTCCGGCGTGACGGGGCGGTTACGGCGATGGCCGCGGCGGTGGCGTCCGTGCAGCCGGGCTACGGCAACACCGCGCCGCTGCAGTTGGAAGTGGACTTCGGAAGTCTGGACATCGCGCAGGCGGCATCCTGCCTGAAAACACTGATCCGCTCGCATTTCGCGCTGGGCGGAACGCTCATGAACATCAACGTCGTAGACGAGCGGCAGATTCTGGCGGCGAGCCAAGATCCCGAGGCCTATCCCGATCTGATTGTGCGCGTGACCGGCTTCACGGCCTACTTCGCCAACCTCTCGCCCGACTTCCGCAAACTCGTGCTCGAGCGGATCGTACGCCAGGCCTCCTGACGGGAATCCCGACAAGAATACCGCATTGAGAAAGACACGGGAAACTGGTAATATTTAGACATGAAGCACAGGGTCGTTCAGATCGGGAGCGTGAGCAAGAAGAGCCCCTCCGACGATGTTGCTTACTGGATGAGCAAGTCGCCGAACGAGCGTTTCGCGGCGATTGAATTTTTGAGGAGTCAGCAGTATGAAACTCCCCCAAGACTTCAGAGAGTTTTTAGAATTGTTCAACGCGAAGGGCGTTGAATACATGATCGTAGGCTCGTACGCGCTGGCCTATTACGGCGCGCCTCGCTATACGGGTGACATTGATCTTTTCGTCCGCCGCACGGAGGTCAATGCTCAACGTATCATTTGTGCGTTAAATGAGTTCGGTTTTACCTCTCCCAATCTCGCCTGGAATGATTTCGTCAAGGACGACACCGTCATTCAACTAGGCGTGCCCCCGGTGCGTATCGACATCCTGACCTTTCTTTCCGGCATGGACTGGGACGTGGCGTCGAGCCACAAGGTGCCGGACGAGATCGACGGGGTTCCTGTTTTCGTGATCGGAAGGGATGACTATATCGTCAACAAGAAAGCCAGCGGCCGTGCAAAAGATCTGGCCGATATTGAGGCTCTCGGCGAACGGCCCCCCTCCAGCCCGTCAGTCCGCACAACGGAGTGACCGCCGTGTGTGGCTGACAACGTTGACCAAGCGAAACCCAAGAAAATGTCGGAGTCGCACCTCCTGCCAACCGATTCCGTGTGATACGCTTGACGCTATTTAGGTTATTTGGTACCTTAATCCCGATTTAAGCAAGCGCCAGCAAAAAAGGAGACCGACATGAAAGCAAATGTGGACAAGGAGACCTGTATCGGGTGCGGACTTTGCGCGACGATCTGCCCGGCCGTATTCGCCATGAAAGAATCGGTTGCGGAAGTCATCGCAACGCCCGTTCCGCCCCCCGATGAACCTGCCTGCCGGGAAGCCGTTGAAAGCTGTCCGGTGGCCGCGATCACGATCACCGAACAATAAGGGAAACCCATGAGCTGGGAATGTCCCCATCAGAGTGGCGACGACCTGACGTGCGAACGGCGCTCGCAACCGTGCCAACCGCTCAGCGAGGGCTGCGTGCTGTGCGGCAAGGTGCAGTTCATCGGGCAAGACCAGGAGATTGCCAGGACGACATCAGAAAAGACCGATGCGGCCGACACGCTCTGACACAAGGAAGCGGTATGTCCTCTGAAAGAAACGCTAGCGGCAGTCAGAGCGCATACTCGGTCGCTCTGTGCCGAGGCATGCGATCATGCTCCTTCGGCCTTGTTGACCTGGAGCCGATCCGCGCAGCCATCGAGACGGTCATCGCCGACTCGCCTTGGAACGCATACGTCGAAAGCGCCAGAGGCGGCCGGTTCAGACCGCATGAAAGGCTGCGCATCGCGCTTTCAGCCTGTCCCAACGGCTGCTCGCAGCCGCAAATCCAAGACATCGGCCTCATCGCCGCGCTTCGCCCCAGAGAAGTTGCCGCTGCCTGCACAGGGTGCGGCCTGTGCAAGGCGACCTGCCGTGAAGCCGCGATGCTCGTGGAAGACGGCCGCGCCGTCCATCGCCCGCAAGCCTGTATGGCGTGCGGCGAGTGTGTCCGAGTCTGTCCTGCACACGCAGTCCTATGCGAGCCGCTGGGGTTCCGTCTGCTCCTAGGCGGACGAATGGGACGACACCCGGTCTGGGCGACTGAATTGCCCGGCCTCTACACGCAAGAGAGAATCCCGCAGCTCTTCCGCGACCTCTTGCGCGTGCTGCTCCGTGAGCGCCGTCCGGGTGAACGTCCTCGACAGGTGCTCGCACGTCTTGACATTCAGCAGATCGAACATGAACTCGGAGAGTGTCGCTATGAATGATCCCGTGTCATCAAAAATTCTCAGGAGCGAGAGCCCTTCCCGCAGAGTGGTCCAGATTGCCTTCGCCATCGGCGCCATCCTGACCGCGGTCCAGTTCCACAGATTCGTCGTGTCCCTGTCCCAAACCGCGCCGGAAGTTCTGGCGCTGCGCCCGGCGGCCGTCGACGCCTGGCTGCCGATCAGCTCCTTCATGAGTTTGGTTTATCTCGTCAGGACAGGCGTCGCCAACACCGTACACCCCGCAGGGCTCGTGCTCTTCACGCTCATCCTGTTGCTGGCGCTTACGCTGCGGCGCGGTTTCTGCAGTTGGGTCTGCCCGGTCGGCACGCTTTCAGAATACGCCCATCTGGCGGGGCGATACCTATTCAAGCGCAACGCCCGCATGCCCAGGCCGCTCGACATCGCGTTGCGCTCAATCAAGTATCTGCTGCTGTCACTGTTCGTCGTCCTGATCTGCAGAATGACCGCTGAAGATTTGCGCGCCTTTATCCACGGCCCTTACAACCGGGTTTGCGACGTCAAGATGTATGCGATGTTCGCGCCGCCCAGTGTGACCACGCTGACCGTGATCGCCGCTCTCGGGATCCTTTCTCTCGTCTTCAAGAACTTCTGGTGCCGGTATCTCTGCCCGTATGGCGCCTTGCTCGGGCTTGCGTCGATACCGAGTCCAACCGCAGTGCGGCGCGCCCCGGCCCGCTGCACCGGCTGCGGTGCCTGCACGGCCGCCTGCCCCAACAGCATCCGCGTCCACAGCTCAAACACAGTCCGTTCCCCCGAATGCACCGCCTGCTACGGGTGCGTGTCCGCATGCCCGCAAGCCGGCGCGCTCCGCATGGGCCTGCCGCGGTCGAAAAAGGCCCTGACGCTCAGCCTCTACGGGCTTGTCACTCTGGCGGCCTTCGTGTTCGTTCCTCAGGCTTTCCGCGCCTTCGGATATTGGGACACCGACACGCCGAACGAGCTCTACCGCCGTTTCGTTGCGGACCTCTCTGCCATCGGCCACCCGCGTACCTCCGGCCGTCTTTCAGGCCCGGAATAGAGGCAGGGCCGACGCGTCAGAATTCTTGTCTTCACGGCCTTTCACCCACGATATTGGCCCATAGAACTCACTTAGCCCGTGTCGGGATTCTGTGAATCAACGCGCCAAGGGGGTTATCCGCCGTTCTCGACGCCCTCGTATCGCACCAGACCGCGCATTGACACCAAGACGGTTTCTGCATATTCTAACGCATTATTGATATGAAAACGTCGTTGGGCGACAAAACACGGAAACACTGGAATGCAGAGGTATCGTCTAGCACGAATGTCGCCAGGAGTTTTGGTGCTAACCATAGTGCTTCTCGTCGTCCCCGTCGCGTTTTTTATTGCCATACTCACCGGCCAGAAGGAGATAGCGGCCCCATTCTTGATCATCTGTGACATCTATGCCTGGGTTTGGCTCGGCTTCCGCCCTAGCACGTTCATCATTCATCCGCACGAACTGGAAGTCGTCTGGCCCTTGAAGCAACGGCGGGTACCCCGACAAAGCATTTTGACCATTCGCCAGCTCGACCCCAAAACGCTGAAGGCCGAGATCGGCTGGGGTGCTCGTGTAGGAGCTGGCGGCCTCTGGGGCGGGTTCGGATGGTTATGGTCCAAGAACCGAGGGATAGTCCAGATATATATTTCCCGGACCGATCGATTCGTCTGGATCGAGCGTGGGGACGAGCGCCCATGGCTCATCACACCGGAACGACCAGACGAGTTCATCCGTGAACTCTCGGACAATGAACACCCCATCGCCCAACCCGCCGTCACAGGATATGCCTCGCCGGCTCGGCAATCCTGAACGGCGACGTTCGCCGCGTAAAAACGAGAAAGGATTCGTCACAATGAATACAGAGCCACAATTTCCACAACCGCGCGTAGGTCCAATGCCATACGCACACGAATTGCTCATTTTGGCTGAGAGTTATTATTTGGAGTCTGGGGCCGGAGAAATCGCCCCTGACATCTGGTATGCAAACGGTGTCGGAATGCTTGGACCCACTGATAGAACGTATGTCAACTATGAGGACATTTTCCGCATTAACAAGATGAAAAACGGTGGTTGGAAGAATAGGGGATGCGCCATATATCGAAACCTCGAATCGGCGATGCGAGACGCTGGTATGGTTCAAAAACACAACATGCTGGACCACTGCACGATTGGCAACTGCTTTTTGAGACCAGCGTACAAAGGGCAATCTTTGCGCCTGTCTCAAAGCGATGTAACACATGCATCTAGCTTTCTCAAGGCATGGGTAGAACGGCAGAACGTCAGATTGCTCATATGCGCTTCATCCTTTGCGTATTACTCAGTCGTACGCTATTTGGTGCTTCCTTGTGATGTGGTCAAGGTTGTTCACCCCGCTTGCGTATGGTGGAATAGAGGATCTGGAAAGTACGGCAGGCAGAAGTTCATCAATACACTGAAAACGTTCGCTAAACAAGGTGGCGCTCCGGACGCCTTTGTTGCATGTGCAACGCCGCCGCCATCACCCGGCTAACGACCTGCGCAAGCGTTTCCTCGTTTCTTCAGTCACATGGAGTGGCATTACTGAGAGGGAACGAAGGAGGATGCGGGTGTTGCCGACCGCCAATATTGCGGTTCGCAACGACGAGAGTGACAGCGCGCCAGAGCCAGGCTGATTGCACGACTTGAGAAACACCCCGTGTTGGTGGTATAGTCTTGGTGTTGGAGGCGCTATGGGCAAATACGCAAAGGTATACGAACACATCATGACACGGCGTTCGGACTCGCATGTCCCGTTCGATGACCTGTGTGTTTTGTTGACCCGTTTGGGATTTGAACGCCGGGTGCGGGGCGACCACCATATCTTCACGATGGAGGGAGTCGAAGAAATCATCAACATTCAGCTCAAGAACGGTATGGGCAAAGCCTACCAGGTCAAACAGGTTCGCGATTTGCTGCTGAAGTACAAGCTTCGGATGGAGGACTGAGTCATGGATCACAGGTACGAAATCATCATCTTCTGGAGCGAGGAAGACGGTTCCTACGTGGCGGAAGTCCCCGAACTTCCGGGTTGCATGGCGGACGGCACGACCTATCAGGACGCACTCTCAAACGCTGAACAAATCATCCGCGAGTGGATTGAAACGGCGTCCGAGATTGGAAGAGCCATCCCCAAACCCCGCGGGCGTCTTGCCTATGCGTAGATAATGCCGAACAAAGCGGTAGAGGCGGCGGGATACCGCCGCCTCTACGCTGACTTTGCCGCGACAGCCGCAGAGCACGGTTTGGTCCTTTGCACGAGCAATGCAAGGCACCTCAGCCCAATCCGGGACGTAAAGACGAGGCTATTCAGACCTTGAGAACTGGCCCAACCATGCGCGCACACATCCTCCAGCACGTGCCGTTCGAAGGGCTGGGCAGCATTGAGCCCTGGCTGACGGCGCGTCACGCCCGCGTCACCTGGACGCGCTTCCTCGAAGACCCCTCGCTGCCCGAGGCGGCCGATGTCGACCTGCTGATCGCGCTCGGCGGCCCCATGAGCGTCAACGACGAGGACCTCTTGCCGTGGCTGGGCGCGGAGAAACGTTTCATTGCCCGCGTCATCGCGCTGGGTCGCCCCGTGCTCGGCATCTGCCTGGGTGCGCAGCTCATCGCGAGTACGCTCGGCGCCCGCGTCTACCCCGGCCCGCACAAGGAGATCGGCTGGCACCCCGTCTACGGCGCGCCGGCGGTGGACGGCCCGCTCGCCTTCCCCGGCGAGTTCCTCGCCTTCCACTGGCACGGCGAAACCTTCGATCTCCCGCCGGGCGCCGTCTGCCTCGCCGGCAGCGACGCATGCAGGCACCAGGCTTTCCGGTACGGCAGAAACGTGCTCGCCCTTCAGTTCCATCTGGAGACCACCCCCGCCAGCGCCGATGCGATTATCACGCGCTGCCGGGACGAACTGCAGGCCGGGGGCGCGTATGTTCAGTCGGTGGAAACCCTGCGTGACGCGCCGCCGCACGCTTACGCGGCGGTCAACGCCCGGATGTCCGCCGTTCTCGACGCCCTCGTATCGGGCCGGACCGCGCATTGACACCAACACGGTTTCTGCATATTCCAAGGTGGATTCTGCGGTTATCACGCGCCGCGGTAGCGGGCGTGAAAACCGCAGACTCCACCTTGGGCATAAAAAGCGAGACGATACTCAAAATGAGGATCATTGATGTCACTGAAATAAGGGAATACACAAAAGAGCGAGTGCCTTCGGCGGATTTCGATGGCGTCTATACATTCTATTATGACGAAACAAACAACGCCGGGAAATTCTATGTCAGAGAGTTGGGCTTCAACTCCCCTTTTGCAGATAACTTCGTGTTGGGGGGCATTGTTCATGAAGGTTTACCACCAGATGACGTTCAGTCATTAATAGACGGATTCCTGTTGCAGGACTCGGTAAAAGAAGTCAAATTCAAGCATATTGCTAAAGGTAGCTTTCTAGATTGCATGCGATCACATAAACTCCATCGTTTCTTGACGTATATCAATTCAAGTAATCTGTATATCCACTATTCAAGTGTGAAAGAGGCAGAACTCACGCTTGTCTTGTCTTCCGTTGTGCGGAGGCGATCGACAGGTTTTTCTTCGAGGTGTCGCAGGCGCTGGCCCGCGGGGATGTCTTGTGCCGGCTGCGCGGCCCTGTCGCGCACAGCGGCTTCAAGCGGCTGCTGTGAGCGAAACGCGGGACTTCGCGCCGTTACTGTTTGCGCCAGGCGAGCGGCTTGAGGCCCGTCGCGCGCTTGAAATGGGAGGAGAAGTGCTGGGAGGAGCAGAAGCCCAGATCCTGCGCGATGCGCGTGATCGAGAGCCCTTTCACGCGCAGCCGGCGCTTGGCTTCTTCGATCCGGCAGGTCAGCAGAAAGTGGTGGGGCGGCAGGCCGGTTACCGCTTTGAACTGGTTGATGAAGTGCGAGGGCGAGAGTGCGGCCTGCCGCGCCAGCGAGTCGATGTCGTACTGCTTTTCGGGCGCGCGGCGCAGAGTGTCGATGATCGCGCCGATACGGGCGGAGTGTGAAACCGGAGGACCGTGCCGAGAAATCTCCAGCAGGCCGGTGACCAGCCGCATGCCGATGGCCGTCATGCAGAGCGTGCGGTACCGCCCCTGCAGCGAGTCATACGCGTGAAAGAGTTCGGCGAACTCATGCTTGACCAGCGAGGTGTTCGCGGCGAGATGCGCAGGCAGCGCATGCAGCCGTCTGCGGATCTCCGCGCTCTCGGCTTTCGTGAAGCGCAGCAGCGTGTGCTTCGGGCTTTCGGTGCGGATCAGCATGCCGTAGAGCACCGTGCCTTTCGGATAATCCAACAGCCGGTGCGCATCCGCGGGACGGTTGAAAAAGAGACCGTCCGCCAGCACCGTGTGCTGGGCGCCGTTGTTTTCCAGGACCAGCGAGCCGCGCAGGCAAAGGCCGATCTCGAAACAGCCCCTGTGGCAGTGCGGTTCGACCGGTGCCAGACGCTGCGTGTGGCGGATAAAATAGAGGATGGGGATATCCGGGATGCCGATCTTGGCCAGATCGAAGGCCCGGTAGTTCGGCAGGTCGCCGCAGCGCATTCTGGAGTTCTTGATGGTCATGTCATGCGCATCTCGTATCGGAAAAGGCAGGGGGCGTCGCACGTCGCATCACTCCGCACCATGTGTTGCTCTTCAACTCTTTTTCAGTATGAATCATCATTTCTCTGAAAACAAGGGGTTTGTGTGTGTGAAGGAGGATTTAGGATTTAGGAGTTTTAATACCTCGGAGACAAGGAGATGATAAGCATCAAAAAAAAGGGGGCTTCACTTGTGTCTTCACGATGAAGACGCCAATTCCCGCGCTCAGATCGAGACTGGCTAGCAGCTCAAGTTCCATGGAACGTCCTGCTTCTGTCTCCCAATCGAATAGGGGCTTGCAGCCGGTAGGGCGGTCTCGCCGAGACCGCCGCAGAGGCGGGCCGCGATCATGTGTTTCCAGTGAAAAAGATACGCAAGACCGGGGGCGCGGACGGCCCCGTCCGCGGGAAAGGCTGGCAACCGGTTCAACCGTCGGCGTTTAGAGTTGGCGAGATACGGGAGGGCATTTGTCCCGGTGGATGTAAAACACAACAAAAATAGAATTCTCGTTTTGTGACCGTTTTAAATGGCCGGAAGGGGTAAGATGGTGTTGATAACTGGACAGGGTGTTGTCGCCGGATCGTCAAGTCTCAAACGAGGAGAGCGTCCATGAAAGTGAATGGAGGGTGGGTGTTGCGTCTGGCCGTTGCCGGTTTCGTGCTGTCCGGATGGCGGGCGGTTGCGGCGGAGTATTCGTGGGTCGGCAACGGACCTGACAACAAGTGGACAACATCTCTTAACTGGCAGGGCGGCACAGGCTATCCCGACGCGGCGGGCGACGTCGCCACGTTCAATGCAGCCGGCACAGTGCTGCTGGACACGAGCGGCGTACTGACGATCGGCAGGCTGCAGCTCACCTCGTCGACACCCAAGACGGTGCGTATTGAGGCGGAGCCGGGCGCGGCGTTCACGTTCAGCGGAATTGCCGCGCCGAACAACGGCATCCAAATGGGTGGACATGCGGACAATCGGCTGGTAATCGCCCCGGATGTCGTGATCCCGAGCCGGACCGACCGGATGGGCGCGGGTGTCGTTGTGTTTGAAGGCGCGGTCACCAGCACGGTGGCCAGCGGCTATGCGCTCATTTTCGGGGCGGGCACGAGTGTTTTTTCGGGCGATGCCTCGCTCGCGATCCCTTTCGCGACGGTCGGTTTGGGCAACGCTGGATATCAAGCTGTTGTGATGTTAACCAACCAGACGGCTTGGTCGGTGGCCCGGATGGAGTTGGGTGTCTCCAGCGCAGCGACCACGCGGGGCACGTTGGTGCAGGATTCTAAGGAGAGCGTGGTCGCGGCCGGAGACGTGCGTTTGGGCGTCGTAAACTCGGCTAACAACACCAACGCGTGGTATCTGTTGCGTAAGGGCAGTCTAATGGCAACGGAGATGGTTATAGGCGTCAACTCGCCCGGAAGGTTCGAGAATGAACAGGGGGAATTGCGCAGCGATAAGGTGCATGTGCAAAAAGGTGTTTTTTATCAGGAGGGCGGTTCGTCCGAGATCGGCGCGCTGTCTGTGGGCAATACCAATCTGACGGCCGCTGTAGCGCTGGCTGGCGGTACGCTGCTTGTCAAGAGCGACGTCTCTTCGCTGTGGATGCCGGAATGGCAGACCTTCGCTTTCTCAGGCGGCGTGCTGCGCGCGACGAATTCGCTATCGTGCCAGATCCCGATGTCGCTCAGAGGAAGCGTGACCTTTGACACGCCGGTTGTCGGCCAGGGGCTCACGTTGCGTCGCGGTTTTTCAGGACGCGCTGAGGTCGTGAAAACAGGCGCGGGCGGGCTCGGGCTGGGCTCGATGCCGCAGGCTTTCCTGTCAGGCAGCCTGATTATCTGCAACGGCTATGTCAACCTGCCGAGCAACTTTGAACTGTCCAGCTTTGAGGGCTCTGAGGAACCTTTGGCCGTGAAGGTGTGCGACGGGGCGATCCTGCGTCTCCAAGATATCACGACGGTCGTGTCCGTGCCGCTGGACCTCGAGATCGAAGGCAGCGGCAAGATCGATTTTCCCTATGCGGGCTCCTCGTATAACCGCGGCCTGGTGGCCGCGCGCACGCTCGCCACCAACGGCGTCGCGCTGCCGCCAGGACGATACACGACAGCTCATGGTTTCGTGACAGGTGGCTCGACGGCCTGTTCCGTCGTGGTGCCGGTCACCTGGACCGGCGCGGGCGACGGCGAGGCGTGGCACGATCCCGCCAATTGGGCGGGGGGAAGCGTCCCCAACGGCACAACGGCTGTTGCGGATCTCTCGAACGCGCGCGGGGACGTTAGGCTGGATAGCCCGGTGACGTTGACCTGTCTGGTTTACAACCCGCAGGGTGCGCAACGCGGGCTGACCCTTACCGGCAACGGAGCGCTCACGCTGCACGTGCCGGTGATCGTTTCGCCCTGCCTGTTTGTCGGACCGGGACGGACGCTGACGCTGGATGTGCCTTTCAGCCGGACGCCCGACGGTGGGTCGTTGGCGATCACAGGCGGCGGGTCGATCCAGGTCAACAAAGGATTCCCCGGAATCGGCGGAGGCCAGGGGGCCTCCTTTTCGCTCAACGGGCAGCTTGTGTTTTCCGGCAACGTGCAGATGGGCAACACGTTTTTGGGCTTGTGGCGGCACGAACTGAACGGCCAAGCCACAGTCGTGTTCACCAACGGCTGCCAGTTGACCTGTCAGAGGATTTTGAACAATCCGAGCGGATTCTATGCGCTGAATCAGGTCCTGCATGACGGCGGCACAGTGACCTGCGGTGATGTCTTTTTCACCCGGCACAATGGGAATAGCGTGTCGCCGTACACCTACTTCATGCGCTCCGGCACGCTGACCACAACCAACGCGAACGGTATCAGCCTAGGCGTTCATTATACCTCTGCGTGGACCCGTTATTCGGGCGGCTCGTTCGTGATGAGCGGCGGCACGGTCAACACCGCGCGGTTCGCCATGGGCATGCCAGACAACATGATCGATCTGAACGGGGGCGAGGTGAACCTCGGTTCGGGCGGAATTATTTCGACCACCAATATCCAGGGCACGGTCAGGCTCGGCGGCGTAGCGTTGTGCGCGGCGGCGAACTGGTCGTCATCGCTCAACATGGAACTAAGCGGCGAGAACGGTCCGACGGTGCTCGACACGCAGGGGCGTACTGTGACCTTGAGCGGTGCGCTCTCCGGCTTGGGCGGGCTGGTCAAAACCGGCTCCGGAACCCTGACGCTGTCCGGCGCGACCAATACCTTTGCCGGACCGCTCGTGGTGTCGGGGGGGACACTGGTTTGCGGGGCTACGTCGGTTTTCAACGGTGTGACCGACCTGGTCGTCACGAATGGCACGCTGAATGTTGACGGTGACGTGCTCTCGAGCGGTATGACCGTGCGCGTGGGCGGGACGGGTGCCCTGCTGGTGGCCGCGGGCAAGGAACTGGTGGTTGAACGGCTCTATTTGAACAACACCCTGCGACCGGCCGGCAGCTATACCTTTGGCGAAGGCACGGTCACCGTGTTTCCGTACGCCGGGATCGTCTGGACCGGCGGGGCCCATGACGGGGCGTTGTGGTCCACGCTGGGCAATTGGGCCAACACGGCCAGCGTGCCGAACGGTTCGGACGTTCAACTGGATCTGGGCTTTTCGCAGTTCGAGGCTTCGGACCAGATCGTGCTCGACGTGACGCCCGGCGTGGCCTTGGCAGGGTTGACGTTTGATCAAGGCGCGCCGGGCTGCACGCTAACGGTCACCTGTCCGGGGGCGGTGACGAACACGCTCACCTTTGCTGCGGACGGGACGGTGTGCGTGGCAGAGGGGCAGACACTGGTGCTTGATACGGACGTCTTCATGAACGGGCATCTCTTCAAAACCGGTCTGGGCACATTGGTTTTGGATCGGAACGTCGCCTCGGCCAGTGCGGCCGGGGATTTCCGGCTCTACATCCGGGAAGGTCGCGTGGTGAACCGCGGGTCGATCAGCCGGATGGCCGTACAGCCAGCCAACGCCTCGCGTCTGGTGCCGCCGCCCGAGTATGTGCAGGAGGGATCTCGCGCCGTGATGCAGAACCGCGTGTTTGCGCTGCCGGGTTACTGGACCGGTGTCAACGCGGAGCGGGGCGTGTTCGTGCAGCGGGGGGGCGTGGTTGACCTCACGACACCCTCCGTCCAATTCTTCAACGTGGGTGTCGGCTTCATGATCGCGGGCGGTAGCGGCACCGAGGGACGCTATGTGCTGGAGGGCGGTGAACTGATCACCTGCCCGACATGGCCCGCCTATGTGTCAGGTAACTATGCGCGCGGTGTCTTCTGCCAGAGCGGCGGTACTTCTACGTTCTATGGTTTAACCCTAAGCATGCCGTCGAGCACAGGCTTCGGCGGGGTGCTGCTCTCCAACGGGACGTTGCGCGTTAACAGCACGGTCGCCAAAGGAGACGGCAACGGGAGCGTCGAACTCAGCGGCGGGCGCGTCGAGATGTTGGCCAACGGGGCGGTCTTCGCGCAAGACGTGCCGGTCACTTTGGCGACCGGACCGCTCGGTGGCGTGGCGTTTGCGCAGGCGCAGGCGAACCACACGAGCACTCTGCCGGGTACGCTGTCCGGCAGTGGCGGCCTGGTGCAGGAGGGCCCCGGCACGCTGGCGCTGAATGGCGTGAACGCCTTCGACGGGAGCGTGACGGTCAAAGGCGGAACACTGCTGGTCAGCACGCCGCTCCAGAACACGGCGGATCTGTATGTGGACGGCGGCCGGCTGGAGCTGTTGGCGGAGGTGCCCAGCCTCACCAACCTGTCGGTCCGCGCGGCGGGCTCGACGGTGCGGATCGATCATGCCGCGAGGCCCTTCCCGGAGGGGCTTACGCTGAGCCTGTCGCAGGGACTGGTGACCGATCTGGACTTCGACGGCATCGAGGATGTCGATCGGTTGGTCCTGAACGGCGAGGCCAAGTCGCCCGGGCTTTACGGCGGTGTGGCATCGCAAGCGCCCGCCAGCCCTTCGTCGGCTTATTTCACGGGAACCGGTACTTTGCGCGTGCTGTACGGCCCTGCACCTCGGGGGACAATGATACTGCTCAAGTAAAGTGTAGGCTCGGCCAACCATATGCAATTTATTAGTGAAGACTAAAGAGAAAAGGATGAAGTTGATCCCAATCATGAAGAACGGAACAAACGCTCAAGTCCGCGTCCGCGCGGTGTGTTTGACCACTGCCCTGGCGGTATGCTGTTTCTGGTCGGCTCTGGCTCAGGAGGTTCCCGTGCGGGCACTCGAACTGCCGCCGGGGCCGGACAACCCGCGCAACAGCGAAGGGGCGTTTGTCACGCTCAAGGACGGGCGCGTTCTTTTCGTCTACTCTCATTACACGGCGGGCAGCGGCGGCGATCATGACCCTGCGCATCTGGCCGGGCGCTATTCGTCCGACGGCGGCTTGACATGGACGCGGGAGGACCGGGTGATCGTGCCGAACGAGGGCGGCATGAACGTGATGTCGGTCAGCCTGCTGCGCCTGCAAAGCGGCGGGATCGCGCTTTTCTACCTGCTCAAGAACAGCGAGCAGGATTGCCGCCCGGTGATGAGGCTTTCGCAAGATGAGGGCGAGACCTGGGGCGAACCGGTGATGTGCATCACGGACGAGGTCGGTTACTATGTGCTGAACAACGACCGCGCGATCCAGCTCACAAGCGGACGTCTGGTGTTGCCGGTGTGTCTGCACTGGCCGCAGGGAGCGCCCAAAGCGGACTGGCTGGGTACGCTGATGTGTTATCTGTCGGACGATAACGGCAAAACGTGGCGCCGCAGCAAGACTGCGCAAAAGACTTTTGACCCTGCTGGCAAGCGCGTGACCACGCAAGAGCCGGGCGTGGTGGAGCTGAAGGACGGGCGGGTGATGATGTTCATCCGTGCCAGCGGCGGTTGCCAATACCTCTCGTACTCCTCGGACGGGGGCGACACGTGGAGCGCGCCGGTGCCTTCGGAGATCAAATCGCCTGTATCGCCGGCCTCGATCAAGCGCCTGCCCTCTACGGGCGACCTGCTGTTGGTCTGGAACGACCACGACAACATTCCGGAAAGCCTGAAAAAACAACGCGTGCCGCTGAGCACTGCGATTTCGAAAGACGACGGCAAGACCTGGCAGAGCATTAAAGTTCTGGAAGGCAATCCGCAGGGCTGGTACTGCTACATCGCGATCCACCCGATGGATGACGCCGTGCTGCTCGGCTACTGCGCCATGTCAGGCCTCGGCCATTCGCGCGTCACGCGCGTGCCGGTGTCGTGGCTCTACGCCGCCCCGGCTCCGGCGGCGAAGGTCAAGCCCTTGCCGCCGCTGTTCGACCCGGCGGCGAAGGGGCCGTTCGAGCGGATCGAGACTAGGCTGGGCGTGTGGATCGCCGAGGCAGGACATGCGGAGATTTTAAGCTACGCGCGCGGCACGGGCTTGAGGCTCCAAGGGGGGCGGGACCGGCAGGTGACGCTGACCCTGCCGCATCCGGTCGACGCCCGGGCCCTGAAGCTGGGGGTTGAGCGGTTCACGTCGCAGGCGCCGTATGCGCTCGAGCTGGAGGCCAAGGTCGGCGACGCGTGGCAGAAGGTCTGGGGGCAGGGCGAGAAGGCCCCGACCGGGGTCGCGCAGCCCATCTCCGCGAAAAAGGGCGTGATGTCGTCCCAGTTCCGCTTCCGCTGCACGTCTAAGCTTGGCGCGATCATTGTTGATGCGCCCGACCAAGCATTCAACGGTTTCTTCAACGACTGATGAGCGTTTACCCAGAGTTGCGTCGTTCGGTGGCACTTGCTTGCCTCTGCTTGGCCGGGATGCCGCTCCGTGCGCAGCCCACTGCGGGGCTGCAGGCGGCGCGGCTTCTGGCAGAGGCGCGCGAGCC
>Ga0116182_1001804_pt1 | contig 21735 bp, 20 predicted proteins | sample AD_UKC077_MetaG_FD_89805 | JGI IMG/M metagenome (GOLD analysis project Ga0116182, IMG submission 89805) | Active sludge microbial communities of municipal wastewater-treating anaerobic digesters from USA - AD_UKC077_MetaG | ecosystem: Engineered > Bioreactor > Anaerobic > Digestate | place: USA...
CAGATCGCGGGTTCGTGATCGATTTTTTCCGCCCAATTCATGGGGGGAGGATGGGAATCCTGAAAAACGTGCGCTGCCCCCCGTTTATATATAAGTCACTCAGCTCTTTCTTGATCTCAATGATATTGGGCACACAAAAACGATGGCATGGCCTTCTCAGGCGAAAAGAACGGCAAGCATTTCCGCAGTACAATCAAGAAAAAGCCATACAGCATAGCTTGCTTGAGAAGAACGATCTGACCTCCAATCGGGAGGACTCCCCAGGGCCCGGACTTCCGGCAGCAGCCACAGGACTCATCAAGGAAGGGGCTACCAGGGGAGAAGTTATATTCAACGACAACTTTCCCCTGGAAAAAGGACCATTGTTTGGGTATATGGATAATGAACTCGTCAATACGTAAGATCTATTCAAACAAAGATTATCAACTTGGGGCCAACTGAAAAATAGGATAGTAGCTGCTATTTTTCATGGGCCCGCTACTCTTGTAAGACCGGCTCATGCAAGAAAAAACCATAGGACGAAAGGAACTATATGGATTTCCAGAGATTATTGTATCCAAAAACCTTAGCGGTCATCGGTGTATCGAAGCACAACGACATGCATCCTGCCAATGTAATTTACTATAAGAATCTCTTGAGGTATCCGGTTACCACCTATGCGGTCAATCCCAAGGCGGGATTATTGAAAGGCCAGCATGCATACAGGAATGTCAAGGAAATACCGGAGAAAATTGATCTGGCGGTTATCGTATCCAGAGCGGACAATGTGCCCTCGATCATGGAAGACTGCATAGAAGCCGAAGTAGGCGGTGCGGTCATCGTCTCGGGCGGATTTTCGGAAGTGGGCAGGACGGATCTGCAGGAGCGAATAATCGCAATTGCCAAAGAGGGGTCATTCCCTTTCATCGGACCGAATTGCCTCGGTATACTTACACCCAATAATGTTGATACGTTCTTCTTCCCCTCCGAGAGGGTGGTAACTCCTGACGAGGGAAACGTCGCCCTCATCAGTCAGAGCGGCGGAGTGCTTGTAGATCAGACGATTCGCTGTCGCACCGAGGGCGTGGGCATATCAGCAGCCATCAGTATCGGGAACAAGGCCCATCTGAAAGAGGCGGATCTCATAGAGTATCTTGGTGATGATCCGAAAACAAAGGTGATCGGGTTTTATATTGAAGGCTTCGGAAAAGGTGAAGGAAAAAGATTTTTGGAAGCGGCGTCCAAAAGTAAAAAACCGATTGTGGTGATGAAGCCCGGGAAATCTCCCATAGCCAGCAAGGCGATCTCCAGCCATACCGCTTCAATGGCAGGAGATCACTCGGTCTTATCGTCTATCTTCAAGCAGCATGGTATCGTGGAAGCGAGCAATCCGGAGGAGCTGCTGCATTTCAGTGAGGCCCTCAGCCGGTTCAGTCAGCCGGTCAAGGGGAATGTGGGCATAATCACCGTCAGCGGCGGCCACGGGGTCATTGCTTCGGACATGTGCTCTGAAATGAAGTTGAAGATCCCCGCGTTCACGCCGGAACAACAGGAAAAGATCCGCAGCGGAGTATCATCGACAGCCAAGGATATAGCCACCTACACCAATCCGGTCGATCTGACCGGAAGCGCAATCGACAATGACGTTGTCGCGGCCGCTATGGAGATAGGTATGATCGACAGCATCGACTGTATCCTCGTTCTTCTCCTGCCATATGTTCCTGGGGTGACGATGGACTTGGGTGCGATGCTTGCGCATGTATATGCAAGAACCCGCAAGCCGATCATCGCCTATGTACCAAGGGTCGAGAAATATCAGATGCTCATAGAAGGGTTTGAGATGAATGGCCTGCCGGTAGCGCACACCTTGGAGGGGGCGGTTCAAATGGCATCGGCGCTGATGCGGTATCATAAGGCCCTCTAAGTTCAGGGAAACAGGCGTATAGATTTACGGGTGCATTCTCTCCTGAGACGGGTCGTCTGCACACTCCCTCAAACAGGCTTGGGACATGGATATAAAAAAGGTGGACCGGGGTGTTACCCCGGTCCACATGAGGAGGGAGGCATAGTGTATAGGTACTTCCTTTAGAAGTTGATCTGCCACTTGGCGCCGAAGTAGGTGGTATCCTTGTGCTCGTCTTCGCCGTCAGCACCGTCTGCATAGTCGAACACGCCAACCTCGGGCACGACAAAGAAGGAGCCGTAGACCGGGATCGTCGCGTTGAGGTAGTAGGACATGGCGGTGTTCTTGTCCGAGCCGCTCACATCGAGCTCAGAGGACACATAACCGTAACCTGCTTCGACCACGTACTTGTTGCTGATCTTCGTCCCCACCACGATGTGGGCTCCGAAGTTGTCCTCGTCCACAATGCTGCCCTGGTCATCGAACATCGCACCGTTTGCGTCGGTATGGGAAAGCCCGAAGTTCTTCGCATTCTGCGCCATGTAGACCTGCGCTCTGATAAATGCCGGATCAAGATTCAGGCCGCCGCCTACACCCACTGCCCAGGCGTTCAAGGTCTCGTCGCCAAAGTTGGCTCCACCCTGGACCATCACAACATCTTCAACCTTGAAGGTGCTGTATCCGCCAAAGATGTCTGCGAAGAACATCCCGGATTTGAGGTTGTAGCGCACCTCCAGCTTGGGCATGAGCGCGTCTACATCACCGCTAAAGGCATTGAGCTTCGAGGATGACTTGTTCTCCACCAAGGCGAACTCAAGGCCGTTTTTCAGCTGCAGTTTGATCTGGGGAACCCTGCCTGCATAAATCGCACCCCAGCCGAGCAGGTCGTTATCATTGGCTACCACCTGATTGCTGTAGAACATACTTCCCAATGGGGTATAATCCTGGCCGATGACGAGCTTGCCCGCACCGAAGTCATATGAAGCGTAGATCAGCCTGGTGCTCACTCCATTATCGTCGTCCACACCGAGCTCGTAGACACCGGAGATCTTGTCCTTGACCATCTTGCCGCCCAGCCTTGCATTGGCAGCTGAATCCCAGACAAGGTCCTGGTCATCGGTGTCGTCATTGATGTTGTTGTCGTTGTAGAAGGTCTGGAAACGCGCACTGCCGTAGATCGACCAGCTTCCGATCGTATCCTCCAGCGCCTTCACCCGGTCCTCGAGCGAACCGTCCGCTGCCGGTGCCGGAGCGGAAAAGACGAAAACGAAACCGATTGCCAAAAGACAAACCCAAATTTTCTGCATACTCAAATTCCCCCTTTGATTTGTTTGTGCTTCCCAGCAGGCATATGTTTCCCGCCGAGATATCTGAAGTTGTTGGGAGATTTGCCGGATACCTGGCTCCTCCTCTCTCCCGCGGTGTGAAATCCGGATGCCGCCCCTGCATACCCGCCCGCTTTTCACAGGGCGACTTGGGGCAAATACCGGATTATCCTCACGGTATCCTCATAGACCTATGATCACCTCATACCTTATCCCTCCCTTTGGTGCCGATATTCCACCTCTCCTCTTCATGTACCTCTATACCCAAGCCTTCCTGAGTTCGCCGTTGCCGGCGTCTCAGACAATTCACTGCTGTTTTCTCATGCCGGGCCTGTCCGCTCCTGATAGAAAAACGGATGATAAGCCGGAATCCCGTTCCCGTACGATGGTGCGCACACTCAAAATGAGCCCTTCTGGATTCATGTCTGGAGTGAGCTGCCGGCAGTGTTCAACGGATCTTTTCCTGCCTGACCGTTGGGTCTGTTGTTGCTGGCGGCAAGGAGCACCAGGACGTGAGACCGATGAGAGCACCATAGTTGCGTGTGTAATCAAATTGCCCTTCCTGCATATGCACCTTCATGGATGGCCTGATAGATTTTTCGCGGCTTCAAACAGTCGCCAATCACATGGATCTCGCTGAAATGTTCCTTCAACGGCTGGATAAGGTCCTGATTGGGGGTGAACCCGGTTGCCAGAACAAGTGTGTCACCCTTGATCGTCTGTCTGTTCTGGTTCCCATCCACAGCTACTACCTCTCCATCACCAATCTTCTCCAGTTTCCAGCCCTTCAGAATTTCCACTCCCCCTTGCTTGAGCAACGAAAGGAGCGCTATACGGGCACGGGGCTCCAGATCGAGCCCGACCTCACCACGCATCTCCAAGAGGGTTACCTCCCTGCCCTGTCCAGCCAGATGGGCAGCGATTTCGCACCCCATAGCAGCCCCTCCCGCGATCAGGACCCTTCTTCCCGGCTGTGAGCTCCCGGAAAGAAGGTCCAGGGCGCTTGTCACAAAGGGCTGATCCACCCCGGGAATCTGCGGCAAGAGAGGTTGCGAACCTGCTGCCAGAACAACCGCGTCAGGCCTCAGCTCATTCACCATATCGATGGTTGCGCGGCAGCGGCATCGAACGTCCACCTTGAGGACATTGACTTGTCTGATCAGGTATTCCAGGAAACGCCGCATCTCTGATTTGAATTCAGGGACAGATGCATAGAGGAGGAGCCCCCCGAGCCTGTCCTTCTGCTCGAGCAGTGTCACCTGGTGACCTCTCAGGCTCAGCGTCCTAGCTGCTTCCAGCCCGGCCGGCCCGCCGCCTATGACACAAACGCGCTTGGGGTTGGATGCCGGGCGTATTCTCAACAACCGTTCCCTCCCCACCTCGGCGTTTACTGCGCACCGCTGCGTCTTGTCTTCCATCATCCTACTGCGGCAGCCTTCGTTGCAGCGCAGGCACGGGCGGATATCATCCAAACGATCTGCCCTTACCTTGTCAGGAAGCGCCGGATCTGAGATGAGGGCCCTGCCCATTGCGATAAGGTCGGCCTTCCCGCTTTGCAGAGCTTCCTCGGCAAGCCCGGGGTCGTGGATCGCACCCACGGCGATCACCGGGACATGCACCTTTTGTTTGATCCCTTGCGCCAGATGGAGGAGATGCCCTTGAGGTAAATAGACCGGGATTACTATGTTCTGCCCGGTTTCAGCACTGCCGCCGGAAACATGGATGTAATCGACTCCATGCCTTTCGAGCCTCACCGAGAACTCCTGCGCATCCTCAGCGGTCAGCCCGCCCTGCATGAATTCGTCCCCGCTGATCCGGAAGCCGACTACGTAATCCTGCCCCACCCTGGATCGCACACGGTCCAGGACCTGCAGTCCGAAAAGGCCCCGGTCCTGACCATAGCGGTCCTGCCGAATGTTTGTGTAAGGCGATAGGAACTGGGCTATCAAATATCCATGGCCGCCATGAAGCTCTACGCCGTCAAATCCGGCTGCCTTGGCACGGTATGCGGCTTCGGCAAAGGCCTGTACGGTTGACTCTATCTCTTCCTCGCTCATTTCCCGTGGTGTTTCATTGGCGTAATTCGGGATCGCCGACGGGGCGATGGGTTCAAGGCCTGTGAACTTCACGGATGAGCTCCGGCCGGCATGACATATCTGCAGGACAGCCTTGGCGCCGCATTCCTGAATCGATTCGGCCAGATCAGCCAGACCTGCTATGAGACGGTCATGGTAGACACCGAGTTGACCGTGCCTCGCCTTACTCTCTTTCTGGTCGATATAGCAGTATTCTATGATGATGAGGCCGGCACCGCCTTTTGCCCGCTCCACGTAGTAATCGATGAGCTGCTGCGATACGCTGCCGTCAGTATTGCATAGACGAGAGAGCATCGGGGCCATCACGACCCGGTTGCGCAGTGTCAACCCTTTCAAAGAAAATCCCTGCATGAGCAATGAATTTTTCATCTTCCCTCTTCGTTGTGTTTTCTCATCTGCTGCTGTTCACACAGGAAAAAGACCCTCTCCTAAAAAAGGATTGGGATATGAGCATGTGTCAAACAGCCCGGCCGCATGATGGTTTAAACCGTAAGATATTTCTTCATGATTGATTCGTTGGCCTTCAGCTCTTCGAAGGTGCCCTCATATTTTATCTCACCGGTGTCGATGATCATGCACCTGACACCCAGCTCGCTGGCGAACAGGAAATTCTGCTCGGCAAGCAGTATGGACATGCCCTCTTTCTGGAGTATCCGAATCTGTCGGGCGATATCATCTACGACAACAGGGGCCAGCCCGATCGTCGGCTCGTCCAGCAGGAGAAGATCCGGATTGGACATGAGCGCCCGCGCGATGCATAGCATCTGCTGCTCACCGCCGCTCAGTTTTTTTGCCCATTTTTTCGAGTACTTCTGAAGGACCGGAAAGAGCTCATACACCTTTTCCAGGTTCCACATTTCATGGTCTTTCTTTCGGGGATTGTCTCTCTGTGCGATCTCCAGATTTTCTTTGACCGTCAGATTGCCGAATACCCGCTTCTCGGCAAAGGCTGTTATGATGCCCTTTTTCGCGATCTTATTTGCTGAAAGCGCCGTTATGTCCTCACCATAAAAAAATACCTTTCCCTCTTTTGCCGGGGTGAAACCGGCGATGCTTCGCATGGTGGTGGTTTTTCCGGCCCCGTTTCTTCCCAGAAGGCACAGGACTTCTCCCTCGTTGATCTCCAGGGAAATACCGAAGAGAATATGGCTCAATCCATAATAGGTGTGAATGTTCTGCACACGGAGAATTTGTTTCGTGCTGTCGGTCACCTTTTGCCTCCCAGATAGATTCTATGGACAAGCTCATTATTCTTGATATCGCTTACCGTACCGTTCGCTACGATCCGTCCGTTCTGGAGGACCCAGATGTAGTCGGACACCTCGAAAATAACGTTCATGTCATGCTCACAGAGCAGGACAGTACATCCGGTCATCTTGATAATCTTCCTGATCGTGTCGAGGATCTCACCCTTTTCTTCAACGCTCATCCCCGATGTGGGCTCATCCAGCGCCAGCAGCGTAGGTTTCATCGCCAGAGCTATGCCGACCTCCAGACGCTTCTGATTCCCGTGGGAAAGCTGTCCGGCAAGCATGTCTGCCTGCTCTGCGAGACCGATGTTCTCCAGGTGGTTGATGATTTCCTCCCGGGCCATTTTCTTGGCGGGATGAAAGAAATTGAAACTCATCCTCTTCTGCGACAAAACAGCGACCATGATGTTTTCATAAACCGTAAGCATGGGGAAGACATTGACGATCTGAAACGATCGGGCGATCCCTTTCCTCGTAATTTCACGGGCGGTCTTTCCTGTTATGTCCTCTCCTTTGAAAATAACCTTTCCTGCATCAGGCTTGATTGCGCCGGTGATCAGATTGAAAAGTGTCGTCTTCCCTGCTCCGTTCGGTCCGATGAGTGCGCAGATATCACCCTGCTTGATATGCAGACTGACATTGTCAGTCGCTTTCAGGCCGCCAAAGGATTTTTCTAAGTTGGCTACTTGGAAAAACATTCCCACCCTTCCTTTCGATGAAGTCCTGCGTGCTTCTCCCCGCCTGCCTGATGCCCTTTGCTCACGTTTTCAGTTCGTTCACCTTTTCCCACCCGAGCTTCTTCACAAATCCCATGATTCCCTCGGGCATGAAAAACACGACCGCGCAGATGATGATGCCCAGAACCATCGGCCAATAGAGCGTTACTGAGGTGATCATGGTCTCAAGCATGATTAATACGACCGAGCCGACAATAGGACCGAGGAATGAGTTGATCCCGCCGAGAATGCAGATCGTTACGAAATCACCCGACTTCGTCCAGAAGGCCAGCTCGGGAAATGCGCCAAAACTGTAGACGACGTGCAGAGAACCGGCAATCCCGCAGAAAAAGCTCGATATCACCAGGGCCAAGAAGCGCTGCTTGGTAACATCGATGCTGATAAATGCACTCCGGTCGGGATTCTCGCGGATTGCTCTCAGCGACCATCCGAAAGGAGAGTTTCCGATGATCCAGAGGGCCAGTCCGCACAGGATTACAACTACCAGAGTAAAATAGTAGATATTCGTCATCCCATTGAGCAAACCGGAGAACTTGATCCCGACGATCCCCGTGTCTCCACCGGTCAATCCCGGCAGCCTGCGGATGATAGACCATACGATCATGGCGAATGCGCAGGTCATGATCGCATAGTAAAACGCATACAGCCGCGACACGAGCAATCCGATTAACGCTCCCAAGATTGCGGCCATAATCGGGGCAAGCAGCAGAACCTGGTACTGGTTCATCCCGGTCCTGGTCATCATGATGGCGGTGGTGTAGGCTGCGACAGCATAGAAAGCGCTATGCCCGAAAGAAAGACACCCGGCATAGCCGAGAAGGAAATTCACCGACATAGCCGCCAGAGACATGACCATGATCTCAATGATGATCCATGTCCAGAAGTTCGGGAGGATAAACGGCCCGCCAAGCAAGAATATCGCTAGGATGCAACCGACAGCCCAGACGAAGTTTCTCTTTCCTCGCATAATTTCGGTTTCCTCATTTCATGATCGATTATTCGATGCTGAAGATCCCCTGTGGCCTGAAGAACAACACAGCTACCACGATTAAGTAGATAAAGGTGTCTGCATACTGTGGTAACACCAGGATTCCCAGCGATTCCACTACCGCAATGACCAGACCTGCTACCAGCGCTCCCCCGATACTGCCCACGCCTCCGATGATGGTCACACAAAAGGCAATAATGATCATCTGAGCATCCATACCCAGAGTGCCGCTGGTGATCGGATAGGCGATCGCCGCGGCGACCGCCGCCATTCCGATTCCCGCCATGAAGACCAGTGAGAAGACGCCCGAAACATTGATACCCAGGCCGCGTGTCATCTCCTCATCGTACACGCAAGCGCGGATGATGCTCCCGGCCTTGCTCTTATAGAGGATTGTGATGAGAACAACCGCAATCACGCTCGATATCCCGATGATGAATATGTTGTACTTGCTGATCACCATGCCGAAGATATCGAAACATCCCATCAGGAGGTCCGGAATATTGCCGTTTTTCGGGTCCAGACCCCACAGCAGTCTGACAATGTCGGATATGACGTGGATAATTCCCACCGACAAGAGGAGCTGAAACACATGTCCAGCCTTGTACACACGCTGAAAGAGCCCCCGCTCGACAACCGCTCCGATCAGGATCATGACGATTGGGGCAATGATCAGAGAACTCCAGAACCCCAGGGCATTCGCCACGGTGAATGTAATGTAGAAGGCCAACATATAGAAGGCCCCGTGAGCGAAGTTCACCACCCCCATGACACCGAAGATGATGGTCAGACCGCATGATAAGAGAAAATAGATCATGCCGCGGGCCATTCCTGAAATAACCAGGCTTGCCAAAAGACTCGCGTTGATTTCCATAGTTTGCTACTCTTCTTATAGGTGATCAGAGCTGATCGGTTCGGCCATGGTATCTTCCTTCGTGGTGCTCACCGTTCCCGTTGAAAGGAGAGCCTATCCTTGGGTGAGATCGTATTCGTGGATGTGCGATAATATTATTCTGCGAAATCCAGCTCCAAGGATAGGCTCAATTCTTATTCTATTCCCGCCGCCTTCCGAGCAGCATGCCACTCTTCCTTGGTGAACAGGTAAGGCTCCACGGGAACGTACCGTGTCTTTTCCGGATCCAGAATAAGTTCATCCGAGCCCGGTTTTTTCACCAGAGGACCCCAGATATGGCCGCTCACCACCTGATGGTCGAAATCCCGTATCCAGACCGGACCGTTGTAGGTATCGATCTTTATCCCTTCCATGGCCTTGCAGACTGCTTCGCTCTCTAACGTTCCAGCCTTCCTGACTGCAGCTTCCCAGAGCTTGATCATGTTGTATGCCGGCCAGACATGGCTGGGAACGACTCGCTTCGTGGTTCCCTTCCACTTGCGGTATCTCTCGTAGAATTCCTTCTGTTCTTCAGTACCCGGATAGCTCTCGTCGTCATAGCACCATGACCAGCTGCCGAGCGGGATAGCGTCCTTGAGGATATCCCGGTACTCATTGGATGCCACCACGCTGGCGCTTGCCAGCTTGGTGTTCTTGAACACACCCATCTGGGCACACTGCTTGAGGTTTGCCACCGCGCCGCCCGCGAATATAACGTGCGCCAAGACGTGGGGTTTGTAGGCCAGGATCTGAGAAATATACGGGCTGTAGTCTGTCTCTCCAACCCGCGGCCATCCCTCATAGATCTTTACATTCGGCACATACTCCTTGATTGCCGGAATAAAATACCGGTGCACATCGCGCCCGAATTCGAAATCCCATGTCTCATAATAGACCTTGGGATCCTTTACGCCTTTCAGGTATTCCTCCGCGATGATCTTGGCGAGGGTTTTTCCCTCTGCACTCGTGGTGATAGCGTACCGGAAATGATACGGTGACCAGTCCTCTGTGGTGATTCTGGTCGAGTGGCCGCCGAAGATGAAGATGGGCTTCTTGAAATCACGGGCCACTGCGCTCAGCGCCATGGCCTGAATGGTTCCATAGCCTCCGACGATGAAGTCCACCTTCTCTCTCATAATCAATTCACGGGAATAACGAGTAACCAGGTCGGCCTTTCCCGCGTCGTCCCTTTTGATCAACTCGATCTTTCTCCCGAGCAGACCGCCGGACTTGTTGATTTCATCGATGGCAAGCAGGTGGCCGTCCACGATGCCTTCATTGAGAAAGGCCATGGCTCCGGTAAATGTATAAATTGCCCCAACCTTGATCGGATCTTTCTCCTGTGCCTGCACAGGAAAAGCGAAAGCGGCGATCATAAACATTCCGAACAATAATACCCCCCAGCTTTTCATCATGTTTTCCTCCTTCTTCGCTTGCTTCTCGCCGAAGAACTACCCCGTTCAGTACCAAGACCTCTTTTCCCGGAAGATGCCCTTTGTAGAACCCTCGAACTTTATGCCTGCAAGTTTCTTGACGATATTTTTAGAATGTTCGATGTTATGATCCCGATAGATCGCCACCTTCTCGATGACCGGAGAACCTCCGCCATGAAGTGCATCGATGAGTTTGTGCGCCCCCCATGCCGATGACATCATATCCTGGAAGAGCCTGAACGCCCGGTGCTGATTTTCCGCGGATACTTCCGGGACGCGCATGATGTATTTTTCCAGATACGGCCTGGTCTTGTCGTTGTAGAAATCCTCTTCGTGGGGGAGTGTTGCCGCCAGTCCGCCCGCAATTGCGGCCAATGCCTCGTATTCCCCGTAAATCGCCTCGCCGGCCAGCATCCTTCCGGCGTTGCAGTAATTCGAATCCGGGATGTAGGTGCCTGAGTCGGCCTTTACGCTGTTTATTGCCGCAGCGATGCCCGATGCGTAGATCAGGTCAACGATCTGAATCATGTCCGCAAGCTTATGCCGCACATGCTGGGCCTTCTCGATGCCGTTGTACTCAGCAGCCAGCGCGGTCGCGCCGGTGAACATCTCTGATACGGCCGCCTTACAGCCGGTATAGCTGTGGCGATGGTACAGAGCGAACAGCAGAGCCGCCTTGCCTGCCTCTTCAGTCTCGCCGCAGAGGAAAACCCGCTCCCACGGAACAAAGACATGATCAAAGATTGTCATGGAGTGGGACTCGCCCTGTTTGCAGTACGGGGCTTCGAGGCGTCTGCGCCGCGGAGGGTTGAACGCGCCGTTGATGAGCGTCACGCCTTCTGTATCTGCTGGCACGGAAAAGGCGACCGCCCAGTCGGTCTCGTCTGATGCCATGTTGCGGGTAGGCAGGACGACGATCTCGTCGGCATAGGCAGAACAGGAGTTGTGGGCCTTGGCACCGTTGACGATGATCCCGTCGGCCCTCTTCTCCACGACCCTAAGATAGAGGTCTGGATCCTGCTGCTTGGCAGGGCGCCATATACGATTTCCCTTCACATCGGTCTGCGCGCAGACCAGCGAGAGATCTTCGGACTGGACCTTTTTCATGAACTCGATGAAGTTCTTGTAATAACTCGTGCCATGTTTCTGATCTGCATCGTAACTGGCGACCGACAAAGCATTCAGCGCGTCAATACCCATGCACCGCTGTATGCAGCCGCCCACCTCCTGGCAATAGAGCCGCGTCATCTTCTGCTTGTTCAGCAAATCCTCTACGCTCTGATGAATGTGATTGAACCGATTGATCTTTTCTCCGGTGATATGAGATGTGGCGACTCCAACGCCCTCGAATTCCGGATCATTCGCAAAATCATACGTTTTGCACAGGACATAAATGCCGCCGACAATGCTGGGGTCGAAGCGATCCACCAACTTTCCGCCCTGATATACATTCGGCCTGAGTTTCGCCATTCTCTCCTTGTACTGGTCACTTGAAATCATGTCGCTATCCTCCGTTTTATTTAATTCCCAATTCCTTCTTGATCAGCTCACGCAGCTTGTATTTTTCGATCTTACTGGTGGGAGTTTCCGGCAGCTTATCGACAAAGCGGATATATTTCGGCCACATAAACTTCGGCATGGCCTTCTTGATCCATTCCCGCAATTCCTCCTCGTCCAGCTTCTCCCCTTGCTTGGGCACGATGAAGGTTACAATGTCATGCTCTCCCCCAACCTCGGCGGGAATCGGGAATACTCCGCAGATGTTCACTTTCGGGTGTTTGTTTATGATATCTTCTACCTGGTACGAAGAAACGAACTCGCCCTTTACCCGGATGACACTCCCCATCCTGTCAACAAAGAAGTACACGCCTTTTTCGTTTTTGAAGCAGGCGTCTCCGGTGTGGAACCAGAGATTCCGGAAGGCCTTGAGCGTGGCTTCTGGCTTGTTGTAATACTCTTTCACAAACAGGCTCGGGAACTTGGGCCTGAAAACCAGTTCACCGGGCTCACCCGGCGCACACTCTTCATCCAGCTCGTTGACGACGCTGGCTTCGAACAAGAGAGATGGCGTGCCCAGGATACCCTTTGTCTCGTCTTTCTTGGCGTCTACCACGGTGATGTGAAACTTTTTTGCTACGCTGTAGATCTCCTCTTTCGACATACCCTTATACAGCTCCGGTGGTGTTCCCTGCTCATTTTTCAGCTCATCAATAATGCAGATGGAGCCGCTTCCGGTTTCCGTCTGTCCGAATCCTGTAATGACGAAGTCCAGACCGAATCTCTTTGCGACATCGTGATGGTACTGGGGCATGGGGGCCATATAAACCTTGTTCAGGGTGTTCTTGTAATCATCAGGGGTTTCCGGCGTATTCATCAGCCAGGGCACCATGACATCCAGCAGGACCGCCGATGTGGAGCCGCTCTTTTGAATCCGGTTCCAGAAATCCTTCACACTGAACTTGTCCCACATGGCGCACTCGCATCCCACCCAGAGTGCCCTCACAAGGTTGAAGAATGCACCAGCCACATGGTACATGGGGAGATCGCTGTAAATGACATCTTCCTGGTTGAATATCCGCCGCCAGTTGAAGACGTAGTTGTTCATCCAGCGGTACGGCTGTACAACGCCCTTCGGTGATCCTGTGGTCCCGGAGGTATAGATGATGCTCGCGATGTCCATGTACTTCAGCTCAACATCCACATTGGATGTATCGCCTTTAAGGATCTCGTCGAAGGACGTCTCGGTAGAAAAGTATTTGTCCAGGGTATTGCCCGCAGATTCCGGCTTGTAATCATGGTCCTTCTCTTTCGGAGCATAGACAATAACAGGGCAGGCACTGATCTCTCCCTTAACCTCATTGAGCAGAGGGATCAGGTCTTTTTCGATGAAGATGGCCCTCGGGTCCGAGTCGTTGATCTGGTAGACCAGGAGCTGGCCTTTATAGTTGAAATTGATCGGGCAGAATATCGCACCCGCCTTCCATATGCCAAACATGGCCATTGCGGTTACCAGAGGGTTCCTCAGAAAAACAGAAACCCTGTCGCCCTTGTTTATGCCTAATGATATGAGGCCGTGAGCGATGCTGTTGCTATTTTGTTGAATTCATGAAAAGACAGTCTGAGGTCTTCTTCTCCATAATAGATGAAGGTACGATCTTTTGCTTGTATAGCCCATTTTTCCAGAATGTGGGTGACAACCTCTCCATCCTTCGTCAATTCGTTTTTAACTTCTTCGTAGTTCATATTCACCTCTCCAGATCTCATCTAGGGTCTTGATTGATCCCGTATAAGCGTACGAATCTTCAGACAGCCTCTTGGGGCTTAGTTTTTTACCGCCTTGGCGTGGATGTTCTTCAGAAGTGTTCCGGCCTATTTTCACCCATTCCCTCTTGCTCGCATCATCGCCTTCATCTCACACTCGGCGACTATCTCGTTTTTCTGGTTATAGGTTTTTATTGAAAATTCGATGATGCCCTTGTCCCCTTTTTTCGTAAGGGACGCCTTGGAAACGCTATATTTGATCTTCAGCGTATCACCTGCCACCACCGGGGCCTTGTACCGCCAGGTATTGCCCAGAATCCCCATCAGGGTCCCCTCATAGAAACCCTGCCTTGTCATGAGCCCGGCGGAAATCATTGTCACGAGCATTGCAGGAGCCGCCTTTTTTCCAGAAACGGTTGAATCCGGCCAGCCGGCCATTTCGTTATAGAGCTCGATATCCGTCAGAGAGATAGTTTTGCCAACGCTTATACCCGATTTTCCAACTGGAAAGTCTTCAAAAAACAATCCCAGCGTCTCCACGTCTCGACCCCTTTTCTTCGGTGTATTTGTGAGCTTGTTTTCTTCTCAAGAGACTCGTACTCTAAGGCCGAGTATCACCTGTTACCTGCCGCTTCGATCCTCATGCTCCCTTTCGAGACGACCTGCTGGCCGTTTTTCGTGACCTCGAAGGTCATCGACAGCTTCTTTGGCCGGCCAGCTGGACTTTCCAGATCCTCGACCTGGAATTTTCCCTGAATCGTGTCCCCGACATGAACGGCACCGAGATACGCCACGTCTATTTCGCTTACAGTAATTTCCTCAGCTGACTTGAAATGGGTTTTGAACAGCCGGCCTATGACCTTTGACGTCACCGAATTGCCATGGACGATCGTGGTGCCGAAAGAGGTTTTCTCCATACCCGGAACATTCGTATGGAGCTGGGCATCTCCTTCCCACAGTATGCCAAGTATGAGATCTCTTTCGCTGAACACTTGTTCCGGGACCTCAAAAACGGCCCCGACCTGAATGGACTCACCCTCGTTATTCATGTCTTTCCACCATGTGATTCATTTTTCTCCCGGCTAAAGAAACACAGTGCCGCGGCAGATGCAGACCTTGGACCCACCCTGCCCGATGTGCAGGGCGCAGACTGGACTCCCATGAGCTTGACTTTCTGAAGTATTGAAAAAATCCTATGATTTTCTTGACCTGATCCTGAGGCGGAGACGTGAGGGCATTGTTCCGTTCAACTGCATCAAGATTCGCTTCTGAAAAAACACCTGGGGCTAGAGCTCTCGGCATGCCTACTCCACAACACCCGGCTGCCGGTTCAATCATTCCGTGCTGCACTGCCCAGACCAGAAGCGCCCTCAGACCCAAATTTGCATCCTCCCCTGTTCGATGGAACAGCTAACTTTCACCATGAACCCTCTTCACTCCTGGGTGAACCTTTTCAAGCTATTGATCACATTAACATTAATGAACACCCGTTAATGTTAATTAACATTCGTTAATATTGTATTAATTTATTCTCTTGGTTATGTCAAGTCATTAAAGAAATTAACCGCCATGTGGTGCTGTTGTATAATTATTTGATATACTTCATCTATCGTTGAGCCGACTGTTGGTGCTGCCGCAGTAATCAGGCACGGGATCCAGTCATGGTGCCGGGTTTCAGCATATGACTCTCCCAGTATCATATACTGAAGCCTGACCTCGGTCTTGTGTGCCGGAAAACGAATGATACGGAAGCCCCATGAAAGAACCTGGTATGGCCATGGGCCCGGAACAAATTCATATCCCGCCCGGATGAACAAATATGGAAATCCGTGCCGATTCGGGCCTCTTGCGGCATCCACTATAATGTACCCGGCGTCGACACGGATTTCCAGGGGGGATTATGTCTTATGGCGGCTGCCGCTCAGAAACGGGGAGGTCGTTTCTCGACAAAGGCCTTCATACTTTCAACCTGCTCAGGTGTGCCAAAGCACAGGGAGTTAACCTCCAGCTCATAATAGTCCGCCGCCGATTCCGATGTCTCGTTCTGTATGTTCAACACCTGTTTGGCCATCATCAATGCTTTTGGGGATTTCTTCATCAGCTTGCCGGCGATCTCCACAGCCTTGTCCATGAGCTCTTCGTCAGGAACGACCCAGTTCACCAGCCCCATTGCATACGCCTCTTGAGCTGTTATCGCCTCGCCCAGCATAACTATCTGAGCCGCACGGAAACGTCCCACGATCCGTGGAAGATACGAGGCCCCCTTGATGTGTCCGACATTGATCTCCTGTTGTCCGAATTTCGCCCCCTGTGCCGCAACGATGAGGTCTGTGGAAAAGGCTACCACTGCCCCTCCGCCAAATGCATATCCATTGACAGCACCTATGATGGGCTTGCTCGATCCCAGCATCTGCTGCCTGATCTCATGATACCACTTCGCATATTCCCGGTATTGAAAGGAATTCTGTCCGGCCATGATTGAAATGTCGGCCCCGGCGATAAACGCCCGGCCTATCCCCGACATGATGATCACCCTGATCTCCGGGTCACTATCAGCTATTTTCAGTGCCTCTCCGATCTCGTTTTGCATCTCGGGATTCAATGCATTGAGTTTCTCCGGACGGTTGAACAGTATCTTTGCTATTCCTTCGTTTCTTTCCAGCTTTATGTAGGTAAATTCGCTCATCATGACCCCCTCTCCTTTATCCGTATCCCTTACATACCGATATACGCTTGTTTGATATGATCATCTCCCAGCAATTCTTTTCCCTTTCCCTGCATGATGACCTGACCATTCTCCAACACATATGCGCGATGAGCCACGCTGAGCGACCTGTTGACATCCTGTTCCACCAGGAGAATGGAAACCCCGGTTTCATTGATCTTCTGTATGGTTTCAAAGACCTCATCCACGATTTTAGGAGCCAGTCCGAATGAGGGTTCATCGAGCATGAGCATCTTGGGCTCGGCCATGAGCGCCCGCGCAATCGCCAACATCTGCTGTTCTCCCCCGCTCAAGGTCCCGGCCAGCTGATATTTTCTCTCTCCCAGGATCGGGAACATTGCGATGACTTCCTGAAACTTGGCCTCGATCTTTTTCTTGTCCTTCTGCACCCAGCCCCCGAGCAAGAGATTATCGCGCACCGACATCTTCGTGAATATCGAACGCTCTCCAGAAATATGCGATAACCCCATCTCTACGATGCTATGGGCCGGGGTTTTCTGAATCTCCTTACCTCGAAACCTGATCGTACCCGACTTCGGAGGTATATGCCCCCCAATCGAATTGAGCAGTGTCGATTTGCCTGCGCCGTTTCCCCCGATAACTGAGACGAATTCGTGATCATTGACCACTAGAGATACATCTTTCAGAACATGCAGCTCGCTGTAATATACATTGATCGACTCAATCTCTAGCATGACAGCTCCTTCTTTCCCAAATAGGCATCGATGACGGTCTCATTCTGAGCGATTTCCTCAGGAGTACCCTCAGCGATCTTCTGGCCATGGTTTAAGACGACGATCCATTGAGATATTTTCATGATGAACTTCATGACATGCTCGATAATCAGCAGCGTGATCCCCTTTGCCGAGAGCTTTTCAATCAGATCGATCATCTCCAGGGTTTCCTTGGGAGTAAGACCGGATATGGCCTCATCCAGAAGCAGAAGCATCGGTGAGCTGGCCAGAGCTCTGCATATCTCAAGCTTTTTCCTGCTGGCGATCGTGAGCTCCCCGGGGAATGAGTCTGCGAGGTCGTCCATGTTGACTTCTTTGAGTATCTCCATTGCAGCTTGCTTTGATTCATCCACATCGCTGGATTTCTGCAGAGCACCGATAAGCACGTTATCCAGCACGCTCATGTTACTGAATATTTTCGGCAGCTGAAAGGTCCGTCCGATGCCGAGCCTGGACCTGTCATAGGGATAGAGGCGGCTGATATCTTTCTGGTTAAAGCGTATCTCTCCCCTGTCCATTACCAAAAAGCCGCTGATCATATTGAACAGGGTCGTCTTGCCTGCGCCGTTTGGACCAATGAGCCCGACGATTGATCCTTTTTGGATGTTGATGTTTACGCCTTGCAAGGCATGAATGCCGCCGAAGCTTTTCGTGACATCTTTCAATTCCAGGATGAATCCATTACTCCTGTCAATATCGTGCATCATGGTTTTCCCTCTGTTTTTGTCATCATTCAATGCCGCATATTATCTTCATTTTTTATCGGACCGTTCACGGCGTGCTGCCTGTTTATGCCCTCATCCCTTGTTGATTTTCTGCACGATCTTGTCTTTCACCATCGTTATGCCTCTCATCAATCCTCCGGGCAGGAAAAGTATGATGATGACCAGGATGATGCCGTAGATCAGAAAACCGATAGGCGTAAACAGGCCGCCGATCCAACTTCTAAAAAACGTGCTCATGGGTACGAGAATCACCGAGCCCAGAATCGGCCCCGCGATCGTGCCCAAGCCTCCGACGATGGAGAATACGGCGAACTGGACGGAGAAATCCACTGCGAAGACCATGGACGGCTCGATGTATCGCATGTATATGCCGTAAAAACCTCCGCCGATGGCTGTGAAGAATCCGCTGATTGCAAAAATGACAAGCTTTATCCGGTAGGTGTTGACCCCCAGACTCTTTGCGGCCTCTTCATCTCCACCGGTTGCAAGCAGATAGTACCCGATTCTTGACTTTGTTATCCGGTACGTGGCGAATACCACAGCCACGAGAAGAATATATGCGATATACGTATAACAGATCTCATGACTGAAGGTGAGGTTTCCCACCCCATTCACCGCAGGGATGGTAGTGCCCAATCCGGTTGAACCCAGCCGCCAGTAGGTGACGAGAACCCGAAGCGCCTCGGCGCAGGCTATTGTCGACAAGGTAAAGAAGAAGGCCCTCAGCCGGAACGTCGCAAATCCGATCAGCAGTGCCATCAAGACGCCGAAGACCCCGCTCAGGGCAAGGCCGATCCATGGTGATATCCCGTAATCGGCATATAGGATCCCGGTGATGTACGCCCCAATGCCAAAGAATGCCACATGGCCGAGAGAAAACTGCTTTCCAAAACCCGAGATGATGTTCCAGGCCTCGGAAAAGAAGGCAAAGAGAAACACCAGGGTCAGCATCTTCAGGTAGAAATCGTGCGACGAAAGAAGAGGGAGAAGCCCCAGAACGGCGATGAACACTACAAGCGGGTCCTTTATAAAACTTTGTACGCGTTGTCTTGTCGTGCTCATCGCTATGCTCTCCTCTCTTTGACGCCGAAGATCCCGCTCGGTCGAATCATCAGGATCGCCAGGAACATGATGAAATATGCGAATGTGGTCAGGGCTGGTTCGAAATAGTATCCTACCATCATCTCCATAATGGCAATAATGATGGCCCCTACGATCGTACCAGGTATGCTCCCTATCCCACCCAGGACGACGATAATCCAGCAGAGCAGGTTGAGGTGTGTTCCGATTGTCGGATGAACACTTTCAAAGGTGATCAAGGAAACCCCGCTCACTGCGATACAGCATAAACCGAGCCCTGCTGCGATCATATAGATCCTATGAACATTGATTCCGATCATCATGGCGCCCCTCCGCTGTTCGGAAACAGCACGGATGGCCCTGCCTGTATTGGTGTAGTGGAGGAACATAATCAGCGAAGCAATGAGAATAGCAGCGGCCAAGGCTCCATAGATGTGGGGATAATCTATGTATTGATTCCAGATATGAAATACATTTGCGGAATAATCCGTTGAAACACTCTTGTACTCTGCCGAAAACAGCAGCATGGTTCCATACTGAAATACAAATGAAAGGCCGAAGGTCGCAATGATATGCGATTCTTCAGGCGCATCGATTAACTTTTTGAATAAAAACCGGTAAAAGGCTATTCCGAGAACAAACGCTACCGGGAGCAGAATGAAGAGTCCCCAATACGGGTCCATCCCCGAACAGAGGCTGAATAAAAACCCTCCGTACATCGCCAGCATGATAAAATCACCATGGGCGAAATTTATCAGACCGAGGGTCCCGAATATGATGGATAGTCCTAAGGCCATGAGAGCATAGGTCATACCCGTCAGGCAGCCATTTATGATCAACTGGATGAATATTTCCACAGCCTTCTCCTCTGATTTCTCAAGAGGGGAGGAGGCCTTTGGCCTCGCTCCCCGCTAACAAACCGGCTATATTTGAACGAGCAAACACCCTACTGGCTGAGCATCTTGAGGTTCTTGTCGTCGAATGCCCGTTTCCCGAAGGGAGGTATCGGGAATATAGCCTCTATTTCAGCCGACTCTTTCGGCCAGACTGTATAGTATTGCTTGTTGAATATCTGCCTTGCAACGACACCTGCCCTGATATTCTGCCCGGCCTGCACCGGATCCGAGTGAGGAGCGAACTTGATTCCACCAGGGCGGGCTGTGGCGGTTGAAGGCAGTGACAGATCATTCACCACCTCAGCAATCTTCGCCGGGTCGAGTGAGCCTGCTGCGGGAAGGACATACTCGAACAAGGCTATTGCCGAGGTGAAGCCGACGGCCACATCTGAGGAAGCCATTACGGATTTGACATTGTATTTCTTTGCATACCGATCAAGGAATTCCCGATACTGAGACTGCGTGGTCGGGCTTAAGTTCCAGATATTTCCGCCAGCCACCTGGTTTAAATCCAGAACGTAGTTCATATCGTCTCCGAACTTCTGAAATGCCTCGTCGACATAGGCCCACGGGCACCCATCGGCTATCCAGACCTTGGGGTTCAGCCCGTTCTTTCTGGCATCGCGGAACAGACGATATCCGTCATCAAGATAATTCTGGGTATGGACGATATCGGGATTCGTCTTCTTGATTTTCAGAACCAGGGATGAGAAGTCCATGGTGTTGGGGTCATATGGGGCATCGATAACGACGTTCAGGCCCAAATCTTTCGCCCTCTTGATGAATCCGTCATGGCTCAGCGACTTGCCCCATTCCGTGCCCTGATAGACCACCGCGATCCGTAAATCCTTGGGGTCTTTATTCAATTTTGGAGCGATGAGCTCAACAACGCAGTCGGCAGCCTGTGAGCCCCAGCCGCTTGCCATAGGCCCGAAGAAATACGTGTTCTTATGGCCCATCTGGCGGAGTCTGTCGGCGATGGCATTCGTTTCCCAGAAAACCACGTTGTATTTGTCAGCGATGGGATGAACGATAAAGGCAAGTGAGCTTGAATAAACACCGATGAGCAATTTCACCCCTTCAACCGTGATCAGCCGCTCGGTCTCGGTTCTTGCCGATTCTGAATTGGCGGCGTCACCGGTCACCAGTGTGATTTTCGTTTTGTTCCAGATGCCGCCCATGTCGTTGACCATATCGGCCGCCACTTGGATGCCCCGCAGAACCTCCCTGCCGATGGGAGCCTGTGGCCCGGTCAGCGGGAGTATGACGCCTATCTTCACGGTCTTCGAGCCCGTATCGGCCAAGGCAACACCACCGGCCGGCAAACTGACTAAACATGCTAAGGTAATGACAACCAGCTTTACAAATGCCCTCTTCATTGTTTCCCCCTTCCTTTGAGATGTGTTCCTGTTACTCTTTTCAAGAGATATCTGCTTCCAAGATGCCTATCTTGTTCTTTGCAAAGCTAAACACATCAACCTTCCATTGATTGCCTGATAATGCATTGCAATCGCGTGGTTTTTTGCTAATTTCGCATGCTTATTTACACATTATTTATATTTCCGGCTCACACCTCCTCTTGCTGAAGCTTGAGCTTTTTGTTTTTTTCGTCAAAGCAACTCTCCGTAAGCTAGATCAGGTGATCGGTCTGCACTTCGAGCAATGTCTTATCGTTGATGTTGATCGCCTCTATCTTCCCATAGATCCCAGG
>Ga0116182_1001810_pt1 | contig 21691 bp, 25 predicted proteins | sample AD_UKC077_MetaG_FD_89805 | JGI IMG/M metagenome (GOLD analysis project Ga0116182, IMG submission 89805) | Active sludge microbial communities of municipal wastewater-treating anaerobic digesters from USA - AD_UKC077_MetaG | ecosystem: Engineered > Bioreactor > Anaerobic > Digestate | place: USA...
CCGATGGAAGCGGCATCCTTTTTTGTTATTGCGCGTGCGAAATTTTGGTATGTTTCCGTCTCTTGGTGCGCAATGACAAAAAAGATATAGCGGACAGCGGGAAACAGCTTCAAATAAAAAATGTAGAACCGCTCGCTATTCGACAAAGTCAATAAGCTTCTGAAAAAATTACTCCTTAATCCTCAAAAATTCTTTTGCCAATTCAATCATTTTTGGATCACCGGTATATTTTCCGTGTTCGTCGGAGAGTTTTACCGTCGGGATCCAATCGCCGTTGTTTGCTTGCACGCCAATTAATTTCATCACGATGTTCATGGGTTGTACACCGACATCATTGGTTAAATTGGTGCCAATTCCGAAAGAAATCCCGATTCTTCCTTTGCAAGCGTGGGTAATTTCTTCTACTTTTTCTAAATTCAAACCATCGGAAAAAATGATATACTTAAAGAGCGGATCGATGCCGTTTTTCACATAATGCGCGATGGTTTTGTTCGCAAATTCGATGGGATCACCGCTGTCGTGACGAACGCCATCAAAGAGTTTTGCAAATTTCTTATCGAATTGCTGAAAGAAAACTTCTGTGGTGTAGGTATCGGAAAGCGCCACTCCCAAATCGCCGCGGTAAACATCCACCCAATGTTCCAGGGAAAGTGCATTTGCCATTTTGAATCCGTATTCTGCGGCATGAAACATAAACCATTCGTGAGCATGCGTTCCGATGGGTTTTACGCCGTATTTCATGGCAAAATGTACGTTGGAAGAACCGATAAATTTGCTGGATTTGTTTCTGATTAAGGCATCCAAAACGACATCTTGTACTTTGTATGAATGTCTTCTTCGGGTGCCAAATTCTGCGAAAGTGACGCCCAAATTATTGAGTCGGTCTGCTTTTTTGATGGTGTTTTCGATGACAAAATCGTTGGAGTTTCTTTCCAGTTCATTCATTTCATAATAGAGTTCCGAAATGAGCGCCAGAATGGGAACTTCCCACAAAATCGTGCGGTACCATTCACCTTCAACTGTCACTTCTAGGTCGTTTTCTGTTTGAATGATTTTTACTTCAGAAGGATCGTAATGATAACCACCAAGAAAATCGAGGTAAGGCAAATCCAGGTACGGACAAGTGATGCGGAGGAATTCTTTTTCGTCTTTGGTGAGTTTTAATTCAGCCATTGCGTTGATCGCTTTCCGTAATTCGAGGGCAAAATTCTCTGGGAAATAGTGTTTTCCGCGATTGATAAATTGGTATTTTACTTTTTCGTTGGGAAATAATTTCACCACGGCATTTTGCATGGTGATTTTGTAGAAATCGTTATCGAGAATTGATTTTAAGCGAACTTCACTCATTGGGAAAAATATGTTTCAACAAATTTAGAAATTCAAAACAAAAATCGCCTTAGAAAGACGATTTTTTAACAGAATGTTTTCGGATAGCATTTATTTCTTAATAAATTTAAAAGATTGAATGCCGTCTGAAGTTTTAATCGAAATAATATAATTGGCAGAAGGCAAATGACTGATGTTGATGTCTTTTTTGTATTCTGTCATAATCAATTTCCCGGCAAGATCGAAAACAAATACTTTTTCGATGTCGCGTTTCGTTGTTTTAATGTGAATGAAATCGGTGGCTGGATTGGGATATACGACCAAACCACTCTGTACTTCATCAGTCGCTAATTCCTTTACCAAAGTGACCGGTTCGCGGTAAAAAGAAATCTCCATTAACTCTTTTGGTAGTTGTTCAAACGTGTATGCTTCACAAGTATAGGTTGCATAATCATCGTCTTGTACACTGTTGATGTTGTAATTTTCTGTCGTGGCGGTGGTTTTTTCACTCAGGTTTTTGAACCAAGTAAACTGATATTCATCCCCAGAAAGCGATTGTGGCAAGGAAACTGTGCTCCCAATAGAAGCATTTATTGTTTTTATTTCATCATATCGCTGCGGCGAATAAGTGAAATCTGCCATTGCTTTATTTTTAAGGATAAAGTTTTTGATATCCTGCCTAGAAAATCTGTTGTTATCCAGAAAAGTTAATGCCGGAATTGTTTCTGGAATTTCCCCTGAAAGTTGATTGCCAATCAAAGAAATCATTTGTAATTGATTCAGTTGAAGCAATTGGCTTGGGAAATTTCCGACGATTAAATTTTTATCGAGATAAATTTGCTCAAGGTTTTTTAAAACCAATAAAGATTCAAAACCTCCGGAGATTTGATTGTCGGAAAAATTAAGATGAACCAATTTGTTGAGTTGCGATAATTCTGTGGGGAAACTTGCAATTTGATTGGAAGCCAAGGAAAGCCATTCCAGATTTTTCAGATTTGCAAGGGTAGAGGAATAATTGGTAGAAAAAAGATTGTGACTTACGTTCAAAGCAGTGAGCGCGGTCAAGCTCGAAAGTTCGGTAGGAATTTTGGTGAGTTGATTTCCCGATAGATTTAAATCCTGTAAATTAATAAGAGTCGATAAATTGCCGAAATTTTGCGAAATTGTATTGTTGCTTAAATTAAGGGATTTCAAAACTGCTAATGTGGTAATCTTCTGCGGTATTTCAGATAAGCCGATGTGCGACAGATCTAAAACTTGGAGAGCGGAAAAATTTTGGAGAAAACTATTGATATCGCTGAACGTAAATTGATTGTTTCCGACAGAAATTTCCTTGAGGTTGAAGAGTGGCAATATGATAGTACTCGGATCACCTGTTAATCGGTTGTTGCTGATGTCGAGACGCTCCAAACTGGTAAAAGAAGAAAGAGAAGGCGGTATTTCACCCGCTAACTGGTTGGAACTCAAGTCTAGTTTCTGAAGTTTCGGAAATGGAGCTACAAAAGCCGGAAAATTTCCCTTTAAAGCATTTCCTCTGAGGTTAATTTCGGTAACGTTGCCATTTTTTATTTTGATACCATACCAGTATTTAGGATCCTTGTCTAGGTCCCAAGTTTGGCTCCACTGTTCCCCGGAAGTTGTGGCGTACAGGTTAACCAGCGCGGCTCTTTCTGCAAACGGAATACTGTATTGCTGCGAAAAAAAGAGTTGCGAAATCAATAAAAGGAATAAAAATTTCTTCACTAAATGGTGTTTTTTTGAGATACAAATATATATTAAAAGTTGGTATTTGAAATAAAACTTTTAAAATTCGCATATTTGCGAAACGAAGATCAATATTTATAAGTATTTATGAAGAAGTATGTTTTCTTATCGATTGCAATTGTTTTAATTTATTTTTTTCAATCATTCTATAATGCGACCGGCGGAATCGGCGCAGACAGTCTTTCCTATTTTGGGATCGCTTCAGATTTGCCGGGATTGGAGACGAATCTTTTTCCGTTGGGTTTTCCGGTAGTGATTGAATTTTTTCACAAGATTTTTGGTGATTATTTCTGGTCTTCGAAAATGCTCAATATTTCGATGGTCATCACGATCTTGCTATTTTCCTATTTCAGAAAATTTTATTTTAAAGAAACGGTTCTGCTCTTTGGGGGTAAAACGCTATTTTTTGCATTGAACTGGGCTGCTTCCGAAGGTTTATTTGTTTTTATACTCTATTTTTTGATCTATTTATTTCATCAAAGATTTCAGAATCAGATTAAGTCAAAGTTTTTTATAATTTTTGCTTCCTTATTATTTATTCTTCTTTTTTCTGTACGCTATTCCGGGATTTATATATTTCTTGGATTTGGAGTTTTTTGGATGATAATGTTTTTGAAAAATAAATTTACTCCTTTAAATAGGGATTTTTTTAAAGTGCTATTATTTAGCGGATCTGGGATTTTGGCTTATTTAATTTTTAATCAATATATATATGGAAGTTTCACGGGAGAAAATCTTCGTGGTGCTCCTGCTCAATATTATGCGGTCTATATTTTACGCGATGTTCTTGGAGTGATTAACGTTGTGGATCCTTTCATTGCGATAAAACCTGCTTCCAACAGTGTCGTAAGTATTGCCTTCCAAGTTTGTTTAATGTTGGTTGATTTAATGTTGCTTCGGTATTTTATTAAATTAGTTCGAAAGAAAAAAAATGTTATTAATTTTGATTTTCATCGTTTAATTTGGGTTGTATCGGGTGTTTATGCGATTGCTTTGTTCATTTCTGGCTATTTTCAGCAAATTGAAGAAATGAATGTAAGAATGCTTGCTGCTGCGAATTTCTGTTTGTTTTTCTCCTTTTTAATTATTTATTTTAAAGATTTAAAATCTGATCGCTTTATATTTAGATTAGGATGTTTTTTTCTGTTGTTTTTAACAGGTTATAGTTTAAAAATGCCTTCAAATTATTTTAATAATAGAAAACAGATTGAAGTTCAGATGCCAAAATTCAGCCATAAAAAATATTTATATAATAACGAAAGAGGAGGGGAAGAATCACTCACTACTTATCATGTTCCGATTATCAAGAAAACGTTTCAATATAAACACACCAGCAATCAAAAAGGTGATGTTAAACATTCTATAGCGGGAACAATTAATCCTCAGATCAAATGGTTAAAGTACGACACCATTAAAGATAAGAGTCAGGTTTTGTACACTTCCGAAATAGTTTTGAAATAGATATTGGTCTCAGAAGGTTGTAATTTTTTATAAATTAATTAATTATGATTGTAGGTTTAAAAATTATTCCTATTTTTGCACCCTAAAATAAAAAGCAATTTAATGCCTACTATTCAACAATTAGTTAGAAAAGGAAGAGTCGCACTTACCAAGAAGAGTAAATCGGCTGCCCTTGATTCATGTCCACAAAGACGAGGTGTATGTACAAGAGTATATACAACTACTCCTAAGAAACCTAACTCTGCACTTAGAAAAGTTGCAAGGGTAAGACTTTCAAACGGTAAAGAGATCAACGCCTATATCCCGGGCGAAGGACATAATCTTCAAGAGCACTCGATAGTATTGGTACGCGGAGGAAGGGTGAAAGACCTACCGGGAGTACGTTATCACATTGTTCGTGGAGCTTTGGACACCGCAGGTGTAGCTGGAAGAACTCAAAGAAGATCTAAGTATGGAGCAAAAAGACCAAAACCAGGTCAAGCAGCTGCAGCACCAGCAAAAGGTAAGAAAAAGTAATCATTAATTTTTAAGAAACGAAACAATGAGAAAGACAAAAGCGAAAAAAAGACCGTTGTTACCCGATCCAAAATTTAATGATCAACTGGTAACAAGATTTGTAAACAATTTGATGTTTGATGGTAAAAAATCAATCGCATTCAAAATATTCTATGATGCAATGGATATCGTAGAAGCAAAAAAAGGAGAAAACGAAAAAGATTCATTGGAAATCTGGAAAGATGCTTTAACTAACGTAATGCCGCACGTAGAAGTACGTTCACGCAGAATCGGTGGTGCAAACTTCCAAATTCCTATGCCAATTAGAGCTGATAGAAAAATTTCTATGGCAATGAAATGGTTAATCAAATATTCTACAGCAAGAAACGATAAATCGATGGCGCAGAAATTAGCCTCTGAAGTGATCGCTGCTGCAAAAGAAGAAGGTGCTGCGTACAAGAAGAAAACAGACACTCACAGAATGGCTGAAGCGAACAAAGCATTTTCACACTTTAAATTCTAATCTGAAATGAGTAGAGATCTTAAATTTACAAGAAATATTGGTATTGCTGCGCACATTGATGCCGGTAAAACTACCACTACAGAAAGAATTTTATTCTATACAGGGGTAAATCACAAAATTGGTGAAGTTCACGATGGTGCTTCTACAATGGACTGGATGGAGCAAGAAGCAGAAAGAGGTATTACTATTACTTCTGCTGCAACTACTTGTTCTTGGAATTTCCCTACAGACCAAGGTAAAAAATTACCAGAAAGCAAACCTTACCATTTCAACATTATCGATACACCAGGACACGTTGACTTCACCGTAGAAGTTAACAGATCTTTGAGAGTATTAGATGGATTGGTATTTCTTTTCTCTGCAGTAGATGGAGTAGAGCCTCAGTCTGAAACAAACTGGAGACTTGCTGACAACTATAAAGTAGCGAGAATGGGATTCGTAAACAAAATGGACCGTCAAGGTGCTGACTTCCTTAACGTGGTAAACCAGGTTAAGACAATGTTAGGATCAAATGCAGTTCCAATCGTTTTACCAATCGGTGCTGAAGAAGATTTCAAAGGTGTTGTAGACTTGATCAAAAACAGAGCAATCGTTTGGGATGAAGCTGGACAAGGTGCTACTTTCGAAGTAGTTCCAATTCCTGAAGACATGAAAGCTGAAGTTCTTGAATACAGAGAGAAATTAGTTGAAGCAGTTGCAGATTATGATGATACTTTGATGGAGAAATTCTTCGAAGATCCAGATTCAATTTCTGAAGACGAAATCAACGAAGCGCTTAGAAAAGCAACAATCGATTTATCTATTATCCCAATGACTTGTGGTTCTTCATTTAAGAATAAAGGAGTACAGTTCATGTTGGATGCAGTATGTAAATATTTGCCTTCACCATTAGATAAAGATGATATTAAAGGTACAGACCCAAGAACAGATCTTGAGGTATCAAGAAAACCAGACGTAAAAGAGCCTTTCGCGGCTTTAGCATTTAAGATTGCTACCGATCCTTTCGTAGGAAGATTGGCATTCTTCAGAGCATACTCTGGAAGATTAGATGCAGGTTCTTATATCTTGAACACCCGTTCAGGAGATAAAGAAAGAATCTCAAGAATTTACCAAATGCACGCTAACAAGCAGAATCCTGTAGATTATATTGAAGCAGGTGATATTGGTGCAGCGGTAGGTTTTAAATCGATCAAAACTGGTGATACAATGTGTGATGAGAAAAACCCGATCATTCTAGAATCGATGGTTTTCCCTGATCCAGTAATTGGTATCGCTGTAGAACCTAAAACTAAGGCAGATCAGGATAAAATGGGTAACGCTCTAGCTAAATTAGCTGAAGAAGATCCTACTTTCCAGGTTAAAACTGACGAAGCTTCTGGTCAAACGATTATCTCAGGAATGGGTGAACTTCACCTTGATATTCTTGTAGATCGTATGAGAAGAGAATTTAAAGTTGAAGTTAACCAAGGAGAGCCTCAAGTAGAATACAAAGAAAATCTTACGATGGCTGCTAATCACAGAGAAGTTTACAAAAAACAATCTGGTGGTAGAGGGAAATTTGCAGATATTGTATTTGTACTAGAACCTGCAGATGACAACAAGCCTGGCTTAGAATTCATCAATGAAATTAAAGGTGGAAACGTTCCAAAAGAATTCGTTCCATCCATTGAAAAAGGATTTAAAGCTGCAATGAAAAACGGTCCTTTGGCTGGTTTTGAAGTTGAAGGTATTAAAGTTACTCTTAAAGACGGATCTTTCCACCCGGTAGATTCTGATGCATTATCTTTCGAATTGGCTGCTAAAATGGGCTTCAAAGAAGCTGGTAAAAAAGCTAAACCTGTAATCATGGAACCAATCATGAAAATTGAAGTGGTAACTCCAGAAGAATACATGGGAGATATTGTAGGTGACCTTAACAAAAGAAGAGGTTCTGTAAACGGTATGGATGATCGTAACAATGCGAAAGTAATCAAAGGATTCGTTCCACTTTCAGAAATGTTTGGTTATGTAACTACTCTTAGAACACTTTCTTCAGGTAGAGCTTCATCTTCTATGGAATTTGAAAAATACGAACCGGCACCATCTAACGTTGCAGAAGCAATTATTGCAAAAGCAAGAGGTTAATCTTAAACTAAATTAAAATGTCACAAAGAATCAGAATAAAATTAAAATCTTACGATTACAATTTGGTAGATAAATCTGCTGAGAAAATCGTTAGAACGGTAAAAGCAACAGGTGCCATTGTAAATGGACCAATTCCTTTGCCAACAAACAAGAGAATCTTTACCGTGTTGAGATCTCCGCACGTAAACAAAAAAGCAAGAGAACAGTTCCAACTTTCTGCACACAAAAGATTGATGGATATCTATTCATCTTCTTCTAAAACTGTAGATGCGTTAATGAAATTAGAACTTCCTTCTGGAGTTGACGTAGAAATTAAAGTGTGATAAATTTGCACTTTGCGATAATTATAGAAATCCGTTCTCGAAAGAGAGCGGATTTTTTTTGCGATGTCCTACCTGAATGCTCTATCTCTAAGGAGCCACAAGATTTAGTCTTCGATCCATGATCAGTCGCGCTCTCCACTATATCTTTTTCTTTTTTCTTTAAAAAAAAGAAAAAGGATGCCGTTTCGATCACGGCTAGAAATGAATTCCGTATGATCAACACCAAACGCTTTCTGGCTTTCACTGATTTAAAGGAATTTCGGCTTCCGGTAGATCATCGAAAAACTACTTTTTTTTGGGTATTTTATCTTGGAACTGACAAAAAAATTAGAGCATGACTCTTATCTCTTGTTTAAATCTAGTTTTCATATTGGTTTGGTATTTTTTATATAAAGAATGCTATTATTTCAATTATTTTTTACAAAACTTATAAATATTGATTGCTTTTGTCGCCTTAAATTTTTAAAAACATGAAAAAAATTCCTTTCCTTTTTCTTTTTCTTTCTCTAGCGGCAAATGCACAATGAAGTAAAGCTTCTGATAATGGATCAGTATTTAGAAAAAGCGATAATTCTGTCTATTATAAATTAGACATGAATGCTATTAGAACAAAACTTTCGCAAGCCGCAAAAGTGGGTGAAAGCAAACCCGTAACAATTGAAATCCCAAATGCAGAAGGTGATTTAGAACGTTTTGCAGTAAACAGTTTCCCGGTGTTTGATGAAGAAATGTCAAAGCAATATCAACTCGGTTCTTATGTAGGAACAGGCATCGATAATCCTTCAAAAATTATTAGATTCAGCGTTTCCCCAAATGATTTTCAATCCATGATGAGTGGTGATGGGAAATTTGAATTTATAGAACCAGCAAACGATGATAAATCCCTCTATTCACTGCACAGCAAAACAAGCAGAAAAGGAAAAGCATTTGTGTGCAATACCAAAGAAAGTCCAGAATCTGTTTCAAGATTAGAAAAACTAATGGAGGAAGGTTCCGCTGCAAAGGCAAACAACAGAAAATATCATACGCTAAAACTTGCAATGGCGGTAACCGGAGAATACACCGCTTTTTTTGGAAATACTTCCAATGCTGTTGCTCAAATTAATGCAACGATGACTCGTGTAAATGCAGTTTTTGAACAAGAGTTTAATTTGCATCTTAATGTCATTACAGCACCTAATTTAATTTTTACGAATGCTTCTACAGATCCTTTTAGTCCAGCTGCACAATTTTGCAAATGGAATTATGAATTGATGAATGCTTTGCATGGTGGAACTTTCGGAGTTACAGATGCTAGTTTTGATATTGGTCACTTATTTGGTGCGACAGGAGGTGGCGGAAACGCAGGTTGTATTGGTTGCATCGGAAGCAATGATATTTCTACGACTTCATATACTAATGCATCTGGTGGATGTGGTTACGCTTATATTTCACCAAACAATTACAAAGGGAGTGGGATAACTGCTCCTGCAGATGCATCACCAAAAGGAGATACTTTTGATATCGATTATGTGGCGCACGAAATGGGGCATCAATTAGGAGATAGTCATACGTACAGTTTTTATGAAACGTACTTAAATAAAGAAATGGAGCCAGGTTCTGGTTCTACGATTATGGGTTATGCGGGAATTACTGGTGCAAATACTGATGTTCAGGCTCATTCTGATCCCTATTTTCATAGTGCGAGTATCGACCAAGTTCAAGCAGTACTTGCAGCAACTGTGGTAGATGTAGAAACCAATATCACAAACAATACTCCTGTTGTAACTGCAATGCCAACAACGTATACCATTCCAAAAAGCACCGCGTTTGTGTTAACTGCTGTTGCAACGGATCCAGATAACAATCCATTAACGTATTGCTGGGAACAAGTGGATTATAGTACATTAGCAAATGGTGTTGGAAAAGCTTCAGGAACTGGCGATGGTGCGGCTGCAATTGGAGCAAATACTTCGGGTGGAACTTTCCGTTCCATAGCACCAACTTCGAATCCTACAAGATATTTTCCAAAATTAGCTACCGTTTTGGGTGGTGCTGTGAAAAATGTTTCTGATTTTGAAGCAGCGTCTTCTGTCGCCAGAACTACCAATTTCCGAGTAACTGTACGCGATAATGTTACTGGTGGACAAGCGCAAACTGCTTATGCAAACCAAGTAATCGTGGTTGGTTCTGCGGCTGCATTTACCGTAAATGCCGCATCTGGAAAAGCAGGAACTCCTCTAAATGTAACTTGGGCGGTTTCTGGTACCACTGCTTCACCGTACAACGTGGCCAATGTGAAAATAGATTATACGATTGATGGTGGTGCAAATTGGACTGTTCTTTCAGCTTCTACTGCAAATACTGGAACTGCAAGTGTTACTTTCCCGGCTTCATTGGGTGCTTCAACTCCTTATGTTCGTGTTTCTGCAATCGGAAATGTGTTTTATGCGGTAAATAAAGTGACTTTAACTGCTTCACTTCCTACGTCAGAAAATACAAAGGATCAAGTTCAAATTTATCCAAATCCTGCAACTGATAAGCTTTTCGTTAAAAACGTTTCGGCAAAATCAACCTATTCCATTTTTGATGCGACAGGAAGATTGGTTTCTGAAGGATCAATTGTTGATGGCGAAATTAACGTTAGTAAATTAGTAAAGGGAACTTATGTAATTTCATTTACGAATGATGGTAATTCCACGAAAACCAAATTTATTAAAAAATAAATAGCGCTTTTCATTCATACAAATGGCTGCTTCACCAAAAGGGAAGCAGCCATTTTTTTAGCATTCAGTCAGAAATTTACTTTACTTTCTACCGCAACCGAACCGTCGTCTTTAGAGGTAACCTGAATTTTGTGATCGGTCAGTAATTGAAATTCTTTTGATTGAAGGATTTCGTCGGAGTCATATTGTTCATAATAATTTCCGTTTTTTGTCCACCAAGTTCCTTTTCTATTTATTTTTTGCGTTCTTCCTTTGATCTTCCAAATTTCATTTTTAATAAAAGATCCATCGGATTTTCTCATGATTTGCCAAGTTTTATTCAAAGGGTTTTTACTGCTTTTCAAAGTTCGTCCCAAATTCCGATTAGTGATTTCTCGTGAACGTTATTTTGATCTGTTTTTTGCTGTGCATTATTTCCGGAATTCCACAATAGCGTAAACAAACAATAGAGAAGCGCCCTGATTTTTGTTTTCATTTTAATTTTTCTTCATGAAATAATCATAATAAGAACAGGTTCCCTGCAAACCTTTTGAAGTTTGGGTTTCTGCATAATTTTTCTTCAATTCCGCAAAATAGGTTCGGTATTTTTGGTTTTTCGATTGATCCATATTTTTCATCCATTCATCTTGTTTTTTAGACCAGTCTGGATCATCGTAATTTGCATTAAAAGTATTCTTCGCTTCATATTGGTAATATTTTCCCTGTTCTGCACTTGCCATTTGAAAAAGAATTCTTGCTTTTTGTTCTTTGTCTAAAGTGTTTTGCAAAGCTTTTTTATAGAACCCAATTGCAAGATCAAAATTGTCTGGTGCAATGAAAACATTAGAGGAATAATTTTTATAGTAAAATTGGAACGGAGAATCGGTCTTATCAAAATGATATTTTGGTCCGTTAGAATTATCAATGTCCATCACAAAAACTTGGCGATAATATCCTAAAGCAGAAGTGTTGTACAATAAATTCCCGACGAGTTGGTTGGCTTTTGCAGCTTTTTCATCTTTTCCGGCAGCAACTTTTTTCAACTGAAGAAGCGCCGAACTCAATTCCAGTTTATTCATATTGGCTTTAATGAAAGGAAATTCGGGCACAAATTGTTCAGCTTTCATCATTTCGTTTTCTGGGGAACCGTAACTCACAAGATGATTGTGCCCGAAAATTAAACTTGAAATATTATTGAACCCATTATAAACTTTGCTTGGATCTGCAATTTTCACATATTCTCCCGTGTTGTAATCGTAAATGCCTTCTGATAAAGGAATTCCAGAAAAATCGCTCCCTTTTTCATAATAGGTTTTTGCTCGTTCAAAATCTCCGGAACGCATCGCAAAATCGCCATATAGCACATTGAAAAAACTTGCTGTATTTCCAACGTCATTAATATTTTTTGCAATGATTTCTTGCTCAAATTGGGTTTTGTCTTTCTTGTTGAAAAAGGCTTCCAGTTTTTTCGCGAGATCTAAATTCGGATTGTATCGAAGATCAGAAAGTTGATTATTCATCAAAAATGATTTCGCCTCTTCGCCTTGAAGAAAATATCGGTTTGCCAATATATCTTTCAAAAATTCACTGGTAGAAGGAGCTTGGTATTCCTCGTACCCGAAATGATCTGCCGTACTGTCTTTCTCAATAGCCGGAGCTTTTGCCACAAAAAATTCCTTGTAGTTTTTGTACAAATCATCTTCAAATTCCGGGGTGATTCTCGGTTGAGACGTGATTTTGTTCAGCATTTTCATGCGGGAAATTTCTGCGAGATATTCTGGATTCGTGGTTTTTATTTCCTCTAAAGTTTTTGTGCTTTCGTCGTAATCTTTTTTCAAAAAAGCGAGATAAGCATCAGTAATTTTCCAGAATTCATCGTTGGATTTTTCCTTTATTTTTGAGGTAATAAGTTTTAAATCTGTGGCGAAATCTTTCGAAGTTTCGTCATATTCATTTTTGGTGAATTTCGGAATTCGGTTGGGGTTTTTCAAAAGATCACTTTCACTTTGATCATTTCCATTTTCAGGATCGCTAGATTTTTTGCCACCGAAAATACCGCTGAAGAAATTTTTGATTTTCTGCCAAATACTGGTTTCAGAAACTTTCGCAACTTCGGTTTTTGTTTCTGTGGTTCTTTTCTCAGAAATGGATGCATCTTTGTCGTTGTTGAAGTAAATCGGCAAATAACTTCTTTCGAGTTCATTGATGCTTCTTGCGGCCAAAACTTTCAGGATTTCTGAGTTGGGATCGGTTTCATACATTTTTTCCATCATCGGAATTGGATTGCTGAAATCATCAAAACCCAAAAGAAAATAGGCCATATTTTTTTCCTCCGGAGTTTTCGCTCTTTTCATCAAATTATCAAAAGAAGCCGAATCGCTAAGTTTCATAGACACAAAAGCGCTTTCTTTTCTGCTTTTACTATTGATAAAAACCTGAAAAAAGTTCCAGTTGGCGTCGGCTGTCATTTTCAAACCTCGTTGCGCTCCTGCAAATTGGTCCAAAGCCAAAAAGTAAGGCGCAGTTTTTAATTGTAATGGTTCTACATATTTTTTAAAAGCCTGCAAAGAAGCTTCGTAATTTCTGGTGTAATGATGAAAGCGAACCAATTGATAACCATATCGCAATTTAATTTCTGGGTTTTTTGCAGCGTTATAAAGAGAAGTTAAGGCTGAAACCGTCTTTTCAACATTGAGTTGGGTTGCGTTTTTTGAGTTTTCTTCTGCATTGTAATAAAACGAATCTGGACTTTCTACAAAATTGATGCGCATGAAAGGTTCCAAATATTTTGCTTCAATCAGATAATCGATTGCTTCTGCATATTTTTGATAGGAACCCAATTTGGAGAGAATTGCATTTCCGGAAACTCCTTTTTTAAAGGAATTCAAATCTTTCATTCGCATTTTTTCTACCAAAGTTTGCGTTTCTGCATAAGTGAGTGAATTGCCAAAAAATCGCTGCCAAGTTTCTATATTTTCATCGGGTATTTCGAAATGTTCATGGCCATAAAACCGATTCGACAAAGTGTGTAAAAAAGGCAGGTAGGATTTGTCTTTAATGATGCTTTGCGTGAATAAATTAAAATATTCGTAATCTGGATCATACCAAGAACAGGAGGAAACCTTAGAAGACATGAAGAACAATAACGCAGCGGAAAGAATAATTTTTTTCATAACTAAAATTTGTGGTCGCTAACAAATTTACCATCTAAATGATAATATACAATAGCATAATCAGATAATTTTTTGTCGAGGAAAGCTTTGACTTCATTTAATTGATCATCGGTAATTGCTTCTACTTTTAAGGTGAAACCTTTATTAAGATAATTTCCGAAGTAGAAACCGTCTTTTAAAACTTGAACTTTATCTTGACCTATTTTTTTGAAGTTTGGATTTTCTAAATCTTTTGAAGAGAGTGCATTGATCAATTTATGTTTCCCTAATTGATTGGTGACAATTCCCCACGAGTAAATCGGTAAAGCAACATCGATCTTTATTGGATATTTATTGACAGATTTTAAATAATCTTTTAAAGTAGGTATATCTAATATAGAATTCCGACTCGAGTTTTCTAAAGGCGAAGAAGTAGAATAGCACATTAAATAGACTTTCCGAACCGGCGGAATCCCAGAAAGCTTGCTGTTTTTAACCTGATGAAGTCTCAAAGTACAGGTAATTTGTTTTCCGGAGATTTCTTTCAGTTTGGTGAGGAAAGTGAAATACTCTTTGTTCGTTCCTGCGGTCCAGTCGCAATCGATTTGAATTTCATGAGCGATTTTGAAACCGAAGTCTTTTTGTTTCTTCTGAATCAAGGAGAACACGTTGTTTGCCAAAAAACGGATCTCTTCTGAAGTGATATCATAAAATACATCATTTTTAATAAAAACGACAGGAACGATTTCTTTTTCGGTTTTAAAGGTTTCGTCTTTTGTTACCACGGCAATTGGTTGAAATTTGCCATTCACTTTTTCGATATCAAAAAACCGGGTATATAAGTAAGGAGTATTTGTTTTATTTAAAGTTTCTTTTTCTGTTGTATTTAAAGAAAGGTTGGTTCGCCAATAATAAAAAGTGTAAGAATGTTTCTCTGAGTTTTGGCAGCAAAGTATAAATGCGAAAAGAAAGGATAAACAGATTTTTTTCATGCAATAAAAGTATAAAAAATTGTAAGGTGTTAAAAATCAAAATATTTTTACTTGTTATATTGTCATTTCAAAAATTCTTCATACATTTGCACACTCAATTTAGGGAAGAAGTATGCCTATTTCAAAAGTAGAAATCACGGAAACCTTGATTGATAATCGGAGAATATAATATAATATATATAAATAATGTCAGGTATTATTGGAAAAAAAATCGGGATGACTTCTCTGTTTGACGAAAACGGCAAAAATATGCCGTGTACCGTTATTCAAGCAGGTCCTTGCTCGGTTTTACAGGTCAGAACCATAGAAAAGGATGGGTACAAAGCTGCTCAACTAGGTTTCGATGACAAGAGTGAAAAGAACGTTGGTAAAGCGTTAGCCGGCCATTTCAAAAAGGCAGGTTCAGCTCCAAAAGCTAAATTAGTAGAATTCTATCATGAATTCGTAGAAAAATTAAGCGTAGGAGATGAAGTGAAAGTTGATTTATTTGCTCAAGGCGAATTTGTTGATGTAACTGGAACTTCAAAAGGTAAAGGTTTCCAAGGGGTTGTAAAAAGACACAACTTTGCGGGGGTAATGCAAGCAACTCACGGACAGCATAACCGATTAAGAGCTCCAGGTTCTATTGGTGCGGGTTCCGATCCATCTAGAGTATTCAAAGGAATGCGTATGGCTGGAAGAATGGGTGGTAAGCAAGTTACTGTACAAAACCTTCAAGTGTTAAGAGTGGATCAAGAACAAAATCTTTTAGTAGTAAAAGGAGCTGTTCCGGGAGCAAAAAATTCTTATGTAATTATTAGAAAATGGAATTAGTAGTACTTAATACATCAGGAAAAGAAACCGGAAGAAAAGTAACTCTAGACGAAGCAATCTTCGGAATTGAGCCAAATCAGCACGCGGTTTACTTAGAAGTAAAGCAATATCTTGCCGCTCAGCGTCAAGGTACACATAAATCAAAAGAGAGAAGCGAAATCGCTGGTTCAACTAAAAAGTTGAAAAAGCAAAAAGGTTCAGGTTCTGCAAGATATGGTGATATCAAATCTCCAGTTTTCAGAGGTGGAGGTCGTATTTTCGGTCCAAAACCAAGAGACTACAGATTCAAACTGAACAAAGCTTTGAAAAGATTAGCAAAAAAATCAGTGCTTTCTCAAAAAATGAGAGATAATTCCATCATGGTATTAGAAAGCTTCAATTTTGATGCTCCTAAAACTAAAGAATTTATCAATTTGAATACTGCATTAGGTTTCGAAGGTAAAAAAGCTCTTTACATCTTACCAGAAGCAAACAAAAATGTTTATTTGTCTTCAAGAAACTTACCAAAAACTAAAGTTTTAACGTATAACGAAATCAGTTCTTATGACTTAGTTCATGCAGGTGAGATCGTTTTCTTAGAAGGTGCTATCGAGAAATTTCAAGAAAATTTAAAGAAATAAATCATGTCTATTATTATTAAACCCATCATCTCAGAGAAAGCAAACTATCTTACTGATTTAAGAGGTGCTTATTCTTTCTTGGTAAATCCAAAAGCGAATAAAATCCAAGTTAAAAAAGCGATAGAAGTACTTTACGGTGTGAAAGTTTCTGACGTAAGAACAATGATTTACGCTCCGAAAATTTCTTCGAAAAATACCAAAAAAGGTTTGCAGATTGGTAAAACCAACAAATTGAAAAAAGCAATCGTTTCCCTTGCAGAAGGAGAAGTGATTGATATTTTCGCAACAGCTTAGGATTTGATCCTTTGCTATAAAAAAATAATATTTTATTAATTATAAATAATTGTAATGTCTGTTAGAAAATTAAAACCTATCACCCCAGGACAGAGATTTAGAGTTGTAAACAACTTTGAGGAAATTACTACCAACAAACCAGAGAAATCTCTAACGGTTGGTATTAGTAAGTCTGGTGGTCGTAACAATACTGGTAAAATGACCATGCGTTACACCGGAGGTGGACACAAAAAGAAATACAGAATTATCGACTTCAAAAGAAATAAATTCGATGTTGAAGCTACGGTAAAATCTGTTGAATATGATCCAAACAGAACTGCTTTCATCGCTCTAGTAGAGTACACAGACGGAGAGAAGAGATACATCATCGCTCCAAACGGTATTAAAGTAGATATGAAAGTTATTTCTGCAGAATCAGCTGAGCCAAATGTTGGTAACGCAATGAAGTTGAAAAACATTCCTTTGGGAACTGTTGTTTCTTGTATCGAATTACGACCTGGTCAAGGTGCAGTAATGGCAAGAAGTGCAGGTTCATCGGCACAGTTAACTTCAAGAGATGGTAAATATGCAATCGTTAAATTGCCTTCAGGAGAAGCTAGAATGGTTCTTACTGAATGTATGGCAATGATTGGATCTGTTTCTAATTCTGATCACCAACTTACCGTTTCTGGTAAAGCAGGTAGAAGCAGATGGTTAGGAAGAAGACCTAGAACAAGACCAGTAGTAATGAACCCTGTTGATCACCCAATGGGAGGTGGTGAAGGTAAATCATCTGGAGGTCACCCAAGATCTAGAAACGGACAACCGTCTAAAGGTTTCAAAACAAGAACTAAAAACAAAGCGTCTAACCGATTTATCGTATCTAAAAGAAAATAATTATGGCAAGATCACTTAAAAAAGGACCTTTCATCCATCATACTTTAGATAAGAAGGTTCAGGCAAATATAGAGTCTAGTAAAAAGACAGTAATTAAAACTTGGTCCAGAGCATCAATGATCTCCCCGGACTTCGTAGGACAAACTATCGCAGTACACAACGGGAAATCTTTTATCCCAGTTTATGTAACTGAAAATATGGTAGGTCATAAGTTAGGCGAATTTTCTCCGACAAGATCTTTTAGAGGTCACGGTGGTAACAAAAATAAAGGAGGTAGATAATCATGGGATCAAGAAAAAGAGAAAGTGCTTTGGCACGTAAAATAGCAAACCAAGATGTGGCTAAATCTTTGCACAACGATTGCCCGTCTTCCCCAAGAAAGATGAGATTAGTTGCTGATATCATCAGAGGTGTTGAAGTGGATAAAGCTTTGGCAATTCTTAAATTTTCGAAAAAAGACGCTTCTAACAAGTTAGAAAAAGTTTTACTTTCTGCAATGGCTAACTGGCAATTGAAAAACGAAGGTGCGGATATTGAAGAAGCTAATTTAATCGTAAAAGAAATTATGGTAGATAGTGCGAGACAATTGAAGAGACTAAGACCAGCTCCACAAGGAAGAGGTCATAGAATCAGAAAAAGATCAAACCACATTACATTAATTTTGGGTAACAAAGAAACTAAATAATCAAGGTATGGGACAAAAAACAAATCCAATAGGCAACAGATTGGGAATCATCAGAGGATGGGATTCTAATTGGTATGGCGGAAAAGATTATGGAGATAGAATCGCTGAAGATTTTAAAATCCGAAGATACCTTGAAGCTCGTTTATCAAAAGGAGGGATTTCAAGAATTTATATTGAAAGAACTTTAAAACTAGTTACAATTACAATTACTACAGCTAGACCGGGTTTAATCATCGGTAAAGGTGGTCAGGAAGTTGATAAATTGAAAGAAGAATTGAAAAAATTGACTGATAAAGATATCCAGATCAATATTTTCGAAATCAAAAGACCTGAACTTGACGCGGTTTTAGTTGCAGACAGCATCGCAAAACAAATCGAGAACAGAATATCTTACAGAAGAGCAGTGAAAATGTCTATCCAAAGTACCATGAGAATGGGTGCTGAAGGAATCAAAGTTCAAATCTCAGGTAGATTAAACGGAGCAGAGATGGCAAGAAGCGAAAACTTCAAAGACGGAAGAATACCTTTGTCAACTTTTAGAGCAGATATCGATTATCATATCGGTGAAGCTTTAACTCAGTACGGTAAATTAGGTGTGAAAGTTTGGATTATGAAAGGTGAAGTTTACGGTAAACGTGATTTGATGCCATTAGTAGGACAACAGAAAAAAGGAGCACCTGCAGGAAGAGGAGATCGTAACGACAGAAATGATCGTGGCGAAAGAGGCGACAGACCAGACAGAAGACCAAGAGATAGAAAATAATTACAAAATTTTAGAGGCCAGTTTTAAATGACCGTTACTTTTTTAAAATCTAAAATCTAAAATCTAAAATTTAAGAAATTATGTTACAACCAAAAAGAACAAAATTCCGTAAAGTTCATAAGATGAAAATGAAGGGGATTGCTCAAAGAGGCAGTCAACTTGCTTACGGAACTTTCGGGATCAAAGCGAACGAAGGTGCTTGGATCACTGCAAGACAAATTGAAGCGGCGCGTATTGCGGCGACAAGATATATGAAAAGAGAAGGTCAATTATGGATCAAAGTATTCCCGGATAAGCCGATTACCAAAAAACCAGCCGAAGTAAGGATGGGGAAAGGAAAAGGTGCCGTAGAATATTGGGTATCTGTAGTAAAACCTGGTAAAATAATGTTCGAAGTAGGAGGTGTTCCTTATGAAGTAGCAAAAGAAGCTTTGCGTCTTGCTGCTCAGAAACTTCCTGTAACTACAAAATTTGTAGTGGCGAATGATTTTGTTCAACCTCAATAATCTGAATTATTATGAAAAAAGCTGATATCAAAAATCTAAGCGCAGGAGATATTCAAAACAAATTAACTGAAGTAAAGGCAGATTTCAATAAATTGAAAATGTCTCACAGCATCAGTCCAATTGAAAATCCTATTCAAATCAGAGACATGAGAAAAACAATCGCACGTCTGGAAACCGAACTAACACTAAAACAACAATAAGAATTTCATTTTACCATGGATAGAAATTTAAGAAAAGAAAGAATCGGAATTGTTTCCAGCAATAAAATGGAAAAGACCATTGTTGTAAGTGAAACCACGAGAGTAAAGCACCCGATGTACGGTAAATTCGTTTTGAAAACGAAAAAGTATACCGCTCATGATGAGAACAACGAGTGTACTGAAGGCGATACTGTAATGATTACAGAAACAAGACCTTTAAGTAAAAGTAAAAGATGGAGATTAGTACGAATCATTGAAAAAGCTAAGTAATGTTACAAACCGAATCAAGAATAAAAGTTGCTGATAACACAGGTGCCAAAGAAGTACTGGTTATTAGAGTTCTAGGAGGAACTAGAAGAAGATATGCTTCAGTTGGTGATAAAGTCGTAGTTACTATCAAAGATTCTGCACCACAAGGACAAGCGAAAAAAGGAACTGTTTCTAAAGCAGTTGTAGTAAGAACTAAAAAAGCAGTACGTAGAAAAGATGGTTCATACATCAAATTCGATGACAATGCTTGCGTTCTTTTAAATGCTGCAGGTGAAATGAGAGGAACACGTGTTTTCGGACCTGTTGCACGTGAACTAAGAGACAAAGAATACATGAAAGTTATTTCATTAGCTCCTGAAGTACTTTAATTTTAAAATTTACAAAAATGACAAAGTTAAAAATCAAAAGAGGAGATAACGTAATCATCACTACCGGAAAAAAAGAAATTAAAGGTAAAAAAGGTGAGGTTATAGAAGTGATCAGAAAAGAAGGCAAAGACGCTAGAGTAATCGTAGCAGGTTTAAATATTGTTAAAAAACATACCAAACCTTCTGCAGGTAATCCACAAGGCGGAATTGTAGAGAAAGAAGCATCCATCCATATTTCAAATGTTATGCTTATCGACAAAAACGGTAAGACAACAAAAACAGGATCTAAGGTTGAAGGTGATAAAAAAGTAAGAGTTGCTAAAACAACCGGTGAAACTTTATAATTAAAAAGACGATGGAATATATAGTAAGACCAAAACAACAATATAAAGAAAAAATTGTTCCTGCAATGATGGAAGAATTTGGGTACAAATCTGTAATGCAGGTTCCTAAATTACTTAAAATCGTTGTATCACAAGGTTTAGGAGCTGCTTCTGCTGATAAGAAAATTATTGACTATGCAGTAGAAGAACTTACAATGATCACTGGTCAAAAAGCAGTAGGAACTATTTCTAAAAAAGACGAAGCTGCCTTCAAATTAAGAAAAGGAATGCCAATTGGTGCAAGGGTAACCTTGAGATCCAACCAAATGTATGAGTTTTTAGACCGATTAGCTTCTTCAGCTTTACCACGAATCCGTGATTTCAACGGAATCAAAGCTGATGGGTTCGACGGAAGAGGAAATTACAATTTAGGAATCACTGAGCAAATCATTTTTCCTGAAATCGTAATCGACAAAGTAAAAAAAATCCAAGGGATGGACATTACTTTCGTAACTTCAGCGAAAACTGATAAAGAAGCGAAATCATTATTAACTCACTTCGGTTTACCTTTCAAAAAAAACTAAAAGATGGCTAAAGAATCAATGAAAGCGCGTGAGCGCAAAAGAGAAGCTACAGTAGCAAAATATGCTGAGAAAAGAAAAGCTTTGAAAGAAGCTAATGATTATCTTGGTTTACAAAAATTGCCGAAAGATGCTTCACCAGTAAGACTACACAACAGATGTAAATTAACTGGAAGACCAAGAGGTTACATGAGAACATTCGGTCTTTCAAGAGTAACTTTCAGAGAAATGGCCAACAATGGTCTTATCCCGGGAGTGAAAAAAGCTAGTTGGTAACAAATTTAGAACAATCGAGATAGTAAAGTTGATTATCAGATAAAAGAAAAAAGAGTAAAGAGAAAAGATGCAAGTCTTGGCTCTTTGTTCTTGGCTCTTGGCTCTTTTTTCAAAACTGATTATCATAAACCAATAATTTAAAATAGAAAAATGGTAACAGATCCAATTTCAGATTTCCTGACCAGAGTAAGGAACGCACAAAGCGCAGGTCACAAAGTAGTGGACATTCCTGCATCGAAAATCAAAAAGGAGATTACAAAAATTTTGTTTGA
>Ga0116182_1001815_pt1 | contig 21657 bp, 37 predicted proteins | sample AD_UKC077_MetaG_FD_89805 | JGI IMG/M metagenome (GOLD analysis project Ga0116182, IMG submission 89805) | Active sludge microbial communities of municipal wastewater-treating anaerobic digesters from USA - AD_UKC077_MetaG | ecosystem: Engineered > Bioreactor > Anaerobic > Digestate | place: USA...
ATGGACAAATGGGATATGACAGAAATCCAGATGATATTTGCCTTGCATCTGGATACTGTGGGTTAGGAGGCAAGCCATGACCGAAACACAGCGTAAATGGCTAACGGAATATCTTGGGGAGTGCTGGCATAATACAAGTGGTGGTATCTCAGAAGATATGATGTCGCTTAAATGTGGAGTATGCGGAAAATGGCTTCATATCGAAAACATAGAATTATGTTATCAGCGCACCTTCACCGACCTCAAAGACAAGCAGGATTTGCTGGAGAAGGTGATTGAGAAGGGGGAGTGGATGGAATTTTGCTATTATTTGTGGGCTACATTATCAGTGGAAACATTCGGTAGTAGTTTTTTCACTTGGCTAATCCAACTACCGCCCATCGAAACCGCAGAGTTAATCTGCAAGTGGAAGGTGAAATATTAAAAACAGACAGGGTAGTGTAAAACACTTATTGTTGGGTAGAAAGTGGGTGGCGGAAGAGTAAAGACGCATATACTAGATAGGTTGGTACAAATAAAGTAGGAGCCTCTTGCAGGTAAAAATACGAAATTGAGTCATAACCCAACCATGCAGGTATCAAATCCTGCCCCACAGCGGAATGAAGTGCTACCCTGTCTGTTCTAATAAAAGAAAGGAGAAAATTTATGGCAACACAATTATCAAGAGAAAGAGCGGCACAAGCATGGTGTAAACCTACAACAGAAAATAAAGAGATGGATGTTGTGCTATGCGAGGCATTTGCGGAAATAATTGATGAAATATGGTCTAAGCCGTGGCTCGGAAACGCAACCACCGGAGAAATGCTAGACGAAATAAAAGCAAGGGTAACTTGCTCATATCGTACTGTTGATTCTTAGAATTTTAGAGGGAGAGTGAAATGGATGAAGGAGGCGAAATGAAGGACACTATCCTGAAAGCCTTTGCGGAGAAGGACAAGCGGATTGCTGAGCTTGAGGCACAGGTAGAGAATATGAAGTGCTGCGGGAATTGTGGTTATTGGAAAAGAATTGGTTGCAGAGGCGTTGAACCAGAACATTGTTGTCGAAACTGGAAACCGGGATAAGTGGGAGGCGAAATGAAAAGAGACAGGCAAAGAAGAATGAAGAATAAAGAAAAGGTAGAAAAAAAAGAAAGAGTTGATATTCCTGTGACAATACCAGTTATATCGCAAGAGATTGGAGAAGAACTGATGTTGAAAATCGGTGGATATCGCAAAATCCAACCTAGAAAACCAAGAAGGAGATAAGTCATGAAAATTAAAATGTTATGTGCAGTAGTATTGACTTTACTATTGTTCGGCTGTTATAATCAAAAAGAAGGTTATGAGGCAATAGCGAAGGAATATCCAAATTCAACAATCAGTACATCCCCTTACAACATACATTCCTTTATTGTAAGAGACTCTAGTGATGATGTTTGGTATGTAGACTTATGTGCCTTCAAACCAGAAGTAAAAAGTAAATATTTGTTATTTCCAGCCAAAAATAAGTGTGAATAATGATTGAGTATGATACAATAGTAGACTTTCTATCACAATATGGGGTTATCTATCCAAACAAGAATAAAGTAGTAATGAGATGCCCTTTATGTGGTGATAGTAAGAAAACCATACGGAAACGTAGATTCAGTGTGACATATGAGAATGGGTGTGCTTTTTATAACTGTTTTAATTGTGGGCGCTCAGGAACATTTGCTGAGCTTGTATCAGAGCTCAAAGGAATACCGATATCAGAAGCAATAAAACAAGTAGAATCTATTGAATTTGATGATATAAAAAAATGTTTAACAAGTCATCCATCAGCAGCCAAGATTGAAGAACGAATAGAATCAGATTTATCTTATATTATAAAGGATTGTATATCAATAAATTCTGATGTATCAGGGATTATAAATACTAAATATAAAGAACATCTTATAAAATTCATCCATGACCGAAAAATACCACCGGAATATGCAAATAATATTTTTGTTGCGATAACTGGTAGATATAAAAGTAGATTCATTATATCCATATATCATAATAATACTATTGTATATTTTCAAGGTCGGGCAATCTATGACCATATGGAGCCAAAATTTGACAATCCACTTATAGAAAAAACTGGTATCATAATGAATATTGAATATTTTCAACGAGACAAGTATATAATAGTTACAGAAGGCATAATAGACGCCATGATGATAGAGAATCATCAAGGAACGCCAGTATTGGGTGGTAGTGTATCAGATGACTTTTTGGATAAGATGTTCAAACATACAGATAAAGGCATTATAATAGCAGTTGATAATGATGAGAGAGGAGATAAGGAAAGATATAAGCTTTTGAATGATAGCAAGTATGGGAAAATGTTGAGATACTATCTAACGCCTCCACCAATAAAAGACCTTAACGAGTATAAGATAAAAAATAACATAACAAATATGTATGATACTGTAGTGAATAATAGTGTTGATCATTTCACATTATCAATACGAAATTCAATATAGTGGGGGCATTAAGCCGGTGAACTTTTGTTCACCGGCTTTTTGTTGCAATTTTCCAAAATAATTTACATTTGTATATAAATAACATAAGTGAACTGTTTTGGAGGGATACCATGAAAATAACTGTCATAAATGCGGATTTCGTTAATGTTGACGAAAAGAATATAGCCAGCCTATCAGAGAAGGCTGAAGAAAAAATACACCTGATAAAATTCGGATTCGCAGAACCAACCAGAGACAAAATTCTCAATGTTGTAAATACATTTTCAAAAACAAATAGATTCGTTATTTCAAATAACATAAAATTGTATAATGATGTATTGAAAACAACTGGAAAGAAATATTACATTGAGAATGAAAAGGGCGCCAATCTAATATCCTACCTACGTAAAAATAATAAAATCCTAGTTAATTTTAACAATCTAAGGAAGATAGAGGCAGACCTATTGCTGGATGAGTCTGTATTAATGGATTTACTACGTAATGTAGAAGTCATTCAAATATCAAAATCAGTGTATGAAAAAAATATTGATATTTTCAGTATGTGGGATGGAAACATCATATTGGAAGGATAACAATGAACCTAAAAGAAACATTTGCACTACATGAACTTTCTGAAAAAGTAAGCATCTTTTCTAAAGACCCTGATTACATTATAAAAGATGCAGGTACAACAAAGAATGATTTCATTGTGACATCATGGACACATGGTAAGTCACCTGAAAATATTTATTTTGTAAGCAAGGGAGGAACGAAATGGACATGTAATTGCCCTGTCAGAACACCCAACTGCAAACACATACAAATGGTTAAACAATGGTTGAAGGATGGCAAACCGTCATTATTTCTTGATAAAGAAGCAGATGATGAATTGAGACGACTTCTTAGTAGGAAGGGAGTAAAAACATAGATGAAAATTGAAAATGTGCTTGTTGGGCCCTTTCTCGGAGATTACAAAACAGAGATTATTGATTTCCGACCATATGTGAGATGGATATATGAGGCAATAAAACCCGAAAAAATGTTTGTGGCTACTCATTCAAATAGAGAATTTCTATATGATTGGGCTACCGTAATTCCTGTGTTTGAAGATTTATCCAGAGATGAATTGAATCAAAGCGGATTTATACACAATTCAATATCACAGAAAGACCTAAACATTGTTATCAAAAAAGTCAAATCAAATATATTCAAACGTATATATCCAAGTAAGGACTTGGTTCATCTAAGTGTCTTATATTCAAAAGGATTACATTGGTTTCCATTATACAAGCGAATATATACTCCTATAAAATTTAAAAAGAAGAAAAGTGATATGATTATATTCATACCATGTATCAATGAAAAATATGCTGTAATAAAAGAAATTTATGACCATCTTCTTGATAAATTTGGAGATAGGGTAATAGTTGCTGGTGATATGAAAATCCATTTACATGAAAAAAATATTATGCTGAGAAACCCAACTTATTTTAAAGATGTTTATTATGACATCACGAAATTGATAACAAATGCTAGAGCAGTAATTACACCAACATCACAATGGACGATATTATCACTACTACAAGGCACACCAGTATTTTCATGGGGGTGTTCGCCCGAATATTTCATGAATGATACAAAACACAAATTTCTCCATAACAATGTTTCAGGTGCAAATCTCAAAATGATGGCAGAAGAATTTATAAATAGCATAAAGAACTAACAAGAGGAAAACAATGGCAGGAAACATCAATCAAACTGGTGGTGGCAGTGGAATCGTAGTAGAAGGGGCTTATGGTATACAACTATATGTCAAAGGCGGCACGGACTATTATTGCCTAACTTGTTTGTATAACGCAAAACCCGAAGATGGTGATACAAACAGAGTATATTCAAATGAATTTGTTGAAAATCAAAACTTTTTTGAATTTTATCTCACACCAAAAGAAGGTCAGCCAAGTGCTGCATCAATACCATCACAATTATCATATAATGAATTATTCACTTATGATAATGATACAGATTTTACTGGTTCTGAAGTCTATATTCGTAATGATTCACCCCTACATAGATATCTGAATAATACTACTGACTCATCAGGAACACTATATTCAGAATATATCAACACGTTGAAACCATATCTATATTTTGGAAAAATATATCCTAAAAGTGAAGCTGATTCTATCATACAAATAGAAACATATTTTATGAAAGATTTCACTTTAGAAGCTCTACCAGAACATCAAAGAACAGATAATATGAGAGAATTTTTAGGTGTCTGTTTTGACCAAATGTATTCAAAATTATATTACAAAATAAGAGATATACTTAGAATGTCAGACCCTTGGGAGGTAAAAGGTGAATATCTACATTATCTATTAGAAACATTTGGCACTACATCTATCATACCTTCAGGGTGGAATGGATGGGACTTAGATAGGTTTTTCATACAAAATCTTCCTGCATTGCTGAAACGAAAAGGAACTTATTGTGCTTTATATGGTTTATTTCGATTCTTAACAAACACAATCAATAGATTGAATATATATGAACAATGGCATGAGTTATTACCATCAAGTGCTCCGTTTCAAGGAACACATTCAATCAGTGCTGACAGTATAGAAGCATATTGTTACGCTAATGATTATGAATGGCAAGAACATTTGTACAATGATTATTATGCAAATTCTGAATCATCAACAACCACGTCCGCTGCAACACTTGGAGAAAAAATATTTACAGTTGAAGGTGACGACCCTCTACCTCGTGTTGCAGGACAATATGTTTTTATAACATGTCCAAGCGCTTCTGATTGGATGGAAGGATATGTTACATCATATGACTCATCAAATAAAAAACTAACAGTAAATGTTACTGCTGCTCCAATCTTTGATGATGAAGAAGGAGAATCCGCAGAACCTCATTCACCGTGGTCTATATATTATCCAGTTATGGCTGGTGCTGGTATGAGATATTATGCGAATCTTGACCCATATCCATTTACCAAAACAACATCATGGACATCATTACCTTCAAGTGCTGAGACTGACCCACCAACAAGGGCAGGGTGTGAAGATTTAAGATTGTCACCACATTACAGAGTTGAAATGGATTTATCAACAGAACCAATAAATGATACATCCATTATAGATATAGCAACTGAAAGAGTTCTTTTAGAAAAATTTGAAGAATTACGTCCAGTGGCAAGATTCTGTAATTACAGTATATTACTTGCCCTACTTACAGATTTTTCTGGAAGATATATTGATATATACAATGGATTTTACAATGCCTATGCTAAAACAAAATGTTGTGTTGATATAGTTGACCCATTACCTTGTTGTTTTGTATTCCACAATAGGTCAAATACAGCCACATCAATAACATTCTATCATAATCTGCATACAAAGGATATTCTTGTTCAAACATATACAGATGATGGTACACAATATGTACCACCATATAATCGATTCATACCAAAAAATATAAAGGTTGAAGATGATAACAATGTAACCATTGAATTACATTCGGCACAAAAATTTTATGCTTTCGTAACATCATCTTCAGATGATTGCTATCCTAATGATGCATCATGGTTGCCAGTAAGCGAACTTCCAAGTGTTCCTGTATCGGGTGAAAAATATAGAGATGCACTTTGGATGGTATATGAGAGAAATAGAATATCAGCCACAAACAAACCAAAATATGAAATGTTTCCAATAAGTGATATGATTGATGGTTTACCTCATTATGTTGACTTCTATGCCCCTAGTTCTGCTGCTTATACATATGAATCAATAACAGCAAAAGCCGATTATCAAAGTGGTGCTAGGACAGGAGTAACAAGAACATATACACATAATTTAGCCACCCCGGCTGTTATTGTAGAAGTGTTTGAAATTACAGGAGATGACCAGATAAAAATTATTCCAGACAGTGTTTCAATAGTAGATGAAAACAGGGTGACTGTGACAATTAATGAACCATCTAAATACTATAATATTTGTATCAAGAAACTTAGTAATTCACCATACATAAGAACAAAATATGATGTTGTACATGATATAGACAGTTTGAAACTTGGGGATGGGTCAACATTAGAATGGGATGCTAGAGGAGAAAATAAGTTAGAATCAGAAATACCATCTGCTTATTATCATGTAAACAGTTGGGATATTTATGAAATGAATAGATATTCAAATGGAACTGGATATAATTCGTGGGGTATAAAATTTACGATAGATGTGTATGAAGATATAAATATAACTGAAATAGGATTATTTGATGAAAATGATGATATATTGTTTTATAGTAAATGTTCGGCTGTAGCAGTCGCTGGTGGTTTAGATATTTTAGGTGGTGTACGATTAACATTATGGTATACGATTGAATACTATGATATAGAGCAATAGGAGGAGATAATAATGTCAAGAAGTCATTATTGGCAATATGTATTAAATAGTGAAGGGCAACCAGTTCAAGGAGCTATTGTTACATTAAAAAAAGAGCCGGCACTTACATCGGTATATATGTATGAACAAGCAACAGGAGGTTCGGGTGTTACTTATGTCACAACAGACAACAACGGATTTTTTGAATTTTGGGTTGGTGGGTATGGAAATGGTTTATCAACTGATGATACATATGCCTATCCAACAAATTCAACATTTCAAATTGAAGTATCTGGTTCATCAATATTACCTAGAACATTCACAAGCGTTCAGCTTTTATTTCAACCGCCGAGAATTTTTTATAGTGATATGTCAAGCGCTACACCTTCAGCGATAGGAGGTGGTAAATACAAATATACAAAAGTAATTACACATAAATTGAATACAATGTACCCATTTGTTCAGATATATGATACTACAACAAAACTTTTGACAGCAGGAACAGTAAGTGCTGCAAGTGTTGATACCACAACTATATCAGTGACAGGAGGTGCAACCGTACCAAATGTCAAACTAATCTTTTTAGGAACGGATTTATAAATGCGACTTATAAAATACTTATCATATTCTCATGTTGATGAAACGACTAATAAATTTAGAGCCATGACTATTGGAATAACCAAAAATTCTGATGAAGCAACAAAAGTCATAAACAAAATATATGAGCAATACAATATAGAAAAAATAGAACCTATATTAGACTGCCTGAATAAGGAATTGCGTAAGTTCTATACAGGAAAATATTCATATAATTTATGTTTTGAATCCGATAAAAAGATAACAGACATTACAACCAACAAAAGAAAAATAGAGGCCATGACCCTTGCTCTATTTGAATCGAATGACAAGCTGTCGCACATAAAGAGTTCTCTAGAAACAATCCTCAAGAAATAGTTTACAAAGCTCTCCAATATGTGTAAAATTATGCTAATAAAATTTGCGTATTATACGAGGGGGTGATAAAAACGAAAAAGAAAAGCGAACATTATGTGTCAAACAATGACCTTCTTGCCGAAATTATCAAATTCAAAAATGATGGGGTAATGTCGGAAGAATTAGGAAAAATGCTTCTTTCAATATCAACACACTATTCAACTAAGAGCAATTTCTCTGGATACACTTGGAAACAAGACATGATTTCAGAAGCAGTATTCACATGTGTAAAATATCTTAAAAGCTTTAAACCAGAAAAATCAACAAATGCATTTGCTTACGTAACCCAAATTATAAAGAACTCATTTAAATTATATATAACAGACCAAAAAAAACATAGTAAAATAAAAGATGCGTGCTACAGAGGATATGAGATGTATAAAACAGAAAACAGAGAAAACAGACATTACACACAAAAATCTTTGGACTATGAAAATATATTGTCCTTTGTGGATGAAAATGTAAAAACTAAAAATGTGGAGATTCAAACTGATGAAAAGCATGATAACCAATGACTTACATCTAGGTATATCACATAACGACCAGATATGGCTTGACCAATCTGTGAAACTGATACAAGATATAATAGATGAATGTCATAGAAGGGATATTTTTACCTTAACTATATTAGGTGATTTATTCCATGATAGAAAAAACTTAAATGTAAAAACAATTTATACAGCAATGAAAATTGCTGACATGTTGAAGATGAATAATATCAAAGTGATATTATTGCTGGGAAATCATGATGTGTTCTATAAAACAGAAAACACGGTACATTCGTTACAAATGTTCAATGAATATGATAACATGTCAGTTATAGAAAAACCAACTGTCATTGAGAATATTGGTTTTGTGCCATGGAATTGTGATATAAATCTAGAATGTAAATACTTGTTTGGGCATTTTGAAATCAATCAGTTTCCTGTAACCAATAGCCGTATATTTGAGAAGTCTAATTTGAATATATCCGATTTTGCCAATTACGATAAAGTTATATCAGGCCATTTCCATATTCCATCAACAAGAAACAACATAACATATCTTGGTGCTCCATATCATATGACATTCAATGATGTCGGAACATTAAGGGGATTTTATTGCTGGGATGAAGGCAACCTTGAATTTATTGAATTTGATGGCGTAAAATTTGTTTATGTTTCCACTGAAGAAATACCAGACAAAAAGAAAATAGAAGGTAATGTTGTCAAACTTATATTTGAAAAAGACTATGGAACAGCAGAAAATAATAAATTGATGGAAAAGATTCAATCATATAATCCTTTACGATTTGCTACAGACTTTTCCAAATTAACAAATGAAATAAAGTCCGTTGAATCAGAACAAATCAAATCAGTACAAATAAAATCAAACAAAGAAATATTATTTGACTTTATTGATGCAAATGAACATCCACCATACATAGATAACAAAAAAATTAAAAAGATAATAGATACATTGTTGGAGGTAGAATAATGTCAAATTATGAAAATTTAAATGATTTGGAAATGTCTTCGACAAATCATAATATAGAGTTTGAGCAACGTCTTACTGAAGAGCTGCTGGATTCTATACAAATTTCCAATACAACAAGTACACATAATGAACTTATTTGATTACAGAATGATGAATATGTTGCAGAACCTTTGAATCCAATTGACCTAGCAATCAACCTTAGAACTAGGGAAGAGTATAATTTTGCAGATGGATGGGCTGGCACCTCTGGATTTAATACATATATAGATAATGGTTGGATAAGATTTGAAACACCAACCACTGCTATCCCATTGGCTCCATATATAGATAATGGTTTGATAAGATTTGAAACACCAACCACTGCTATCCCATTGGCTCCATATATAGATAACAGAATAGATAAATTACCAAAACTGATGGAATTGATATTGAAATGCATAGAAAAGGGGGTATCGCCACGGATTCTCATTGATATAAGTGAGCAAATTAAGAAAGAAGGAAACGTTGATATTATCATCACACAGTTAAAGGAGTATCTAGAAGAAAACGCCAATAGTGTTGATGGTTTTGTGGATGGCCTTGTAGATGATATAGAAAAGACTGTATGTGGAAAGAAAAATGTATAAACTTTACAAACAATGGGATATATGGTATTCTATATAAAATAAATTGTGGAGGAATGAAATGAGTATAAGATTTGAAGATTGTGATAATAACGTGGCAGACCTTGCCAGAGAGATTATAGCAGAATATATGCCTGAATTACGTAATGTACCAATCAAGTATGTATATGACTTAAAGAAAAGGTCGTCAGGTGGTAATATTATACTGGGGCGTTGCCAAAAAACAAATGACCTTTTGAGACATCTAACAATAGAGGAATCAGGGGAAGATGAAGGATATGCATACATCATTTATCTTGATAAAAAAATATGGGATAATATTGAGAGAATAGACAAGATTCGCCTATTGAGACATGAATTGAGACACATTTATGTGGATACAGATTCAGAAAGAAATCCATATAAATTGGTTGACCATGATGTTACAGATTTTGCTGAAGAGATTGCTTTGAATACTGATGACACAAGATGGGCTGAAAGACTTGGTGATTTAACAATAGAACTATACAGCCAAGAACAAGACCGAGAAGCTGATGAGGAATAATTATATGTTCATCACAGTTCTAAAGAGTAAAATTCATATACCAAAGATAACAGATGCTAATATAGGATATGAAGGTAGTATATCCATTGACCCTCATATCCTATATCTAGCAGATATAAATGAGTATGAACAAGTCCATGTGTATAATGTATCCAATGGAGAACGGTTTATCACTTATGCCATAAAAGGTAAAGAGGGTGATTTCTGCGTAAATGGAGCCGCTGCTCATAAGGTTAATATCGGAGACACAATTATCATATGTGCTTATGGTTCGATTGATTCAAGAGACACACAATGGATAAAACCAAAAACCGTATATATGGAGAAAGAAATAAAATGAGTGAAGAAACAGTACATGAGAAAATTGGAAAACAGATTGGTAAACTTGTATCGGAGAAACAAATTGCTTACGGAGACTCCTTTTCACAATCAGCCAAAGTCATAGAAGTCTTATACCCCAATGGTATATCCAAAGAGCAGACAAAAGACTTTCTCACGGTAATAAGAGTCATAGATAAACTTTTTCGTATAGCCAATCAGAAGGACTATGCTGATGAGTCGCCATGGGGTGATATTTGTGGATATTCTATATTGAGTCTCTGGAGAGATTTACAGGATAAAAAGGAGAAGAAATAATGTTGTTTTGGATATATTTAATATATTTTGTTGGCATCCTTGTCTGCATTAATCTATCAACACTATTAGTAGCTGTAATGGAACGTAACATAGTGGAAGTAGATGACGATAAAACATTATTTCTATTAGCAAGTCTTTTCTGGCCTGTCATAATACCACTTGCATTGATGTTTGGCATAGCATTTGTTTTATTTCAAACATTTGTATATGTTGTTGAACATTTCATACCATTCATAGAAGTCATATCCAATAAACTATGGTATTCGCAGTTAAAATTTTACAAGAAATTATTTAAGAAAAGGAGTGATAAATGAGAGAGATAAAATTCAGAGCATGGGATTTGGACAATCAAAGAATGGTATATGATATAATTTTATCGTCCGACATTAATATTCTTAATATTAGCTACATAGCAAATCATTGGAATTATGTTTTTCAACAGTTTGTTGAAAGAAAAGACAATAAAGGCACTGAAGTATATGAGGGTGATATAATCGAATGTGAATACTATGAAGGGTTGCCAACCACTGAAAATATTGATTTGGTATGGAGAGGTGTCGTAGAATGGTCTAGTGATTCCTGTTTTCATGTAGTTAGAAAAACTGGTGATGGTAAAGGCGGTTATTATGCTATAAGATTTGGCGGTTCGGCAGTAAAAAGATGGGAAGTCATTGGTAATATATATGAAAATCCAGAACTGATTAAGGAGAAATAATGAAGAACTTATTTATAGGTACTATATACCAAATATTAGGCACAATAATACTGATATTTGTCACATATAATCTATTTGGTAGAATCGGTATTGACGTGTTATTATTTTTATTTGGAGCAATCGTTGGTATAGCTTGGATTATATACGGTGGATATAGAATTTTAGGAGAAAAAGATGGACAAAACATTGATACCAAAAGGTAGTTACTGCTATGAAAAACTTGAATATAATGGTAAAGGAGGATTCAAGATTATAGGTAGATGCCCCTATTGGAAACATAGAAAAGATATTGATAATGCTGAAGTAAACGAAAACAACTACGGATATTGTCTATATCTTGGAAAGGGTGATGTTGAGCTCAATAAAGAAGTTGAATATGAGATTTCATTTGGTAAGGATAAGGGTAAAATGAAATCAGCCGATGAAATCGGTCTGCCGTTATCCTTGTTATGGGATATGTGTAAGATGTGTAATGAAAATATTGAAGAAGAAGATGAATAATGGGTTGGGCAAGAGGCAGTGAAATATTAGGAGACATTATATGTCTGATTGAAGAGAATGTATTAGATGATTATACTCGAAGAAAATTATATGAAGGTCTTAAACAAATATTTAGTAATTATGATTGTGATACGATAGAAGAATGTATGGGTATATCGAATATATTTGATACTTTTATAGACGGTGATGAATAAAAAGATTTATTATGAAATAGATGCTTATAGATGTTGTCTTACACCATGCTCTAGAGATAGACATGTAATGGTAGGTTCTGCTTTCTGTTGGACATGTCAATATAATCAAAACCACGGCTGTTTTACAAATGAAACGAAAGAATATATTTTTTGTGATTATGATAATAAATTTGTTATAGATTTACCAGAGGATTTGTTTGAATTATGAGATTGGAATTACAAAATGTAGAATTTAAAAATTTTTTAAGTTATGGTAATACGTTACAAAGATTAGACTTCCTTGAGGGTGTTAATCTTATTTTAGGTATAAACAAAACAACAGGTAGGTCTAATGGTAGTGGTAAATCAAGCCTCATCGAGACAATACCATTTGCATGGTTCGGTAAACTAAGCCGTCCAGTGACCAAAGACAAAATACCTAATTGGGTCAATAGAAAAAATTGTGAAGTGAGTAATGAGTTCAAAAAAGGAAACAACACCTATAAGGTAATACGAGGAATCAAGCCAGACAAGTTTGAGATATATGAAAACGGTAATCTAATACCCATTCCATCCAATATAAAATCATATCAAGAGATGTTTGAGAATGAAATAATTCACATGGATTATAATACATTCATGTATTTGTTCTATACCAATCTCAACATGAATGTGCCTCTGCTAAAAATGACTACGCCGCAGAAACGTGCTTTTCTGGAAAGAATGTTTCTATTGGATACCTATACAGACCTCAACACAACATGTAATGAAAGAATAAAAGCCTTAGATGAAAAGATTTTTCAACATAAAGTGAAAATAGAAAATAATACTAGTACCATAAAAGACCTTACACGAACAAACATAACACTTGGACAAAAGATAGTGGACATCAAACCATTTGAAGATGATTTGAAAAAAGCCAAAGATGACTATGAGGATTTCAAGAAAAACACTCCTTATGTAGATGACCCTAATATAAAGGATGATATAATACAAAACATTGAAACATTGAATGAGGAAGTTAAATCCGTACAGGATAATGTCAATACTATTTCAACGAATATTTCTGTATTGAAAGCCGATATTATATCTAATGAAAAATCTATAGAAGATATAAAGAAACAGAAGGCTGCACATGAAGAATCTCTTGTTAGTGTAAAAGAGAAATTGAGTGAATTGGAAGATAAAGATTTAATAAAAAACATCAATACATGTGAAAATGCTATAAACATATTGAATGATGATATAGAAACAGATAAAAATGAAAGATTGAAAATATCAGAAGATATATCAACATACAAGGAAAGAAAAAGGAATTTAGAAGAAAAGCAGAATTTGCTAAAAGATGGTATATGTCCTACATGTGGGTCAAACACATCCGGCAAAATTGCAACTACCTTAAACAAGGACTTAGACGATATAACCAATATACTAAACAAAGAAAGTGATAGGTTACATAGTCTTGAACTTAGTATCAAGGACAAGATGGATTCATTATTAAAACATAAAGAAAATCTTGTTACCTATAATGATAAAAGAAGTAAGTTGGATAAACTGAATACTGAATATAAGACACTATTAGAAGTTAAGCTACCTTCTTTCGTACCTCATGTTAATGCTATAAAGGATGATAAAGAGAAAATTGCAAACTATACAGAGCAGTATAATGAACTTACTGCATTTTTAGATAAAAAGAAAGATGAACTGGAAACACAAAAACGATTTGTAGAATCAATTATAGAAAACAAGAAAGAGAATAAAGAAAAACTTGACCATATCAAGTCACTAGAAGAACAACTGGAATTAAGAAAATCTAATAGAGATGAGATTAGAAATCTTATAAAAGAAAATGGTGCTAAGATAGAGAGCTCTCAAGTGGAATCAAAAACACTTACCAGTGCTATAAACAAACTGAATGAACTTATAGATTATCTCAATTATCTGAAAGTCTTATGTAAGGATGAGAATGTAAAACAGTACGCCATAGGGTCTTATATGTCCTATCTGGTACAACAAGTAAATTTCTATTTATCATCTGCTGGAAGTACACATTATATGAAATTTACCAAATGGCTAGATGAGGAAATACATGGGCCGGGTGTGTTCGGTGCTACATATGGTAATTTATCCGGTGGGGAATCAAGAAGTATTGACCTTGCTATTCAATTCGCTTTTCTGGATGTTGCCCGATTGAAAACTGGTATATTTCCCGATGTTCTATTGTTAGATGAGATACTGGATAGTAGTATAGATAGTGGTGGATTATCCAATATACTAAAAATCATAAAATCAAAACAAACCGAAGATAAAAGTAAGATATTCATTATTACACATAGAGCTGAAATCAGTGACATGGAGGCTGATAATGTATATAATGTGACAAAGAAAGACGGATTTTCAACATTGGAGAAAGAATAGATATAAATATTCCAGAGGATAAAAAATGAGATTAAATGAGTATACAGAATTACGTAGAGGAACGACTATACCGAAAGAAATGGCATTGAAATTTCTTTCTACGAAACATAAAGATTCATATAATTCAAAATTATACATATTTCGTGGGGCTTATGGGTATGGTGAATACGCTTATATAGACCCTTCTAAATCGAAAGAGCCAAGAATATCAAGAAATACTTATAACTATTACACACTTATGATGGATAATTTTCAATCATGGAGAAAGTATCCGAAACGAAGTAAGTCTATCATATGTACAACTGATTATAGATATGCTGATTGCATGGGAAATGTTTATTATGTATTTCCAGAAAATGGTGCAAAGATAGGTGTATGCCCAGACGAGGATATATGGAATGTAATTGTAAAATACGGTAATTTTGAGAGTACCTATACTGATATGGTGAATTTGATACGGAATATATTATGGTACATACCAGAAATACATTTTGATATACGTTTATATACAGACTTGGTTAAGGCATTCAAAAGTATTGATGCTAATAAAGAAAGAATAAATGATGATTCAAGATTTAAATTGTTCAAAGATATGTGGAAAGAATATTACAATAGTAATTTAACATTTCTTGAATTTATGCAAGAAATAATAAAACCTTCAAATGGTAATTTTTCACTTAGAACAGCAGGTGATAGTATACCAAATAAAAGAGAGGTATGGATATCTGAACCATGTGTTTTGGTTAAATATGATTCTATGGATAAAAATGTTGATATTATGTCAAGGGTAAAAAAATGAGTAAAATTTTAAGAAAACTATTAAAAGAAAACATAACAACAGACCCTAATAAGATAGTGGAAATATTAGAGAAAGACTGTTCTGATATACTGTCTATATATGATAATACAAAAAATGTCTTATATAGAAGTAGTAAGCAAAAGTTTTTATTTTCTAAAAGAACCCCTCGCCAAGATAGACGACCACGAGATACTAATAAAAAATTACATGATATATTGGACAAATTGTTTTATAATGCTTTCGGCTGGCACGCCAGAAAAGAAGGTGTATTTACATCTCCTAGTAAATCGTATACAGAAGATTTTGGTGACTACATGTATGCTATTTTTCCCAAAAATGGATTTAAGTGTATATGTGAACCGAGAAATGATTTGAATATATGGTCTGTACGAAATGAATACTGGTATTATGGTGGTGAACCAAATGAAGAAACAATACAAAACGCAATAAAAGCGTTTGAAAAATCAATATCACAATATGAATCAGGAGAATTTGCTTTAAGATGGGCACTTACCAATAACCATGAATCAGAAGTTATGATAAAGTGTGATTATTATTACGCTTTAAATGTATCAATTTTAAATCAAATGAAAAGATTTGATTATCTATAAACAACTATTAGAAAGGACATATAACAATGATACAAATGAGTGAATATGTAAATTCAAAAAGAGGAAGAAATATTACAGAAGAAGAAGCAAAAAAATTGCTGAATAAGACACATAGTAATTCCTATAATTCAAAGATTGAAATATATCGTGGTGTTAGGGGATATAATAAGTACGTCTATATAGACCCTTCTAAGGCCGCACAGCCAAGAATATCTAAAAACACATTAAATTACTATACACTGATAATGGACAATTCTCTTGCATGGAGAAATTTTCCCAGACGGAGTATGTCGCTAATATGCACGTTAGATAAAGAGTATGCTGATACAATGGGTGGTGGTGTTTTATATAGAGTGTATCCTGAAAACAGTTCTACAATAGGGGTTGTTCCAGATTACGATATATGGATGGCACGAGGTCAAGTTGGTAAGTACTCATGGAATTATAAAGAAATTTCTATGTTAATTCGGAGCATTGCTATGTTGAATCCAAACGTATATAAAAATCCTAAAACGTATAGTGAGATGGTACAAGAGTTTGAATTAATTGATAAAAATAAGAAAGAAAAAGATGATAAAATTAAATCATCAACATTAATAGAAGAAACAGAAAAATTTTGGATAAGTTATATGAAGTATGACAATACATTTTTGAATTTTATAAGAGAGCTCATAAACCCCAAACATGATGATTGGTCAATAGTAAAGTCTGGTGATAATATACCTAAAGATAGAGAAGTGTGGATGTCATGCCCATGTGTATTAGTAAAAGAGGAATAAGAAAATATGTTTGATGATATAATAGGAAAACCCCCATTACAGGAAAAGTTTATAGATGAATTGTGGCAAAGACTAAAAGAACCAATTGATAATAAAATATTAGAGTGGGTTAGAGCAGTTCACTTTAAAGTTATGAAAAATTACTAAATATTAGGAAATATTGTTAAGATGAAACTGATAAGATCAACTAAATGTAGCTTAAAATTCGCTACTAAATCTAAAATCGAAGAATTACAAACTATACTTACTGAGTATGGTAAGGTTTGTAATGTCTTTATCAAGCACTTCTGGGATAATGGCAATCTACCATCAAAATCTGAACTGCTTAAAGATATTGTTGATCTTCCTAAAGATACTTGGTTGTCTGCAAGATTAAGAAAAGTAGCAGCTCGTGAAGCTATTGATATGGTCAAAGCTACTCGTGAAAGATGGAAAGATAAGCCTAATAAAATGGCAATGCCTGTTCATAAAGGCAAACGAATGCATGTATCTTGTACTATTGCTGATTTGATTGATTCAAAAGAATCGGTTGAATTTGATGCTTGGTTACATATTGCGTCTGTTGGCGACAAACACATAATGGATTTACCAATTAAATACCACAAGCACTTCAATAAGTTGAATTTGCAAGGTAAAAGATTGAACTCATATATTATTACTGATAGATACCTTCAGTTTAGCTTTGAGATTGAAACTTTACCTAAAAAAGAAGGTAATCGTGTAATTGGTATTGATTCTGGTATAAATGCTTTGGCTTCTCTTTCAAATAGGATGCAACTTGGTACTGATATTAAATCTTGTATTGAACGAGTTAAGAGATGTAAACATGGCTCAAATGGTCAGAAACAGGCTCGTAGAGCTTTGAAACAAAGAATAGATGAAGTAGTCCAAGAGATAATTAAGCTTGATCCTGATATGGTTGTAGTTGAAAAATTGAAGGATTTAGGTAAAAATACAAAAGTCAAACGTCTATTGACTAAAAATATTAGACGCTCTATCGGAATCTGGAACTGGAAGTATTGGTTGAAACGGCTTGAAATGGCATGTGAACTTAACCGTGTTAAGTTTCGCACAGTAGCTCCGTTTTATACCAGTACGACTTGTCCAAAGTGTGGTTATTCTGATAGGATGAATCGTAACTTAGAGATATTCAGGTGTCTTAAATGTAGCCACGAGGACAACGCAGATTTGAATGCATCCTTGAATATTTTGTTGCGGTTCATTACAGGACTCTACGGTGCCTGTTGCAAACCCGAAGAAGTAATGAATTTTAACTTTGGTAAGATTTCATAACTTTGAAGGAACGGTATGGAAAAGGAAGAAGAACAAAATAAAAAATAAGGAGAATATGTTATGGCAAGAAAATTTATATGTAGATGTTGTGAATTTAGGGAATCAATACCCAACGCTAAAGGAATGTGCACCAAACACGATAAGCCCGTCAAGAGCCACCATCAGGGATGTCAGTATTACAAGGATAAAAATCCCAAAAGCATTAAAATAAAATAACTTGATTTTTATTCTCATTTGTGGTATATTATAAGTAGAAAGAAGTATATTATAAAAGGAGTATAATTATGAAAGCAATACTTGAATTTAAACTACCGGAAGAAAGGTACGAATATAACAAGGCCAACAAGGCTGGTGATTATTTCACTGCTCTGGATGACATGTATAATCATCTGCGTTCTAAGGTGAAATATGGTGAATTGACAGAAGCAGAAGATAAGGTATATAATGAAGTCTATGATGCATTTTTTGAAATTCTGAAAGAAAATAAAGTTGATTTGTTTGAATAAGATTATGTTTATTATCGGTTTGGATTTAGAGTGTGTTGGAATACTTGAAAACTTTATTAATGACTACATCCTCAACGCCCCTGCCCTTTTGCGGAAGGCCGTGGAATTTTTGGAGGGAGAATGAAAAGAGTTTATAAGTATACAGCAGAGATTAGTGAAGTTATCAAATTTGAATTACCTTCAAATTCACAAATTTTGAGAATAGACGTACAGGATGAACTAAGTGGTAATGTTTGTCTGTGGGCACTAGTAGATATAGAAATAGAAACAAAACAGATAAGGAAAATCAGAATTGCTGGAACAGGACATAACATTGAACAAAACAAGGTATCCTATATAAACACATTTACAGTACACAATGACACTCTTTGGTTTCATGCCTTTGAGATACTTATTGATTAGTTTACATAAGTATATGTAATGTGGTATAATAAAGGAAAAATGAAGTCTATGATGCATTTTTTGAAATACTGCGTGAATATAACATTGATTGTTCTCATTCCAAAAATCCCGACCCCGAAAATTATTGTTATATGTTTGAAACTGCCCCAAATATTTTACCATGTGGGCAGCACGATAAATTTAAAATGGAACGCCAGATTACAGGACAGCTAATTACTAAACACCCTGAAATATTGGCGATGATGATAGCGAGCATAGGGCATATTTAACTGCCCAACGATTAGTTCACCGGCAAGCGGCGAAGGAGGAAAGACGTGATAGATAAGCACAACATTGGAGGAGGCACGGGCATGAATAAACCGGAAAAGTCCGCGCAGTCCGAGTGTAACGGCTTGTTAGATGACGCGGAGCGAATCAAAATAGCTAAGAGATTTTGCCGCCTTATTGGTTGTTCCGGTTTATCGCACGATTTGTGTCTAAGGAATCCACTTAATTGTAGGATTGTGCAAAAAGTGGGAATCTAACAGCGCAATAAGTGGAATTTGTTAGCACTTTTTTATTTTAGATTGGAGAAAATATGACAACGAAAGAACGAATGGCGTTGCTAAGGGAATGGGAAGCTCAGTTTCGTCTTATTGATGAAGCGTGGACTTCGCTTGAAAAGTTGTTCCGTGGTCTTGATTGCGATTCTGAAATCGGGAAAGCAATGTGGGATACTTTTTCCAAATATACAAAAGCAACGTCGTTACAAATTGGAGATACTGGAGAATGGTTGGATTGGTATTGCTGGGAAAATGATATGGGTTTAAGAATGATGGAAGCGAAGGCGTCGTCATGGAAGAAGATGCGAAAAATAGTGAACCTAGAAGTTCTGTGCCGATTAATTGAGTCTGATATTTCGTGCTAACGCAGAGCTGAGCCGCCCGGCGGCGAAAGGAGAAGAAATGCTGAAATATGGTTTGAAGACGGTAAAATTGGAACATAACGCAGACATTGATTTGTTTGAATAAGAAAGGATTTATTATGAAAAAATGTAAGTGGGGTTGTTATAATGATATATATTGTACTAGGCAATATATACATTATGATAAAAACAAATATGATAAAAACAAAAATGATTTTTATGTACAATGTCCTGTATGTGAAAAATGGGTTAAATGTGTTGACGCATGGTATGATAAGAAAGATGGTAAACAGAAGTGTTATTGGAATGTTTGCGTTATAACGAATAAATCAACAATGATTGGTTTTGAAAAATAAAGGAAATTCTGTTATAATGAAAAGAAAAGAGGAGAAAATAATATGAAAGTTTTAAAAATTAAAGAGAATAAAGATGGTAGTGCTGATGTAACATTCGAGTTCGCAAAGCATGAAGAAAAAACATTAATAGAATTTGCAGTAAATACTCTATTGAAACAATATATAGAGGAAAAGGAGAAAAATGATAAAAACGATTAAAGTTATATTCGCCATACTGTTTTTTCAAAAAAGATTTTATGTGCTTTTACCTGATGGGTATAAAACGACAAGTTTTACATATGGTCAGGCAAAACAGTTTAAATCATTGGTTGGTGGAAAAATAAAATTCATAAGATAGCAGAAAAGTATGCTTTTCTGCCCGGTGGCATAAAACCATAATGAGTAAAAATATGGGTAAAATTCCAAAACCCTTATTTTTACTCATTTTTTATTTTTTGAGATATGAAAGTCAGGTTTTGCCCCTAGGCGCTATAACCGAAATATTGAAAATTATTCTTATACAAGTCAGGCCAGATAAAGGTTGCCAAGGAGTTCCGTGCCAGTAATGATTAGCAGAAAATGCTTGACATTTATAAAAAGATATGTTATATTAAGACATAAAGAGTGAGAGACGTTTCACTCTGGGCGGTAAGCCCTTCTACAAGGGACAGCCTGTAGTACAAACAGTAAAACCCATACAGAAGGCAGTAAGTTTCCGTAAAATCTTTATGAAGGGTTGTGGTCAACCTGAAATGGTTATAATCCATCCACGTAAAAAAACCCAGCGAGGCTAGGCAATAAGCCCTCAACAAAGATTGAGGCGATAAGAGACCTTATAAATCCTCTAGTAAAGTTGGATTCCCTTTTGGTATAATTCTCATGATGTAGGCTGGTGATAAGACCTTCGGCCAAGGCGATAAATCCTTTAATTTCCTACTACAGAATTATATTTTCCATAATGGAATTGGTGGCTGTATCAGAAGAAAGGGAGCTCCTGCCACCACTACAAAATATATGGGTGTAAATCTTGTCTCGTCTACTCTATGTCAGGGTGGGTGGACAAGTATCCCATATATTAAAAAATGAGAATG
>Ga0116182_1001842_pt1 | contig 21447 bp, 20 predicted proteins | sample AD_UKC077_MetaG_FD_89805 | JGI IMG/M metagenome (GOLD analysis project Ga0116182, IMG submission 89805) | Active sludge microbial communities of municipal wastewater-treating anaerobic digesters from USA - AD_UKC077_MetaG | ecosystem: Engineered > Bioreactor > Anaerobic > Digestate | place: USA...
ACTGGTAAAATCAAGACCATATAAGCCTGCCCACTGAATAAAAAAACCCACCGGTTTCCCGGTGGGTTTTTTGTGAAACATCTTAGCATTGAATACTATTCGCAGAGATCGACTTTGATATCCCAGTTCTTGACCTTCATGGTGCCGTTCTGGGCCAGGTTGAGCTGCATCTTGAGGGCGCGATCCCACAACTGCGGCTCGTGGCCAACACCCTTGGCCAGACACTCTTTCTTGGCCATGTCATAGTATGACTGAAGGATCGGCTTGTATTCCGGATGCACGCACTTGTCAATGATACACTGGGCGCGTTCCCTCGGAGCCAGACCGCGCAGGTCAGCCAGACCTTGCTCGGTGACCAGGATATCCAGATCGTGCTCGGTGTGGTCGATGTGCTGAGCGTGCGGCACGATACAGGAGATGCCGCGCGGATCGGTCTTGGACGGGCGGGTTGAAGGTGAGTGCATGATCTTCAGGAAGCCACTGCGCAGGAAGTCACCGGAGCCACCGATACCGTTGACCATGCGGGTACCGTTGATCAGGGTAGAGTTGGCGTGGCCGTAAATGTCGAACTCAACCGGTGTGTTCATGGCGATGACGCCGAGACGGCGGCTGACTTCCGGGTTGTTGGAGATGGCCAGCGGACGCAGGACGATCTTCGGTGCATAGAAATCACGCTTTTCCAGGAAACGCTGGAAGCCGGTCTCGGACAGGGACAGCGAGCATGCGGAAGCGGTGTCCAGACGACCAGAGTCGAACAGGTCGAGCATGCCGTCCTGCAGTACTTCGGTGTATACACTCAGATTGTAGAACGGGCCACTGGCCAGACCGCCGACAACGGCGTTGGCGATGGAGCCCACACCGGACTGCAGCGGCAGCAGGTTCTTGGGCAGACGGCCGGCCTTGACCTCGGCAGCGAAGAAATCCAGCAGGTGGTTGGCGATGGCAACCGAGCTGTCTTCGGCATCGGCCAGTGCGCGGCCTTGGTCAGCAAGTTTGGATTCAACGATGGCAACGATCTTGTTGGTATCGCAAGGAACATAGGTGGTGCCAACACGGGTGTCAGCAGCGGTGATGCCGATAATTTCGCGCTGTGGCGGCGCCTTCTGGACGATGATGTCGTGCATGCCTTCGAAGGATGGCATGGCGGTGTTGACTTCGACGATGATCTTGTCGCAGACCTTCAGAATTTCCGGAACAATACCACAGGAAGCAGTCAGAACCAGACCGCCGTCTTCTGTGATCGCTGAAACTTCGATGATGGCGATGTCGAGCTTGCCAGTTGGTGTATCCTTGGTGTAGAAGCCATAGGCCATGTCCTGAGCAAACAGGGAGAGGTGCTTGTCGCCCATGCGGATGCTGCCGGTGTTGATGCCCTTGGCGATATCCTTGCCGGTCTGATAGGGCCAGCGGCGATCAATCATATTGTTTTGCGCCCAGCGGTTTTCGATAGAAGCGGTTGAAGATGCGCCGACAAACAGACTGAAACGCAGCTTGCCCTGAAGGTTGTTCTTCTCGACGTGGTCTGCCAGAGCGGTTGGCACCGCTTTCGGACAGCCAGCGGGGGTAAACCCGGAGAAACCCACGTGCATGCCGTCCTTGAACAGCTCAATGGTCTGCTCGATGGGGACGACTTTGCTCAATAGCGATTTACAGCGTACGCGTTCTTCCAATGTTCCATAATTACCCATTTCTGAATCCTCCTGTTTTTGATAGTTGATGCAAGCATTAACAACATGGTGATAAAACTATACGAACAACTTGTGGTTCACATACTTAGAATACAATGTCATAAATCGTGTGCAGCCTGCTAAAAAGGCAGCCTGCACTCAATCCGTAAAACTTGCGCCTCATACAGAAAGGATCAAATTGAGGGGCTTATGGTCAGCTTTCAAAATCCACAGCCACGATGGATGAGCAGAGCGATTTCATCAGCGGTACAACCTCACCGGCATGATAGGGATGAACTTGATAGGCCTGGAGTTCGTCAAGGGAGTCAAACCTGGTAATCAATGCGACGTCATAGGAGCGTTCAGAACGGATAACATCCGCGCCAGCTTCAAGATGCCTGAGCTGGGGTATTCGACCCCGCATGCTCAACAGCTTTTCGCACACAAGATTCATCGATTCCTGCTTTGCATCGGCCAATTTGAAAAAGACTATATGAGTAATCATGAGCGGCATAATACTGTGATTGCAGGTTGTAGTAAAGAAGATTTTTCCCGTTTAGTTGCGCTGCCAGACACTTTAGCACCCTATAATTAATGACCGATCGACTATCGAACTTGAGGGTGACGATTGTCGTGGTATATTTACAGGCAGCTTCAAGTCAATAAGGCCTGCCATACCGCAACCAGGAGGTTTCACATGTTTTCCAGTTCACTGATCCCGTCTATAGAAATGCGCCTGAACTCACTGATTGAAATCAATCGCCGCAAAGCGACAGAGAAGGCCATGAAGGAGAGCCAGAAAAATGCCCGGCCAACCATCACAATTTCCCGAGAATTCGGCTGTGAAGCCTACCCGGTTTCAGAGCGAATAAAGGAGTTAATGGAAACAAAAACCGGCGAAAGCTGGCTGGTGATGGACAAGGCCCTGCTTGAGGAGGTGGCGCACCACCACAGCGTTTCTGAAAACCTGCTGGAGCAGATGGGGGAAAAGGCCCGCTTTCTAGAGGAAATCATCGGCACATTTGCTCCACACTGGAAGACCGAAAAAGACCTCTACCGGCTGATCTGTCGCCATATTCTGGCTCTGGCCTCTGCCGGTAATGTCATTATTGTTGGCCGGGGCGGCGCCTATGTGACCCAGGCGTTGGAGAACTGTCATCACTTCAGGATGTATGCCTCTCAGGAGTTCAAGGTCCGCTCGATCAGCCGCCGTCTTGAGATTTCACGAGAGGAAGCGGAGAAATTGATTGAGCAGAAACAAAAGCAGCGAGACAAACTCATCCGCGACTTCCTCAACCGCGATGCAGCAGATCTGAGCGTCTACGACCTAGTGTTCAACAATGACCGCAACAGCACCGAGAAGATCGCCCAGACCATGATGGAGTACGTCACACACAACTGAGCTGTTCAGCTGATGCAAGGGTGCCAGTCGGCACGCTTGACTTTACCCCCAGCGTTTATACAGGTGATGCTCCACACCTAGTTGATCCAGCACCTTGCCGACCACAAAATCAACCATGTCAGCCACGCTGCCAGGCTGGTGGTAAAAGGCGGGCATGGCCGGAATGATGCGCGCCCCGGCGCGGGAAAGACGCAGCATGTTTTCCAGGTGTATATTGCTTAAGGGGGTCTCCCGCGGCACCAGCAGCAGCGGGAGACGCTCCTTGAGCATCACATCGGCACAGCGTTCGATCAGGTTGCCCGAGATGCCGCAGGCTATGCGCGCCAGTGTCCCCATGCTGCAGGGCGCCACCACCATCGCGTCCGGCGCCGCTGAACCGCTGGCCGCATTGATGAACAGGTCATCCGGCGACACTACGCGCAGCTCGCCCTGCCCCCCCAGATATCCCAACAGGTTATCACGGGACAACTCCACATCGCCGGACAGTTCCAAGCCGGTCTCCTCACGACAGACCAGACAACCGCTGGGACTGGCGCAGAAGGTTACCCGAAAACCGCGCTGAAGCAGTTCCCCTGCCAGCCTGAGACCGTAAACCGAACCGGAGGCACCGGTCAGGGCCAGAAAGACGTCCTTTGACATACCGTTACCTCGTTAGCACTTCCGCCGCCGTGCCTAACAGCATCACGACGCTGATATAGCCGTTCATATTGAAAAATGCCGCATCCAGCTTTTCCAGATTACCGTCCCTGAGCAGGCAGTGTTCGTAAAACAGCATGATGCCGACCAGCAGCAAGCCAGCTCCGAAAAACGCCCCCAACCCCATCCGCTGCTGCAGCCAGACCAGCAACGCAATCATAACCAGATGGAACAGGCGCGCCACCCACAGCGAGCCGTTCACCCCCAGCATAACCGGTATGGAATGCAGACCGCTTTTGCGGTCAAAATCAAGATCCTGCAGGGCGTAGAGGATGTCGAAACCAGCCGACCAAAACAGCACAGCCAACGCCAGGAGCAAAGCCGGAAGGTCGATGCTTCCGCGGATGGCAATCCAGGCCCCCATCGGGGCTGCTGCCAGACAGATGCCCAGCACCACGTGGGCCAGGGCAGTGAAACGCTTGCAGTAGGAATACAAGACCAGAAAAAACACCGCCACCGGCGCCAGCAGCAGGCAGAGGCGGTTCAGCTGCGCCGCCGACAAGAGCAGCAGCGCCAGGGACAACACGATGAACACGGCCGTCATCCCCTTGCTGACCAGCCCGGCCGGGATGGCTCGGTTGGCCGTGCGCGGATTGCGGGCATCGATCTCGGCGTCAATCAGCCGGTTGAGTCCCATGGCGGCTGTGCGCGCCCCCACCATGGCCATGACAATCCAGAACAGCTGGTGCATGGTCGGCAGGCCGCCTGCGGCCAGCAGTGCGCCGGACAGGGCAAAAGGGAGCGCAAAGACCGTGTGGGAGAACTTGATCATCTCCAGAAAAACGGCAACCCTGCCCATAAAATTTTTCTGCTCCACAGCCATCAATTTATTCCGTACTCCTTCCAACGCCCCTCAACCAGCCTGTTGATTCGATCATCTGTTTTCAAAAAATCCTTTGCACATCGACAGCCGGTGGCATCAATTACCATGCGCCGGCCTGTGGTATCGCGAAAAATGTCGCAACTGTAATCCACCAGATTAATCGCTCGCCAGGCCGCCCTGTGCAGATCAAATACCTCATCCGTCGCATCCACGAAAACCAGCAGCCGTGAACTGGAAAACCAGGGCAGCTGCCACAGTCGCTCCGCCGTATCCCTTACCATGCCCGGCTGAGGGTTTACAAGTGAAACCCAGCCACTCTGGTGGAACATCCACTCCAGCGGCAGACAGATATCGGCAACCTCCGGCACCAGACGTTGCAGAAACGCGCAGAGGATACGCTCCCAGGCCTTGCCCATCCAGCAGTCCTCCATGGGGGGCGGTCCGACCACCGTTGCCGGGATGATCGTATCAACGCGGTGACGGACACAGGTTACCCGCATCAGGGCGGCCTCCCCTGCCGGAGAATAACAGCCGGTGTGGTTGCCGAACGGCCCTTCCGTCACAGTCTCGCCAGGCTCCACATAGCCTTCGATAACAAATTCAGCACTTGCCGGCACATGCAGCGGCACCGTCCGGCAGGCCGCCATCTCCATTGGCACACCGCCCAGGAACCCGGCAAAGGTCATTTCGTCCAGATTCCCAGGCAGAGGGAACATGGCACTGAATGTCGCGGCAGGCGGTCCGCCCAGAGCAATCGCCACCGGCATCGGCTTGCCCGCCCTGCGATATCCCTCCAGATGCACAGCAGCGCCGCTGCCTTCATTCCAGCGAATGGCCAGTTGATCTGGCCCACGCAGCTGGCAGCGGTACATGCCGCAGTTGGGGGTGTGGCCGTCGGGGCCTGCTGTATAAACCATCGGCAGGGTAATATAACGGCCAAAACCGTCGGCGCTGCCATCCTGCGGCCAATTCTGCAGAAAGGGAAAACAGCTCAGATCAGACGATTCCATTGCAGCCAGACCAGGATCACAATCGACAGAGCGAGGGGTAAAGCGGTTGAATTCAAGCAGCGCGGCAATTTGACGACCAAGGGTTTCAAAATTGGAATGAGGGATATGTCCAAGCAGGGCGGACATCCGCTCAGTAAGCTGGTCCAGGCTGTCAATGCCCAGCGCCAGACAGACCCGTTTGATGGAGCCGAACAGATTGGTTGCTACAGGGAAACTCAAACCGGATGGATGTTCAAACAACAACGCCTTGCCGCCCCCCGGCTGTTTGCAGACAAGGTCGGTAATGGCAGCAATCTCCAGCACAGGGTCAGCCTCAACGGCAACGCGAACGAGTTCTTTTTGAGCTTCGAGATGGTCAACATATTTGTGCAGGGAGCTAGATGACATGGACGGGACTATAGCAGTTTTTATGCCTTTTTACAGAACTTATGCAAATCAACACCAGCACAGATAGCGTGTTTATCAAGCCATAATGCCACAGCTACAAGCAATTTCACATCAACAGGTCGCGAAGTATCGCTTATGGTGTAGAATTAAGTCACGTTCCGACTATTTCAATAGATAAAACTGCTGCAGACGGAGTTAAACATGGCAAAGAAGATTGCGATAATCGGCGCTGGCCCTGGCGGCCTGACCGCTGGCATGATCCTGGCGCGGCACGGCTATGATGTGGAGATTTTCGAGAAAGAAGGGCTGGTCGGCGGCAGAAATGCACCGATTAAACAGGATGGGTACACCTTCGACACCGGACCGACATTCCTGATGATGAACTTTGTGCTGGAAGAAGTATTCGGTCTGGCGGGCAGGGATGTTTCCCAGTACATCGAACAGATCAAGCTTGATCCCATGTACCGGCTTGCGTTTTCGGATATGGAGATATCTCCTTCCAGCGATCCAGACAAGATGATGCAGGAACTGGCCAGGGTTTTTCCCGGCAGCGAGGCAGGCTACCAGAAATTTCTGAAAACGGAAAAGGTGCGCTTCGATGCCATGTACCCCTGCTTGAAAGCAGACTACTCCTCGCTAAGTTCGATTTTTTCGCCAAACCTGCTAAAAGCGCTGCCGCATCTCTCACTGGGCAAATCCATTTTTGAAAACCTTGGCGAATATTTTACACCGGAGAAGTTGAAGTTATCCTTCACCTTCCAGTCGAAATACCTGGGCATGTCCGCCTGGGAATGCCCGGCAGCCTTCTCGATTATCCCCTTTATTGAACATGCCTATGGCATTTTTCACGTTACCGGCGGGCTCAACATGATATCCCATGCCATGAACAAAGTATTTTGTGAACATGGCGGCACATTACGGCTCAACACGCCGGTTAAACAGATCCTGGTCGAGGATAAAACAGCAAAAGGCGTTGTGCTTGCCGACGGTGAAAAAGTATATGCGGATGAGGTGATCATTAATGCCGATTTCGGCTACTCCATGGCGCATCTAACCGGCAGCGGCGATACGAAGTACTCCCGGGAGAAGCTGGACTCCATGGAATACTCCTGCTCGACCTTCATGCTCTATCTGGGGTTGGATCACCTCTATGACATCCCCCATCACAATGTGTTCTTTGCAGAGCAATACCGGCAAAACATCGACAATATCTTTCACAATGGCCGTCTGTCCGACGATTTTTCATTTTATGTGCAGAATGCCTCGATAACCGATCCGACACTTGCGCCAGAGGGGCATTCGACCATCTATGTACTGGTTCCGGTTTCTAACCTGTCGTTCCCGATTGCATGGGAACAGGAAAAGGAGCGCTATGCGGACAAGGTGCTGGATGCGCTTGAATCACGGGTCGGGCTTGCCGGGCTAAGATCACATATCAAAACGAGCAAAATCACGACCCCTGAAGATTGGCAGAACAGCTACCATGTGTACAAGGGGGCAACCTTCAATCTTGCGCACACACTGGGCCAGATGCTGTATTTCCGCCCGCACAACGAGTTCGAGTGTTTCAGGAACTGCTATCTGGTCGGTGGAGGCACCCACCCGGGAAGCGGGCTGCCGACGATTTACGAATCAGGCAGAATCTCGGCAGAGATGATTCTGGCAAAGCACGCCAGAGGAATGTGATGCACCCGCTATCCCACTTGCTGATTATGGTCAGGGCTGTCACCATGGCAGTTCTACTGTTTCCATGCTCTCTCTTGGCACAGGGTGATCAGGGGACTATCGTTATAGAGATAAGCGGCCTGAAAAGTTCCGATGGTCAGGTAGGGCTGCTGCTATTTTCGAAAGAAGATGGTTTTCCCATGGATCACACCCAGGCAGTGAAAAGTGTGTTTGCACGTATCAACCAAAAAGCTTGCAGGGTCACGCTGGAGCATATCCCTTACGGCGTCTACGCTGTCAGCGTATTCCATGACGAAAACGGTGACGGGCAATTGCATAAAAACATCTTCGGCAAACCCCGTGAAGGCATCGGGGCCTCCGAAAACCCGCCGATCAGGTTCGGACCACCGAAATTTGAAGAAGCACGCTTTACGCTGGATTCAAACAAAAAAAGACTCGCCATCACAATGCAATACCTGTAGTAAACGTGCACTATCCAGCAAATCTCTAACGTCCCCCACAGTGATTACGACTTTCACCTTGCTACCGGCCCTTCAATATCCCCTCTGCTGCCCGAATTCCGCTGGCCCAGGCACCGGTAATGCCGCGAGAGGTGCCGGCGCCGTCTCCAACCATGTAAATGTGATCACTGACCCGGAAATAGGCATCCACAAAGGCCGGCTTGTTGGCGTACATCTTAATCTCCGGGTAATACATGATCGTGCTGGGATGCAGCACGCCCGGCACGATGGTATCCAGTTTCTTCATGGCAGCCCAGATATGGCGCATGATCTTGGCCGGCACCGCCAGCCCCAGGTCGCCAGCTGTGACCGGACAGGTGGGTTTGAAAGAATAGAGGTCTTCGTTGAAGGATTCGGCAGTGGAGCGCTTGCCCATGCGAAAATCACCCACCCGCTGCATCAGCGGTTTGCCGCCGCCGATCTCGCTGGCCAGCCTGCCCAGAAAAATGGCCATCTGCTGGCCGCTGCGCACCGGATCCTTCAGGCCAATAGTCTTGAGCAGGGCAAAGTTAACCAGACCGTTGGCGCTCTTCTCGGAGGAGAGGGCATGGCCGTTGACAATGCTGAAATCGCCGTAACGCTCCTGCACCACCCGCGCATGGCCCGAATTGGTGCAGAAGGTGCGCACCCTTTCCGGGAAATAGAACTTGGGGTCGTAATAATCGCTGACGATGGGATAGTTTTCAATGCGGGTTTCCACACGGATGCCCACATCCACAATGTTGTCGATGTAGGCAATCTCCAGCTTTTCCATGGTGCGCTGCAGAAAACCGAAACCCTTCCGCCCAGGCGCCATCACCAGCGAATCGGCGCTGTATTCAGCCCCATCCGCCAGGGTAATCACGGCGCCGGTCGGCTGTTCATCCACCTCCGTCACCTCGCATCCCAATATCACCTTCACACCACGCCCGGCCAGTTCATCCATCAGCCGCTTGATCAGCAGCCGGCTGCGGTCTGTGCCCACATGGGCTTGGCGGATGTCGTAGAGGGTCACGCCGATGCGTTCGGCCCGCCGGCGATAGGTCGCCAGATTGCTGCGCTCCATGAAGACCGGCTGCAGCCTCTCCTCCACCAGCGGCAAAAGCCGTTCTGCCTCTTCCCTGCTCCAGTATTCCTCGGCAAAACCGATCGGGTAAGAGTAGTTCTGCTTGCAGTCATTGAGCAACCCGCCGGAGCAGATTGTTTCCTTGTCGATCATCAGAATGGAAAGATGGGGCTGTTTTTCGGTGAGACGGAAGGCGACCCCCAAGGCTGCTGGGCCGGTGCCGATGATAATGACGTCGAAGTGTTCGGATGCCATGTGAAGACCTCCGGAAATATTAACGGTCCCCGGACACGGGTCCCGGTCAACGTCTTAAATTACGCCCCAAACCGGTTGCGGTAATACTCATATCCCCGGCGGCGCTTGATGGCCTCTTTGTAGAGCCATTCATACTTGAGGGCGGCATCATTCCAGGTAAAGCGTTTCTGCATGCCGTTTTTGATCAGCGCCTGCATACCCTTGGGGTTGTTGTAATAGGTGTAGACCGCCCAGCCGATGGTGTCGTACAGCGCATTGGCGGTCAGAGTGTAGAACTTGAAACCGTCGCCGGCCAGACGTTGCTCGTCAAAATTCTCCACGCTGTCTTCCAGTCCGCCGGTGGCACGCACAATCGGCGGGGTGCCATAGGCCAGGCTGTACATCTGGTTCAGGCCGCACGGTTCAAAGGCGGACGGCATGACAAAGAAGTCAGCACCGGCCTCCACCTTGTGGGCCAGGGCATTGTCGTAGCCAATAAAACATTTGAATTTTTCCGGATAGCGGGCGGCGATATCGCCAAAATAGAAATGGGCCCAGGGCTCGCCGTTGCCGACCATGACAAACTGCACGTCCATGGCCAGGATGCGATGGATGGCCTCGGCGATGATGTCAGTTCCCTTCTGCTTGACCATGCGGGAGACCACGCCGAACAGCGGCACATCGGCACGCTGCGGCAGGCCCATGGCAGTTTGCAGGTCCTTTTTGCAAGCGGCCTTGCCCTTCTTGTAGCTCTTCACGGTGTAGGCCTTGGCAATGTATGGATCGTTCTCCGGGCTCCATTCCTCGTAATCCACACCGTTAAGTATGCCGGTCAGGTCGGCAGCCCGGTCACTCAGCACCCCTTCCAGTCCCCAACCATACTCAGGTGTCTTAATCTCGCTGGCATATCCCTCGCTAACCGTGTTCAACAGGTTGGCATGATAGATGCCGCCTTTGAGCAGGTTGACCTGGTCATCCTTTTCCAGCTCCAGATAGTTGAAGTGTTTCCAGCCGACACCGAGCACATCCATGGCGCCGGGATAAAAGTTACCCTGATGCTGCATGTTGTGGATGGTCAACAAAGAGGCGGCATCCCCCACATAGCGGTCATGCAGGTAGGTTGTGTTCAGCAGCACCGGCACCACGCCGGTATGCCAGTCATGGGCATGGATAACATCGGGGGTAAAATCCAACATCTTGCACAGCTCCAGCGATGCCTTGGAGAGGAAGATGAAGCGGTTGTCGTTATCCAGATAGCCCTCACCGTCCTGCTGATACAGCCCGGCCCGGCCATAGTAGCCCTCATGTTCCAAAAAATAGATCGGCACATCACTGTGCGGCAACCGCCCTTCGTACACGCCGCAGTACTGATTGCCCATGATGCCCATCGGCACCACCAACGTACCCGGCAGCAGCTTGAGTTTATACTTTTCTCGATTAACAGAGTAGTAACGGGGGATCACCACCCGGGCGTCATGTCCCATGCGGGCCATGAACCTGGGCAAGGCGCCGACGATGTCGCCCAAGCCGCCCTCCTTGGCAAAGGGTGTGGCCTCGGAGGCGGTAAAGAGGATGGAGAGTCTGTTGTTTGATTTCATTATTGTCCCGACAGGCCATCAGAGACGATTCGGCCATTTCCTTGATGAGTGGTAAACCCGCAAAATGTGTACTGCATCATCCCTGACCCGGTATGGCACTATGTAGGGGGCATTGGGGACAACCAGTTCTTTCGTGCCGGGAACTCGACCGGCCCTGCCGATTCCCGGTTGCTCCTTAAGCAGGGACACCGCTCTGACTATCCTCAAAGCGACCTCGGCGGCTGTCCGAGGATCGTCCTGGGCAATGTAGGCCTCGACCGCATCCAGATCGAGAAGCGCCAGTCTAAGCCACCTTACGCGCAAGCTTTGCCTCCCAGTGTGCAAGGACTTCATCATGATCCGTAAATTCCGCGCCGGGGCGGTCTGCTTCTTCCAAAGCTTCCTGAATGCCCTTGATCTGCCATTCGTTCACATCAAGATAATGCTCCAATGCTTCTTCGATAACATAAGATTTTGAACGGTGGGTGATACGGGCAAGATTGTCAAGCCGATTTCGCGTATCTGGTTTGACGCGTACTGTTAAACTCGCGGCTTTGAGCATTGTAACCTCCGTGTGAGACAGTTACATACATTGTAGTGCAATCTTGTTTTGCGGTCAAACAAGAAACTCGTGAATGCTCCAGGTCAACACGGGGAATTTTGTCAGCAGTAGGATTGAATAAGAAAAGGTCTTGTGCGGCCCAAGTTTTTGCGTGGGACTCGTTAATCTCCGGGACGCCATCTTGCGACGGCATCCCGGAGATTTTTATTGAAACGCCACAAATACAGCAATTCGCTCATTTTCATCTTTTCCCAATAGATTTTGATGCGCTTACCTACGAGAGATTTGTCAGACTCCATCTTGTCAAAGTTCGGTATTCCCCAGCTTGCGAAATACGTCTCGCTCTTGCCGTTTGCATTGGAAAAGGTGAGATAACAGGAATCAGCACACTCAAAAGCCTGAAAGAAACCTTCTTCAAGGTTGTAAAAGCTGTGATCAGGTCATTTAGAGAGATTTGAAGCCCACCTCGTGCATAAGCAAACTACCCCATCTTGATTCAAAACGAACAAAGCCGCCACCAATATGGTGACGGCCTTGAATGCAATCCAGATAATAATACGAAGACCTACTTGGGCACGTTTTCCCAGTCTTCAAGGAACTTCTTAATACCGGCATCGGTCAGGGGGTGCTTGGAGAGCTGCAGCATGACGGAAAAAGGAATGGTAGCAATATCGGCGCCGATCAGGGCCGAGTTAAGCACATGCACCGGATTACGCACGCTGGCAACGATGATCTCGGCGGTATAGCCGTAATTGTCGAAGATGGTACGGATTTCTTCTATAATGCCCATGCCGTCCTGGGAAATATCATCCAGACGTCCCACAAACGGGGATACATAGGTAGCGCCGGCTTTGGCAGCCAGCAGTGCCTGCATGGGAGTGAAGATCAGGGTCACGTTGGTTTTGATCCCCTTTTCCGATAATACTTTGGTGGCCTTGAGCCCTTCCGGCGTCATAGGCACCTTGACGACGATGTTCTTGTGGATCTTGACCAGCTCCAGGGCCTCCTTGACCATGCCGTCAGCTTCCAGCGAAATCACTTCGGCAGAGATCGGACCGTCGACGATGGTGACGATCTCCTTGATGACATCCTCGAACTTGCGACCTGACTTGGCAATCAGCGAGGGGTTGGTGGTGACACCATCCACCAGACCCAGGGCATGAGCCTCGCGGATCTCCTTGACATCAGCGGTATCGATAAAAAACTTCATGTTTCCTCCAGATTTGATTATTTTTCTGTTCGTTTTCTGAATTCGTCCCGGCACCTGGCCGAGCAGAAATAATACCTTTTCCCGCTAAAGATTTCAATCTGCGACTCGGCCTCACTCAGATAAACCCCGCAGACCGGGTCCTGAAAAACCGGCACGCTCATCCCATGCCCTTTCTGATGCACCTTCAGCCCGGGTGCCGACCGTACAATTCTGCGCAGCATCCTGGAAAGCAGCCAAACAATCAAGCATACAAACGCGACCCTCAAAAGCAGAAACATAGCGTCAGATCCTGGTTACAACTTCATCCGACTGTAAGGCTTGCAACAACTCGGCTACACTCTTGCCACAAGGATGCATCAAGTCGGGGGCAACATCGTGCAGAGGCTGGAGCACGAATCTGCGTTCACATATACGGGGATGGGGTACGGTCAACTGTTCCGATACAATCACCTGACTGCCGTAAAACAACAGATCCAGATCGATGATGCGCGGCCCCCAGTGGATCAGGCGTTTACGCTTGAAGACCTCATTCTCGATACGCAGCAGCTGGGCAAACAGCGCCTCGGGAGACAATCCGGTTGAAAGCCGCAACACGGCATTAACAAAGGCTGGTTGGCTGACAACACCAACCGGTGAGGTTTCATAGAAAGAAGAAAGCCCTGTCACTTTGCTGGACGGCAGCTTGCCAAGCTCCGCCACGGCCCGTAGCAGGTTGAGTTCTCGATCTCCCTGGTTAGAGCCCAAGGCTATATAGGCGTCCGATTCCACCGGCCGATTAAAACACAAGCCGGGGTTGTCGTCAACCTTGCCATTTTGTCTGCATCCAGTTGTAAAAGGGTGGAAAAGTAGCAAGAAACGGGTAAAACAGGAAGGTTACGGGTTACCAGGCAAAAAACACCCTGGCGGCCAGGAGGGAATGCCGCCAGGGCAGATGAGGTTCTGGTGAACCTCGCAATATTATCTAAGTACATTATACCAACCACCTGACAGTATCACAAGGTGAGCATTAGTATCCGCTTGGCACTATCATCCACCCCCATCTAACGGCACATCTTACTTTCCAAATTGGCACAGTCCGTTCAGAGGACATACATGACAAATCGGCCTCTTGCGGCAAAATTGCTTGCACTGTTCCACGATCAAAGCATGGTACTCGTTGAACAGCTCCGTGCCAGAAGGCAGCTGTCCCATAAACAGGTCTCGGGTTTCGTTATACCCGGCGTTTTGCGGCAACAGCCCCAGACGGTGGAACAGCCTGCGCGTGTAGCTGTCCACAACAAAGCTGGGCTTGGCACCAGCATAAAGCAGGATCGAATCACAGGTCTCCGGGCCAATGCCTTTAACCGCAATCAACTCCTCTCTCAGACGTTGCCAGTCATGCTCAAACATTCGCTCCAAGGAGCCGTCAAACCTCGCAAACAGCCAGTTTACAAAAACCTTGAGCCGCTGGCTTTTGACATTAAAAAAACCGGACGGCCTGATCAGCACGGCCAGCTGCTGCACGTCCACATCCCTGATGGCTTCCGGCGTGAGCACTTCCACGTTCTTCAGCCCATCAATCGCCTTTTCCACATTAGTCCAGGCGGTGTTCTGGGTCAGAATCGCCCCCACACAGACCTCGAACGGCGTCTCGGCCGGCCACCAATGCAGCGGCCCGAAATGACGCAGCAGGCGTTCAAAAACCTCCAACAGCAAATGGCGTGTCTGCTTTTTCAAACCGCCTCCGGTAATGATGCCATGACACCTGACTGATGGTCGGGATAGCGCAGGGGCACACCAAGCCGCTCGATCATCAGACTGTTGTCAACCACCCTGGTTTCAATGGAGTAGGCCCACATCAGCGGCGACATGACCCGACGGGCGTCCTCAAGGCTGACTTGCGGCGGCCGCGGCGCGCCCAGCGCATCGGCAACCGCATTGAAATAGCTGGTCAAGCTGCAGGGACGTCCATCACTTACGTTGAATATTTCCCCAGCCCTACCTTTCTCTGCCGCTGCACAGCAGACAGCGGCCAGATCATCCGCATGAATGCGGCTGGACGGCCCGCTGTCTTCCTCACGCAGTAGCGGCTGGCCCTGGCGGATCTGCATGATTGGCAACCGGCCAGGGCCATAGATCCCGCTGACCCTAAGGATTACTAAGGGGACATTGAAATGCCCGGCATATTCACTGAATACCGTCTCCGCATCCAGCCTTCGGCGCCCCATTGCAGTAGCCGGCTCCACGGGCGAGTATTCTGTAACAACCGAGCCGTCACGGGCCGAATACACGGATGTGGCGCTGAGATATACAATCCTGGCCGGCGGGCCGTATTTCTCCATGGCACGGCAGAAGTTATGTGCCCGCAGATCGCGGCTGCCGCCACCAGGGGGCGGAACCATGTAGAACAGGTCACACCCGGCAAGGCCTTTTAGTACAACACTATGATCACTGTCCAGTGAACAGGTCACAACATTGTAGCCTTCTGCTTTTAGCTCCTCAGCATGCTCCACCTGTCTGATCATGCAAGTGACTTCCGCATTGGCCTGTCGGCAGAGCCAGGCAACACGCCTTCCGATATAGCCGCAACCGGCAATGAACACGTTGTTCATACATTCCTCCCTAAACAGGGCACAAAGCAGCAGGGGCCTCACGGAAATCCCGTGAAGCCCCTGACACTTGACATATAACGCAGATTACTTGTCTTCGTCGAACTTCAATGCAGCCAGTTTCTGATAATATTCGAAACGCTTCAGCGTAAACTGCTTGCCCTTCTGCAGCAGTTTTTCAGCAGCCTCCGGATTGGTTTTGCTCAACACCTTCCAGCGGTTTTCACCGTTGACAAACTCCTCATAGGCCGTGGTAGGCGCCTTGCTGTCCAACTGCAGCGGGTTCTTACCCTCTTCAGCCAACTTCGGGTTGTAGCGGTAAAGTGTCAGATACCCGGAGGAGACTGCCTTTCTCTGTTCCTCCACGCCCTTGGTCATTGTAATGCCATGGGCAATACAGTGGGCATAGGCAATAATCAGCGAAGGCCCGTCATAAGCCTCAGCCTCCATGAAGGCCTTGACCACCTGACCGGGATTGGACAGGGACACGCTGGCCACATAAACATGGCCGTAAGACATGGCGATCATACCCATGTCCTTCTTGGCAATCGGCTTGCCAGCCGCAGCAAATTGAGCCACTGCACCAAGCGGTGTAGATTTGGAAGCCTGTCCACCGGTATTGGAATACACCTCCGTATCCAGCACCAGGATGTTGATATTCTTGCCGGAGGCAATCACATGATCCAAACCGCCGTAACCGATATCATAGGCCCAGCCGTCGCCACCGATACACCAGACCGACTTTTTGACCAGATAGTCGACAATCGGCAGCAGTTTGGCAGCAGCGGCCTCGGGGCAATCCTTGAGCGCCTTTTTCAACTTGTCCACACGTTCGCGCTGCTTTTCAATACCCGCCTGTGTACTCTGATCAGCCTCCCTGATTTCCTTCATCAAAACCACAGCAGACTTGCAGGACTCGCATGAGCACGCCATCAGCTCATCAACCAACTCAAGCGCATTCTGGGTGAATTTATCCACCGCCAAACGCATGCCGAGGCCGAATTCGGCGTTGTCCTCGAACAGCGAGTTGGCCCAGGCCGGGCCGCGGCCGTCGGCACGCTGACACCAGGGTGTCGTAGGCAGGTTGCCGCCATAGATGGATGTACAGCCAGTTGCATTGGCGATCATCGCCCGGTCCCCGAAAAGCTGGGACAAGAGTTTCAGGTAGGGGGTCTCGCCGCACCCGGCACAGGCGCCGGAATATTCAAACAGCGGACGGGACAGCTGGCTGCCGCGCAGCGTATCCAGCTTGAGATGGGATTTGTCCATATCCGGCAGCGACAGGAAGAAAGCATAATTGTCTGCCTCCTGGGCACGCAGCGGCGGCTGGGGATGCATATCCAGCGCCTTGTGCTCCGCATTGGCCTTATCCTTGACCGGACAGTTGAAAGAGCATGCGCCGCAGCCGGTACAGTCTTCCGGAGCAACCTGCAAGGTCACCTTCATATCTTTCAGCTCAGGGATCTTGGAATCCGCCGACTTGAATGATTTGGGAGCACCCTTCAGCGCAGCAGCGGGATAGGCCTTCATGCGGATGGCTGCATGCGGGCAGACGAACGAACAGATGCCGCACTGGATACAGATATGCTCATCCCATACCGGCATCTGTACGGCAATGTTGCGTTTCTCGAACTGCGATGTGGCCGTGGGAAAAGCACCATCACATGGCATGGCCGAAACCGGCAGATCATCGCCGAATCCGGAAATGATTCTGCCCAGCACATCCTGCACAAATGCCGGGGCATCCTTGGATACCGGCGGCGGCATATGCAGCTTGCCGTCAACCTTGGCAGGCACCTTTACCTGGTAGATATGGGTCAACGCCTGGTCAACAGCGGCATAGTTCATGTTGACCACCTTCTCGCCCGCCTTGCCGTAGCTCTTCTTGATAGCCGACTTGATATGCGTAATGGCGGTTTCCAGCGGGATGATGTTAGAAATCTTGAAGAAGGCTGTCTGCATGATCACGTTGATGCGTGCACCCAGGCCAAGTTCCTCGGCCAGCTTGATGGCGTTGATCACATACAGCTTGAGTTTCTTTTCAACAAGCTCCTTCTGCACCTCGCATGGTATCTTGTCCCAAACCTCCTCATGGCTGTAAGGCGAGCAAAGCAGGAAGGTACCCCCCTTCTTGGCCTTGCAGAGCATGTCGTATTTTTCCAAAAAGGTGAAGTTGTGGCAGGCGATAAAGTCCGCATTGTCCACCAGATAAGGCGCCACAATCGGCTTGTCACCGAAGCGCAGATGTGAAGTGGTCACACTGCCGGCCTTTTTGGAGTCGTAGACAAAATAGGCCTGTGCCGAATGTTTGGTGGCCTCGCCGATGATCTTGATCGAGTTTTTGTTGGCGCCGACGGTGCCGTCTGAGCCAAGCCCGTAGAAGAGAGCCTGATAGGTACCGGTCATGTCGTTGTGGAAGGACGGGTCAAACGGCAGGCTGGAACCTGTCACGTCATCGTTGATGCCGACAGTGAAATGATTTTTGGGCTTTGTCTTCTTAAGGTTGTCCAGCACCGCCTTGGCCATGGCCGGCGTGAACTCCTTGGAACCCAGGCCATAGCGACCGCCGACGATGGTCGGGTAGCCTTCGAAGCTGAACTTTCCGGCAGACATGGCCTCGCCGATAGCGGTACGAACATCCAGATAAAGCGGCTCTCCCAGGGAACCTGGCTCCTTGGTGCGATCCAGCACAGCGATCTTCTTGACAGTTTTCGGCATGGCCTTGATAAAGGCCTCGATGGGGAACGGACGGTACAAGCGCACCTTGACCACACCGACCTTCTCGCCTTTTTTGCTGAGCGCCTTGACCGTCTCCTGAACCGTGTCGGCACCCGAGCCCATGATAACCACGACCCTTTCGGCATCCTTGGCGCCGTAATAGTCAACCAGTTTGTACTTGCGTCCGGTCAGCTTGGCAAACTTGTTCATCTCTTCCTGCACAATATTGATGCATGCGGGATAGAATTTGTTGACACTCTCACGCCCCTGGAAATAAACATCCGGATTCTGGGCAGTACCACGAATTATGGGACGGTCAGGCGAAAGCGAGCGTGCTCGATGGGCATTGACCAGATCATCATCAATCATGGCGCGCATCTCGTCGAAGGAGAGTTCAACTACCTTCTGAATCTCATGTGATGTGCGAAAACCGTCAAAGAAATGGATGAAGGGCACACGAGAACGAAGCGTGGCAGCCTGGGAGATCAGCGCAAAATCCATGACTTCCTGAACATTATTGGAGCAAAGCATGGCCCATCCAGTTGAGCGGCAGGACATGACATCCGAGTGATCTCCGAAGATGGAAAGAGCGGCCGCTGCCAATGCGCGGGCGGAGACATGAAACACTGTTGGTGTCAACTCACCAGCGATCTTGTACATATTGGGGATCATCAGCAGCAGTCCCTGGCTGGCGGTAAAGGTGGTAGTCAGCGCCCCGGCCTGCAGCGCGCCATGCACTGCACCAGCCGCACCGCCTTCCGACTGCATCTCGGTAACAGAGGGCACTGTACCCCAGATATTCTTTTCTCCATGGGCGCTTTTGATGTCGGAAATTTCGCCCATGACCGATGACGGAGTAATCGGATAAATGGCAATGACCTCGTTCGTGGCATGGGCCACATGGGCTGCAGCGGTGTTGCCATCAATGGTAACCATTTTTTTGCTCATGCGTTCCTCCTTGGCTTAATCTGTTTTAGAATCGAAGATGCAATTGATTGTCTGCATACTGCCATCAACAGAATCAACACAGGCATGAGACCGACAATGCGGCCCACCTCCTGGAATCAGGAAAGCTCGTTGCGGGACTGGAAGGCCCACTGCACCGTTGCGGCATCAACGAATTCGATGTCGCTACCCAGTGGAATCCCGTGGGCCAATCGGGACACCTTGACGTCAAAGGATTTGAGCAGCTTGTTCAGGTACAGTGCCGTCGCCTCACCTTCAACGGTGAAGTTGGTAGCAATCACCACCTCACTGACCCCCCCCTTGTCCACGCGTTCGATCAACTCCGCCACATGCAATTCTGCAGGACCGACGCCGGACAGCGGTGAAATAGCCCCCCCCAGCACATGGTAGACGCCATGATAGGCATTACTGCGTTCCATGGCCATCAGATCCTGGGAGTTCTCGACCACACAGATGACCGTTGCATCACGGTTACCAGAACAGATCGCACAGGGGTCGTCTTCAGTAACGGCAAAACAGATCGAGCAGCTCCGGACCCTGTCGTGCACATCCGTCAGGGCACTGGCCAGCGCAGTAAGATTCTGCGGAGATTTAAGCAGGTGGAAAGCCAGCCGCAGAGCGGTGCGTTCACCAACTCCAGGCAGTTTTTTTAATTCACCCACCAACCGGGAAAAAGAAGAGGCTTTTGTAAGCATTGTCACCGGCAGCAGCCCCTTAAACAGAACGGAACTGTTTCATAATGTAAAATATATCGTTTGAAACGGAATAGGCTATGACATGTGTCATAGTCCTTCCCCATTGAAGCCAATTGAAAATATGCCCAATTGTTGCCTTCAATAAAGGAATACTGTTTTTGAAAAAACAGCGAAACACTGATAATGCAAAATATCGACCAAAAGGTGGTCTGACCCCATTACAAATTTCAGAACAAACCGGGAATATTCATTCCGCCGGTAATTTTGGACATCTCATCAGACAGCTCCGACTGGACCTTCTTCATGGCTTCATTGACCGCAGCCGTAATCAGATCCTGCAACATCTCAACATCTTCCGGATCAACCGCCTCCTTTTTAATGGTCAGCAACACGATCTCGTTCTTGCCGTTGACCACAACCGATACAGCACCACCACCTGCAGTTGCCTCAGCAGTCTTGAGTTTTGCCTCTTCCTGCAACTTGGCCATCTTGTTCTGAATCATCTGGGCCTGTTTCATGATGCTTGCCAAACCTTTAGACATCGCTTCCTCCCGGGTTTGAAATTAAATATGCAACTCACACTTCAGATTTTCCTGACATCAGTTATGGTGCCACCGAAAATGCGCAGCGCCTCGTTTATTACCGGATTAGCAGCCACCTCCTGTCGCAGCTGCTCCTGCTGAATCAGGTCATCACTCTTTTTTTTTTCGGCCAACGTCTGCGGGGCGCCACCCGTTTCAGGCGTGATCGATACAATCCTGACTGTTGTCTGTTTGCCTGAAAATTCATTGGCAAGCGCCTGCAGCTCCGCCAGCGATTGTGGGTCCTGCAGGCTGGAGAGATAATAACTGCCGGCCGGAAATCCGATCTCCATGCAGCCTTCCTCAAACTTCAGGGGACTGCCATGCTCCAGGATAGACCCATCCGCAGGGCTCTTGGCAACCACGAACTTGACGAACCGTTCCCAGGCAGAATGCCCGGATACCTGCGGCTGCGCTGGTATCGGAACGTCAATAGTCGGGGCGTGGCTTGGTTTGTGGTGCGTTTCCCTGACCTGCACCTGACGTGGTGATACATCCTGAGCCATCATGCGCCCGGCATCCCAGGGAAGCACGGGCGTATGCACAGCGCTGGTTTCCAGTGCTTTAACCTTTTCAATCAGTTCCTGCAGCGGAATAACCGTTTCCAACATGGCCGCCTTGAGCAAGGCAATCTCGAGCACAAAGCGCGGAAAACTGGCAAAGGCCATTTCGGCATCCGCCTTGATCATAAGTGTCAAACGACGCTGAATATCGCCAGCCGGCACCCCCTCCGCCTGGCGGCACAACTCCACCATTTCTGCTTCAGCCAGATCCAGGATCTCCTCCGGCTTTTTAACCGAACGCACCACCAACAGGTTGCGGAAGTGCTCGATCAGTTCCTGACCGAACTGACGCATGTTGTATCCAACCGTATCCACCTGTTTTACGCACTCCAGCACCGCCTGGCAGTCACCCCTGAAAATCGAGGCCGACATGTCCGTCAGCAGCCGGCGATCCACAGCGCCGATCAGAGTGGCCACATCCTCCTCCGCAACACTGTTGCCGCAGCAGGCCAGCACCTGGTCAAAGGCTGTCAGCGCATCGCGCATGCTGCCATCGCCCTTGCGAGCAATCAGGGAAAGCGAGGCGTCACTGATACT
>Ga0116182_1001847_pt1 | contig 21419 bp, 22 predicted proteins | sample AD_UKC077_MetaG_FD_89805 | JGI IMG/M metagenome (GOLD analysis project Ga0116182, IMG submission 89805) | Active sludge microbial communities of municipal wastewater-treating anaerobic digesters from USA - AD_UKC077_MetaG | ecosystem: Engineered > Bioreactor > Anaerobic > Digestate | place: USA...
ACGCCAAGTAAATCCAGTTGTGGCACTACTTGGTTGATTCTTGCCTAAGATAGTCGCGTCAGTCCACTCCCAGACATTACCAGCTAAGTCCCAGATAACTTCACCATTAGATAAAGTATGGGTTCTTTTGTTGACTCCAGTTAACTCAGTTGAACCATCCATAGCGGCGCTTGAATCACTATTGCCTCTTGGTATCTGGCCTGAACCAATTGATCCACCTGTCCAATTGCTGGCCTGAAGTTCAAGATTACGAACAATACTGAGCCATTCATTTTCAGTAATTAAATGTGCTCCAATAGCTTCACATTTAGCTTTAGCATTAAGCTGGGTAATATTAACCCACGGTGTACCATCAGCTTTAGAAACAGGATTACCGCTGCCATCATCTTTAGCTTCATATTTCATAACACAAAAAGAATGAGTACCATAAAGAAGATTGCCAGGAACCCGAATCCAATTGTCTGGACAATCCGTTTTAGTTTCTTCATCATAACTCAACTGATAGCTAAGATTATTAGCTAGAGGCGAATAATAATAATGTTTATCTTTAGTTGGATCGGCCGGAATCTTTTTCATATAAACCTCAAGTCCACAGGTTGAGGTAATCCCTAGTTCGCTAAGGCAAAGATTAGTAATTGGTGTGCCAGTTGGACTAGGTAGACTAGGATAGTTACCATTACTACTATAATACATTTCTAGGGCAGTTGAGATTTGTTTAACGTCAGATAAACGACGAGCATCACGAGATTTAGCGCGAGCACTATTTAGAGCGATAATTGAAAGACTAGACAGTAGGGCAATAATACCGATAACAACTAAGAGTTCAATGAGGGTAAAAGCGTTTTGAGGATATTTTGATTTTTTGTTTAAACACAATAACATTAACTACTAATAACAATAAATTATACCAATATATTACTACTTATAGTGGTGGAGGTCAAAAAAATCTAAATACATCCTTATAAAAGTTGCCAAATTGGCTAAAAACTGTTAAGTTCCAGCTATAAATATTTTCTATGGCTTTATCAATTGGTATCGTCGGCTTACCTAATGTCGGCAAATCTACTTTATTTAACGCATTAACCAAAAAACAAGTTGATGCCGCCAATTACCCTTTCTGCACCATTGAACCGAATGTTGGCGTGGTTAAAGTTCCCGATGAACGAGTCGCCAAACTTTCGCTCATGTCCAAATCAACTAAGGAAATTTATACCACGATCGAATTTGTCGATATTGCTGGACTAGTTAAAGGCGCTCACGAAGGCGAAGGCTTGGGCAATCAATTTTTATCACACATTCGTGCCTGTGATGCTATCTGTCAGGTTGTTCGCAATTTTCAAGATGGCAACATTATTCATGTTGATGGCCGAATTGATCCCGAATCCGATCAAGCCACTATCAATTTAGAATTAATTTACGCTGATCTAGCCACCGTCAACAAACGCTGGGACAAAGTTAGTCGCGAAGCTAAAAGTGGCGATAAAGCTGCTATTTGGCAAACTGCGGCTTTAGAAAAATTACGTAGTTACCTGGATAATGGCCAAAGCTTAAGACAATTTGAATTTACCACCGATGAACAAGCTTTAATCAAAGAATTAAACTTGCTGACTATCAAACCAATTATCTATGTCATCAATAGTGACGATCCTAAAAACGAGATTACTCCAACTTGGGACGGTGCTATTTTGCCTTTAAATATTAAACTGGAGTCAGAAATTGCTAGTCTACCGGAAGAAGATCAAGCTGAATATATCAAAGAGCTGGAGCTAGATGAAAGTGGCCTGAACAAATTAATTGCTCAAGCTTATAAACTTCTTGATTTAGTTACCTTTTTAACTACAGGCAAAGACGAAACTAGAGCTTGGACAATTATTAAAAACACCCTAGCCCCACTAGCGGCTGGAGCTATTCATACTGATTTTATTAAAGGCTTTGTCCGCGCCGAAGTAATCAATTGGCAAGACCTACTAACTGCTGGCAGCGAAACTAAAGCTAAAGAAGCTGGTTTAATGAGAATTGAAGGTAAAAACTATATTGTTCAAGATGGCGATGTTTGTAATTTTCTAATCAACGATTAATTTTTTTCTAACCCGACAATTGCCCGCCAAACTGATTGACCTGGACGACCATATAACAAATTACCATCAGGTGTATAATTTTGCGGCCAAATTTGTTCAGCTAATCGACTATAAACAATTTTTTGCCAACCAGAAATATTAGGACGAACATAGTGCCTTTGTTTACTATCAATAAAAACTGGCCAAATCATGACAACTCGTCCACCAGGCGCTATAATTTTTTGCCACTCTAAAAGCGCTTCGCTATATAAATGACTTAGCTCACGAGCTACTATCGCAAAATCCCTCCGACCTCGTTGGGGTCCTAAATATGGTTCAGTTACTATTTTAGTAATTGTTTTTGGTTTTATAATTTCAGCAATTTGTCTGGCATCAGCAACCTCTAGTTGTGGGTCAATATCAAGAGACCAGCGATCAGCTAACCATTGCCAATTAACCTGACTATCAATAATTGCTTTAGCCGAGATATCAGCGCCAATAACTTTTTGAGCTCCTAGTAGGGCTGCTTCTTGAATTACGGTTCCTGAACCACAAAAAGGATCTAAAATAATATCATTAGGCTTTAAATCAGCTAAATTAAGCATCACTTGAGCCACTTTAGGTGGCAACATACCTGATTGGTCATCACGAGCTGGTCGACCAAAATCACGCGCTGACAAAGCTTTAAAAGGTTGAACCCCCATGGTTAGGCCGTAATACCACAAATTATCTTGGCGCCAAAAAACTAACTCACCACCAGTCGTCAGTAACTTATTTTGTTCCACCACCACACTAGAGAGAGTTGCTTCTCGACTAATTACCCAACGAACCGAGCGACCACTAGCTTGCAAAGCTCGTTTAATTTTAATACCAAAATCACGACTGATTGGTCGACGATCATAATCAGACAAACCAAAACAGATTTTTTTATCAACTGATGCTCTTGTTAAAAGATTTTCGGCTAATTCATTAGCACCCTGCTCATCCAATCGTTCCAATTGACCAATTACTTGGCCAAATTTAATCGTACCGCCTAATTGTTCTAATAAATTAGCTGCTAGCTCATTTTTACTATCAACAATCGCAATATCTTGATTAATAACCTGCCATTTTCCTGGGACTTTAATTTCTAGTTCTGACAAAGACAAGGCTGGATGGCTGCCTAAAATAAAAAAGTATTTCATATAAAACTAAGCTAACATAAAACTATAACTCTTGCAATTTTTCTTATTCTGTGTTAGGGTAAGACCATCAAAGACAAATATCTTTGCCTTTCCCATATCTGTTTAGCCTCCATAGCGAAACAGATAGTGCCCCTGAAATAATTGGCACTAAAGGCAGGCCGTTCGCAGTTTACCCCTCTGCCTGCATTTTTATGGTTGAGGGTTTTTGTTTTATTAATTATTTTTAACCATCAATTATGGCTAAGAACAAAAGTTCCCGCTTGCCACGCTATGAATTGTTGTACATTGTTTCCAACAAATTCACTGCCGAAGAAACCGGGCCGATCGCTCAAAAGATCGAAGATTTAATCACCACCAATGGTGGTACTATTGTTTATCGTGAAGACTGGGGTAAACGCCGCATGTCTTATCCGATTAAAGGTTTTTCTTTTGGCTATTATCGCTTACTTGAATGCGATTTGGCTGCTGAAAAAATCAGTGAAATCGAACGCTTCTTACGCTTATCCAGCGATATCTTGCGTCACCAAATCGTTAAGCGTCAACCTCGCACTGTTGAAGAAATTTTAGCTGCCAAGGAAGAAATTGCTAAACGCGAAGCTAAACTTCAAGAAGATAAAAACGAAGCTGAAGCTAAGAAAAATCAACCAGCTAAAGAAGCTAGTTTAGAAGCTCCAGCTAGCGAAAGCGAAGCTGTTGCTAAAAAGAATGATCAAGCTATTGATGAAAAAATCAATACTTTAGTCAGCGACGAAGAACTCCTAGTTAAATAATTTAATCAATTTAGATTAATTCTATGGACTTAAATAAAGCCATGCTCATCGGCAATTTAACCCGTGATCCAGAAATCCGCAACACTGCTAGCGGACAGCCGGTAGCTTCTTTTACCGTAGTTACTAACTATGTTTGGACTGATCAAGCTGGACAACGTCAAGAAAAAGCTGAATTTCACAATATTGTTGCTTGGCGCCGTTTAGCTGATATCTGCCGTCAATATCTTCACAAAGGCTCAAAGGTTTATGTTGAAGGACGTTTACAAACTCGCGATTGGTTAGCTCAAGATAATACCAAACGATATCGCACCGAATTGGTTGCTGATAATTTAATTATGCTTGACCGAGCTGGCGCTGCTGGTGGCAGTACTCCTTTTTCTGGCTCTATGCCTGAAATGGGTGATATGGGCGAACCATCAATGGAACCAATGCCAGACAACCCTAGTGAAGAAGAAATCAAAATTGAAAATATTCCTTTCTAAATCATCTTTTAATTAATTATTATGAATAGCCACACTAACGGAAAGCCTTGCTATTTCTGCCAAAATAACATCACAGAAATCGACTACAAGGATACCTTTTTACTCCGCCGCTATGCTAATGCTTTGGGTAAAATTTTACCTAAACGCCGCACCGGCACTTGCGCTAAACACCAGCGCCAATTATCTTTAGCTATCAAGCGGGCTCGCATCATGGCCATGTTAATGTTTGTCCGCCGTTAATCACGGATACTATGTTGTCATTAAACGAAATCAAATTGGGTAAGGTTATTACTATTAATGGTGAGCCTTACTCGGTTATCCGCGCTGACCATCATAAAATGGGTCGCGGCGGCGCTGTTTTAAAAACTAAATTGCGCAATCTAATTAGCAGCTCGGTCCTAGAAAAGACTTGGCAAGGCAATGATCGCGCCGATGAAGCTGATGTTGAAAAACGCAAAGCAGCCTTCATGTATGCTGACGAACAATTCGCCAATTTCATGGATAATGAAAATTACGAACAATTCGCTATCAATTTAGAGGAATTGGGTGGTAAAGAATTGTTCCTAAAAGACGGCCTAATCGTAACTGTCCTTTATTTTGAAGGTCGACCGGTCGCCGTTGAACTGCCAGTCAAAGCCGAATACAAAGTTGTCACCGCTCCCCCAGGAGTAAAAGGTAACACTGCTGGCAATGTCATGAAACAGATTGAATTAGAGACTGGCGCCAAGATCAATGCTCCTCTCTTTATCAACGAAGGCGACATTATCCGCGTCAATACCGATACTGAAGAATACGTGGAAAGAGTCAATTAAAATCACTCTTGAAAAAATAAAAACCACTCCTAAGTTTAGGGGTGGTTTTTTGTAATAAAAGACCCAACCTTGTGGCTGGGTCTTTTTAAAGCTATTCACTTTCAATCTATTCCTGCTTGGCTTCTAAATCAACTAAAATCTGCTGTTTAATCTTATTCATCAAATCTTTATCTTGACGCAAAAAGGTCTTAGCATTTTCTCGGCCAACTCCCAGTTTAATCTCGCCAAAGCTATAAGAATTACCACTCTTGGTAATTGTGCCAATCTCAACGCCAGTATCCAAAGTATCGCCAGCTAAAGAAATACCCTCATTATACATGATATCAAACTCACAAGACTTGAAAGGCGCGGCTACCTTATTTTTTACTACCTTACATTTAACACGGTTACCAAGCATCTTTTCGCCTTGTTTAATTTGAGCAATTTTACGAATATCAACGCGCACTGAAGCATAAAATTTTAAAGCATTACCGCCAGTAGTTGTTTCAGGGTTACCAAACATCACACCAATCTTCATGCGCAGTTGATTGATAAAAATCACAATTGTCTTTGATTTAGCAATAATACCAGTTAGTTTACGCAAAGCCTGACTCATCAAACGAGCTTGTGAACCCATTTGCAAATCACCCATATCACCTTCAATTTCCTTTTTCGGTACCAAGGCAGCCACACTATCCACTACTACTACATCAACGGCATTAGAGCGCACCAAGGTTTCCAAAATTTCTAAAGCTTGTTCACCAGTATCAGGCTGACTAATCAACATTTCATCAATATTAACGCCAATTTTCTTGGCATACTCGGGATCTAAAGCGTGTTCAGCATCAATAAAAGCCGCGATACCGCCCTGCTTTTGGGTTTCGGCAATAATATGCTGAGCTAAAGTAGTTTTGCCACTGGATTCTGGACCATAAATCTCAATCACGCGACCGCGTGGCACACCGCCAACGCCCAAAGCTAAATCTAGTGACAGACAACCAGTTGTTACGGCATCAACATTGGCGTTCTTGACGTCACCAAATTTCATAATTGCGCCTTCGCCATACATTTGGCGAATCTGGCTCATTGCCGCTTCAGCCGCCTTCTGCTTTTCTGGGAAATCACCGCTGTCAATGTGAGCCAATTCTTTTTCTTTCTTGGCCTTCTTGTCATTTGCCATATAAAAAAATTAAAAATAAACGGAGGGAATATTTGTTTTCAGTATAACATAAAAGCTGACCAGAGTCAGCTTTTATTAACTTTATTGTCCGATAACTTCACCAATATTTTTTAAATCCAAACTATCCGCTCGCCAATAGTCATAAGCGCTAAGCAATCCCTGGTCAATCATTTCAAAACGATGAAAATCCGACCCACCAGTCATAATTAAATCAAATCTTCGTGCTAAATCTTGCAGATAAAAAACAGTCCCGAGACTATGATGCGGCGATAAAACCTCCAAACCATCCAAACCTAGATTTTTCAACTTTAAAATCAAGCTAGTTTTTAAGGATTTACTTTTACCTGGATGGCAAAAAATTAATTGCCCGCCTAATTCTTGGCGCAATTTAATAATCCTTTTTAAATCGACACAACTTGGTTTTAGTTTGCCAATTTTTTTATTATTAAACAGCCAGCCAATTGCTTCTTCTTCACGGAAATTCTTTTCATTAATTGCTTTTTCAATCAATCCACGATTACCTTTAATTGCCAAAAGGGCGTCCAAAATACGATTAGTCGGTACATAATTAGTAAACTGATCAACAATTTCTGCGCTTCCCTTAACCAGCATTTTTTTAGCTACCATTTTACGTAAATGCTGTCGCATACGATTCTCCCAATGCTTTTGACTATCTACTAACAATTTATTAACTTTTTCGTTATCAACTGGCAAATTATACCACAAAATATTAATCTGCCGATTACTAAGACGAGTATAGATTTCAATCCCGGGAATCGCTTTTATTTTAGCGGCCTGACAAGCTTGAGCAAATTCCTTGGAGCCAGCTAAAGTATTATGATCGGTTAAAGCAGCCACTCTAACTCCTTGCTTAGCTAAAAAATCAACCAACTGTCGAGGTGTTAAATAGCCATCGGAATAAATTGAATGCACTTGTAAGTCAATCAACATAGTTTTAGTTTAAATTAGCTTCGATTTCATTTAACAACCCATCGGAGCGCTCTGGTTCTGGACCAGATTTAGTAACAAAATATATTGCCGTTCTAAAAGCAGTAAAATAGTAGTAGGTCTTTAATCTTTCGGGCCAATAAGCTGCTAGCTCAATCCCTGCTTCCGCCTGATAACTCTCAAGAAAAACTTTTTGCATGGCTTGCCAATAATCATTATCATCAATAGCCCTGTGTCCCATAAATGACAACTGTTGCATAAATGAGCCAAGATCGCGCACTGGATCCCCAAGTGAAGCATCCGCCCAATCAATAATCGCCACACCTTGCTCATTAACTAAAACATTTTCTGGGTGGAGGTCTCCATGAATCATGGTTAAATTTTCATTTTTCGGCCAATGACTAAGTTCTCGCTGCTCTAATAATCCATAAAGCCGAGCAAAACGATCATAATATTCTGGACAAACTTGTTTTATTCTTTCCAAAGTTCTTTCTCGTCCTGGGGCAACATCAATCACCCGCTGTTCTCGAGAATGTGACCAATTAACCATTCCTAAGGTTAACTGATGCAAGCGCGCTAACCATTTAGCGGTTGCTCTAATACTTTCTTCAATAGCTATTCGCTCATTTTCATGAAAAAAATGATAAAGATTAATCCCTGGTAAGCCAACATAAAAGAAAGCATTGCTGCCAGTTTCATAAAAAAGTGGCAAATTGGTCTGAAATTCAGAACTTGGAACACCTTTTTGCCAAATTAACTGTAAGTTGGCCATAGTCTGTTTGCGCGATTCATTGCTGTGAGCTGAAGAATAAATCGTTAGTTCTTTTTTCTGACCATCTTCTACAAAACTAAGCGGATAAGCTGTCACTAAATTGTAATAATTATTATGAAAACTTTTCTTAATAATTATTACTTCTCTCACAACAATATCTTGAATTCCCGGCCATTTTTTAGGCAATTCTTCAGCTAGCAATTCCTGGACGCTAACTAAATCAAGAATATCTTCAATACTAAATTTTCTCATATTACTTAATTTATTTTAACCACTGACGCCAATGCTCTTGCCAGACTAATCCTTGAAGCGAACAAAATATTTTATCAGTTTGTTGTTTCCATGGTCGGCTCGCTTCAGCCTCAATTGACCGGACACTTCTGGCCAATTGTTCGGCTCCGCGAATAATTTCTTCTGGATTCCAGGCCCGATTGCCGAATAAGACAAAATCTTGATTACTTGCCCACCACCAAGCACAGCTAGCTAGACCCTGGTGTAAATGTCGATATACCCACTCCCGGTTATTGTCACTAGAAAAACGCTCTGCCGCCTGGCTAGCTAAATCAGCCAAAGACCAAAGCATCGAATGGATATTGTTCTGACGATTATCCCAGACAAAATAAGGTTGACGTTTAACAAGTTCTTCGGGCTGGCTTTCCCACGAAGAGGCTACGGGCTCACAAATTTTTTTATCACCGCTTTGAGCTACTAGTTCACCAACCGTTAAACAGTCTGCTACTTTACTTTCCCAGACTTTTTCTAGGTTGCCACGATAGTCACGATGTCTTAGGCCGTATAATTCACCATCAGTCGCTGTGAACAAATCTTTTGTACAATCTCTTAAATCACCCATTATTACTTCTGGCGGATAGACTTTAGACAATTTTCTTTGTCTAGTAGCCAAAATCAAACCAGATTCTTCTTGATAGAGCAGATCTTTGGCTTGATCCAAACGGCCGTCAATCGTTATTTCATCAACAATGGCATAACTATAGCCTCTCTCCACCAGCCATTTAGCCAACTCTTTGGAGTAAGCAAGCTCTGGAGCAAAAAAACCTTGCGGCCGCTCGATTTTAAATATCTCTTTCAAGATATTTTCTTGTGCTATTATCTGATAGCTAGCATCTTTTAAGCTAATTTTCGGTAAAAGAGCATGCCAATAGGCTGATCCCAATAGCTCTACCTGACCCCTTTCGACTAATTTTCGCCAATCATTAATCAACTCATCTTGCTTTAAAGCTATTAGTTGCTCTAGCAAACAGCCGCTAAAATTAACTGTCACCTTAACTTGAGGATTCTTAAGCAAAGCTTTGGCTACGCGGCCATAGCTTAGCTTAGCTGCTTCCAAAACAATTTCTGGACGACTCAGCGGCGGTTGATAAAAATGCAGGACATTAACCCAGCGCATAAATTATTATTTTAAAGCTCGACGATATAAATTAAGATATTTTTGTGCCGGAATTTTCCACGAGCTGGCCATTTTCATATCACGACGAATTAAACCTTGCCAAGAAGCCTGATAACGATAATTTTCTAAAGCTCGAATCATGGCCGTATAAAGACCCATTACCGTAAAAGTATTAAACATAAAACCAGTACCACGATTAGTACGCGGATTATAATTGCTGACTGTATCGTTTAGGCCACCGACATTACGGACAATCGGCACACAGCCATAACGCATAGCAATCAACTGATTAATACCGCAAGGTTCATGGTGCGATGGTAAAAGTAGACAATCACTAGCCGCATAAAAAAGGCTCTCCAGTTCCGGATATTTACGATACGACCGGATAGCCATTCGTTTTGGGTGCTTTTTCTGCCAAAACTTTAACTTATTTAAATATTCTTTATCACCATCGCCCAAAACAATAATTTGCGCATCTGACTTAAACACCCACTCCATTGCCTCCATAATCAAACTAAAACCTTTCTGAAAGGTAATCCTCGAAGTAGCACAAATCAAAGGAACATCTTCATCAACCTGAAGCCCTAGTTTTTCTTGCAAATACTTTTTATTCGCCGCCTTACCATTAATAGCTGTCCGCCAATCATATCTAACTGGCAAATCATCGTCATTGCTCGGATTATATTCAAAATGATCAATACCATTAATAATGCCAAACAAACGATCGGCTCGATTTCTTAAAATCCGATGTAAATCTTGGCCAAAATGTCTGGTCATTATTTCTTGGCGATACTGTTCACTAACCGTGTTAATAATATCGGCTTGCAAAATTGCCCGTTTAGCAAAATTAATATATTCAATATCTGGATCATTTAGGCTGGGCAATTTCTTGATGCCAAAATCTTTTTTATTGGCTGGCACTTGCCACCAATTATGGCCGTATTGAAAAACTAAATTATGGATAGTAAAAACTGTTCGCGCTCCTCGCAAAGCAGCTGATTTCTTGAATTGGGTATTAAGTAGTTGTGGAATTAATCCAGTTTGCCAATCATGACAATGGATAATATCTGGTTTAAATTCTAATAATTCTAGTAACTTTAAAGCTGCCACATCAAAAACATAAAAACGAGCATTATCGTTTTTAGCGCCATATAGCTTTTTATCACTACTAAAATAATCTTTTTGTTCAATAAAGTAAACCGGTAAACCTTCCATCAAATAACCTTGCCAATAATTAATCAGCACGCTCTCACCACCAACGCTAATTTTTATTTCATGAAAAATTTCCTTAAGCTTATGTTTAGTTTTGCTAATAATTTTGCCATAAAACGGCGTGATTACAATCACTTCATGATCTAAACGACTAATCGCCTTAGGCAAGCTACGAGCCACATCGGCTAGACCGCCAGTTTTGCTAAAAGGCGCCACTTCTGAAGATATGCTAACTATTTTTAAAACTTTCTTACCCATAAATTACTTTTTTATTAAAAGGGTTGAACTGCTTTGCATAGCACAAAGTGCTGCTGCCAAACCATCGGCAGCATCATCCGGCTTGGGAATTTTTTCCAAATTTAAAGTCAATTTAACCATCTTTTGAACTTGTTTTTTATCAGCTTGTCCATAGCCGGCCACAGCCTGCTTTATTTGTAATGGCGTAAATTCCAAACAAGGAATTTCTCTCTGGCCAATCGCCAACATTACCACACCGCGAGCCTGACCAACCTGAAAAGCAGTGGTAACATTGCGACAAAAAAACAATTGTTCAATACCAATTAAATCAGGCTGGTATTTTTCTAAGATTTCTTCTGTTTGCTCATAAATACTGGCTAGCCTAGCCGGTAAATCAACTCCGGCCGGTGTCTTTATTGAACCATAAGCTAAACAAGCCAGTTTCGAGCCAGCAGCTGCAATTACCCCAAAACCAGTATCAGCTAGCCCAGGATCAAAACCGATAATTATTCTAACTTTTTTAGCCATCAAAAATTATTCCCACTCAGCATTAGTGTAATAATCACTAACATCTTCACAATCCTCTAAAGAATCGATAAATTTCTCCATCTTCAAGCGATCATCAGCGTCTTCAATTGTCATTTTATCTTTAGCCACATGTTGAATTTCGGCTGTCTCAGTAGCAATATTCTGCTGTTCTAAGAAGCTTTTCAACTTTTGCAAATCTTCTGGCGCCGTATAAAGAGTTACACCCTCTTCTTCGCGTATGATTTCTTCAACACCCTGATCAATCAATTCTAGCTCAAAACTATCCCAGTCATTGTTTTTAGTCGCTAAAGCTTCAGTAGTAATTTGAACTACCCCTTTTAAAGAAAAATTCCACATAACTGAACCTAAACTGCCACCGGCCTTGGAAAAGGCATGGCGAATAGTTGAAGCCGTACGATTGCGGCTATCGGTAACGCATTTGATAATAAATTGGCTACCAACCGGTCCCTGGCCTTCATAGACCAATTCTTCAATCTGATTACCACCACCCTCACCAGTACCGCGCTTGATAGCTCTCTCGATATTGTCTTTCGGCATATTAGCTTGCCTGGCCTTATCAATAGCCATACGCAAAGTAAAATTGGTAGCTGGATCGCCACCCTTATCGCGGGCAGCAATGGTTATCAAATTGCTCATCTTAGTAAAAATTGCGCCACGTTTGGCGTCAACTACCGCTTTTTGGCGCTTGGTAGTTGCCCATTTTGAGTGTCCAGACATAAAAGCTTCTGAAGAGTAAAAGTACTCTCAAACTACCATATTTTTTGATAAATAGCAATATAATTGCTATAATAATCAAACTTGTTAATGGTTAATCTTTTTTTATGACTATACTCGACAATCAAACTGCTCGACTTGAACTAGACAGTCACCAAGTCGGCCAAGCTATCCAACTGTTACCAGAGCAATTGCTTCAAGTAATAAATGATTTCAAAGATCAAGCTGCCCAGCCATTAACTCAATCAATCAACAAGATCGTCTTAAACGGCATGGGCGGTTCCAATCTAGGCGCTCGTTTAATTGTCTCAGCCCTCGCCGATAAATTACCTCTACCACTAATTGTTGAACCCGGCTATACTGTTCCTCATTATATTGATGAGCACACTCTTTATATTATTTCTTCTTACTCTGGTACCACCGAAGAACCATTGAGCACTATTGTCGAAGTTCAAAAACGCGGAGCCACTCTAGCTGCCATCACTGCCGATACTCCAAATAATCCTTTAGCTAAGCTAGCCCGTGATAATAATTGGCCAGCCTACATTTTTACTACTGAAAATAATCCTTCCGGCCAACCACGCCTAGGTCTAGGCTATGCTATTTTTGGTCTGCTAGGATTGCTTGGACAATTAGCTATTCTACCTTTTGACTTATCACTAGCCAAAGATCTAGTTGATCAGCTTCAAAAAACTGGCGAGAATTGGTTACCGGATGTGCCAACTACTGACAATGATGCCAAACAATTAGCCTTAGAACTTCACGGCCGTCAAATCTGGCTAATTGGACCAGACCGATTAACTGGCAATCTTCATATTTTACGCAATCAAATCAATGAAACCAGTAAAAATCTAGCCAATTATCTAGTTGTTCCCGAACTCAATCATTACGCCATGGAGGGCCTAACCTATCCTACTAGCGTTACTGAAACTGTGGCTACCCTATCTTTCAAAATTACCGGCCTTAACGATCGTCTAACAAAAAGACTTGAACTAACCGATGAGGTTCTCGAAGAAAATGGTTTGCCGGTCTTTAACTACCGCGCCAAATCAGCTGACCCACTTGGCCAAGCTCTAGAAATACTCGCTTTTGGCGGCTGGCTCAGTTATTATTTAGGTCTTTTAAATGGCGTTGACCCGGTTAAAATACCGTGGGTTGATCTTTTCAAGAAAAAACTTGCCTAATTCTTAACATAACAATATGGCTATCAAGGAGGGGTGCCGATTTTATATTGGCAGAAAGCTTATTTTATTAGCGGCTGGCTTATTTTTCAGCTTGTTTTATCCGCTTGGTCTTCTGGCTCAAGTAGTTTCTTTCGGCGAAATTATTGCCGATCCAGCTGCTGACCAAGTTGAGTCTTTTACTTTGATTAATAGTAGCAATCAAGCAATTGACTTGGCTGGTTGGCAGCTAGCTGACATAGCTAAAAAGGACCAACCCATCGATTTAGCTGGCTATCAATTGCCCGCCCTTACTACGCTACGTTTTTTAGCTTCTGATTTGGGTTTAACTCTCAATAATGATAATGAGTCTTTATTTTTATGGCAGCCCAATGGCGGACTAGCTGCTACTTTGGATTATCAAGCTCCAACTAAAAAATCTTCTTCAGCCACCAAACAAAGCGAAACTCGTGAGGGCGTCGTTACTTCTCTACCTCATCAGCTCTCTAGCCAATATTTCTATATTACTTATCCTGATAATTCAGCTGGGCTTAAAATTTATAATTATTATAAATTATGGCCTGATTTAAAGCTGGGCAGCCTGATTGCTGTCACTGGTCAAATGGTTACCACCAGCGCTGAAACTAAGCTTACGATTACCGGTCCGCAAGACATTAAGGTTCTTAAAAAACAAGCCAGCCTAGCACCGCTTGATGCTAATGCCAATTGGGCCAATTTAAAAAATGGCCAGCTCATTAAGCTAACTGGACAACTCTCAGCCAAAAATCAATCAACTCTTTATATCACTGACGATCAAGGTGAATATTTAGTCCAACTCAAAGCCGGCAGTCAGCTTAAAAGCGCTGATTTTACAGTTGGCCAAAATTACCAACTACTAGGACTCGCCCTGGATAACAACGGCTACCGCTTGGTGCCACGACAAAAAGACGATGTTATTTTAATTGAAGCTACCAACACTACAACGCCCGCCGCTACGACCACGCTTGATTTCAGCCAAGAAAAGCCGGCCACTCAACCCTGGACAGCTTGGTTTATCGGCAGTTTAGCTGGCTTAATAATTGCCATTACTGCTTATAAATTGGCTAAATAAAAATCCCTCCTTGTTTTAAGGAGAGATTTTGATGGTGGACGATACTGGATTTGAACCAGTGACCTCTACGATGTCAACGTAGCGCTCTAACCAACTGAGCTAACCGTCCAAAGCGTTATCATTGTAAAAGTTGCTGTAATTTTTGTCAACTAAGGTGCGCCCAGATGGACTTGAACCGTCGACCTCCGCTTTATAAGAGCGGCGCTCTAACCGACTGAGCTATGGGCGCTCAATTTACAGACTAATCATAACCGACTACCGGCCGCTTGGCAACCTAAGCTATTTCAGCTAAGCGACGATTAAGTATTGGCAAAATCAATTCCATAGTAGCGGCTGGGCCTAAATTACTATGAAAAGACACCATCTTACCATGACTGACCGGCTTAAAATCAGCTAACCAATTATTTAAATCAATCGGACCACTAGTATAAACTACTACTCCGGTTTGGCTGCCACTTTCTTGATTTAATAATTTGTTAATCTCTTTAAGCGATGTTTGATTTTTCAGTAAAGATAAAGAAACTGTCGGCTCGACTGATTGGCTTAAGCTATAAAAAATAGCCACAATCTTGGTATTTTGCAGGCCGATCAATAATCTCTCGATGGCTTGTTCCACAGCCTGTTCATCAATAAAACCGATATCACTATCTAATTTGGACCAAACTAGGCCATTGTTCGACTGTTCCAATCCAGACAAAACCTTACCCCAGAGCTTAAGGGTTGGTAATTTAACCGCTGAATACCATTCATTAACAATATCTTCTCGTCGCGCTCCCTCACTAATTAAATTAGAGGCTGCCAAAAGCAGCTGCGGACTAACTTTGTTACTAGTAAAGTTTTTAGTATCGTAGATTAAAGCCGCTAGCAGATAAGTTGCTTCTTCTGGAGTCATTGACCAACTAAGCGCGCGCCATAACTCATGAACAATTTCAGCCGTTGAGCTAGCCACTAAATCAACTAAATTAATCTGGCCAAAATTTTCGTTTTTAGTCTGACAATCAATATTAATTAATGGCGTCTGATAAAATAGCGAGGAATTACTGTTATAAATCTCACCCAAAGCTTCTGGTTCAGCTAGTCCGACAGTAATTACTAAATCATAGGGCGGACGACCAACTAACAGTTCAACATCATCTTCAGTAAATTGGCCGCCATTAGGCTTAATCAAGAAATTAAGGCGATTGTCTTCAATCTTATATTTAATTTGGCCAACTTTAGTTCGACTCAAATCGAGACTAATAACAAACTCTTCACTCGCTAGATCAAGGCTAGGGGTAATAGTCGAATTCAAAACCGACCAGCTATCATCAAGCTGGCGGTTGGCTACCAAATCAGCTTGGATACCGACTTGTTTAAAGCCGCTAACCAGCGCCATAGCAGCAGCCCCATTGCTCGGAGCTGACTGAGTGTCAGCAGCGATTAGGACTCGGCTAGCTTGTTTGATAGTTTGTAGAGTTGTCGGTTCAAAATTCAACATAAATTCGCTGTGCAGGCGGCGGGACTTGAACCCGCACGGATTGCTCCACATGCTCCTAAGGCATGCGTGTATACCAGTTTCACCACGCCTGCTAGACAAGGCTATAAACTGATTAGGTATTGTTAACTAAAAACTGCCTTTTGTCAAGATTAAAATAATTATCAAAAAATAAAAAAGTTTGTCAGTGGTCTAAATATCTGTTATAATATTAAAAAATAAATACCCCTCGGGGATATATAATCACTATGGCTAAATATATCAAATTCTTCCATGAACTTGGAATCAAGGACGTTCCGCTAGTTGGCGGCAAAAATGCCTCCCTCGGCGAAATGTATCAAAAATTAACTAAGTCCGGCATCTTGGTCCCTAACGGTTTTGCGACTACTGCTGAAGCTTATCATCATTTACTGGAAGCTTCTGGCGCTAAAAAGAAGCTAGAAAAAATTTTAACTGGTTTAAATACCCACAATGTTCTTGATTTAGCCAAACGTGGCAAACTAGCTCGTCAAGCTATTTTAGATACCACTCTGCCGCTAGATTTACAAAAAGAAATTACCCTTGCCTACCGTAAACTAAGCAGTCTTTATAAAACTAAAAATCTCAGCGTCGCCGTTCGTTCTTCAGCTACGGCTGAAGATTTGCCTGACGCTTCTTTTGCTGGCCAGCAAGAAACTTATCTTAATGTTTCCGGCGAACAAGATTTGCTAGTGGCCGTTAAAAAATGTTTAGCCTCACTTTTTACCGATCGTGCCATCTCTTACCGCGTGGACAAAAAATTTGACCACTTTTCCATTGCTCTCTCAGTTGGTATTCAAAAAATGGTCCGTAGCGACCTAGCTTCGTCTGGCGTTATGTTTACTATTGATACTGAGACTGGCTTTGAAAAAGCAGTTGTTATCAATTCAATTTACGGCCTAGGCGAAAACATTGTCCAAGGCAAAGTCAGCCCTGATGAATTTTATGTCTTCAAGCCAACCATGGCTATCATTGATAAAGCTTTGGGTGACAAAAAAATCAAGATGGTCTATAACACTGCCAAAAATGCCACTAATCCAGTTAAAGATATTGCTGTCCCCGCTACTGAACAAAAAAAATATTCAATTACTGACGCTCAGGTTAAAACTCTTACTAAATGGGCCATGGCCATTGAAAAGCATTACAAGCGGCCAATGGATATCGAATGGGCTTTAGATGGCCAGGATAAAAAACTCTACATTGTCCAAGCCCGACCAGAAACCGTCAATAGTCAGCGCAATTACAATATCTTAGAAGAATATAGCCTCAAAAAGAAAGGTACTCTATTAATTGAAGGCCGTAGCGTAGGTAATAAAATTGGTGCTGGCGCCGTCAATCGCATCATGAGCGTTAAAGATATTGTTAAATTCAAGCCCGGCCAAGTTTTGGTCACCGAAATGACCGATCCTGATTGGGAACCAATCATGAAAATTGCTTCAGCCATTGTTACTGACAAAGGCGGCCGCACCTGTCATGCCGCTATTGTCTCTCGCGAGCTAGGCATTCCTTGTGTCGTTGGTACTGGTAATGGTAGTCAAAAAGTTACCAATGGCCAAGCAGTTACTGTCAGCTGTGCCGAAGGCGATGCTGGTTTTGTTTATGAAGGTAAATTACCTTTTACGATCAAGAAAACCGATATTCAGAAACTACCCCGTCCAGCTTGTAAAGTTATGCTCAATATCGGCTCACCTGATATTGCTTTTGCTAATTCTTTTTTACCTAATGATGGCGTTGGTCTAGCTCGCGAAGAATTTATTATCAACAATTCCATCCGCATCCACCCCATGGCTTTGATTAATTATCATAAATTGACCGATGCCAAATTGAAAAAACAAATTGACCAGCTAACTGTCGGTTATACTGATAAAAAACAATTCTTTGTTGATAAATTAGCTCAAGGCGTTGGCACTATTGCGGCTGCTTTTTACCCTAAAGATGTCATTGTCCGTTTGTCTGATTTTAAAACCAATGAATACGCCAATCTAATTGGTGGCAAAGACTATGAGCCAGTCGAATCCAATCCAATGATTGGTTGGCGTGGGGCTAGCCGTTATTATGATCCCAAATTCGAACCAGCTTTTGCTTTAGAATGCTTAGCTTTGAAAAAAGTTCGCGAAGAATTTGGTCTCAAAAATCTCAAAGTCATGATTCCTTTCTGCCGCACTGTTGAAGAGGGCAAATTGGTTATCAAAACTATGGCTAAATATGGCCTGAAGCAAGGCAAAAACGGACTAGAGGTCTATGTTATGGCTGAAATCCCAACTAACATCATCCTAGCTCGTGATTTTGCTAAAGTTTTTGATGGCTTTTCGATTGGTTCCAATGACTTAACTCAATTAGCTTTAGGCATTGACCGTGATGCTGGCAATCTTCAAATTGCTGGTGCCTCTAATGAAAAAAATCCTTCCGTCAAATCTTTAATCCAATTCTTAATTGAAATTGGCAAAAAAACCAAGACTAAGGTGGGTATCTGCGGCCAAGCCCCGAGCGACTTCCCTGATTTTGCCCAATTCCTGGTAACTTGTGGTATTGATAGCATCTCTTTAAATCCTGATACGGTCGTAAAAACTACTTTAGCATTAGGTAAGATTAAGCCAACCAAGAAAAACTAAGTTTAGCTCAATTTTTTTCTACAAAAACAGCTACTGGAAACAGTAGCTGTTTTTATTATCCTTGACATAAAGTGAAAAATATGCTACTATACAGACAAGTAGTTATGACCTTTAACAATCTTATAACCATCAAAGTAAGGAGGTATTATGCGATGGTTCAACTTTTTCTTTGGTAGTCCACAGCGAGTCTTGTGGACATTGGTTGTTATTTTAATGTTAGTTGGGATGATCTATCCCGAAATTATTAAAACCGCTTTCAGTAATCTACTGGAAGCCCTGCAACCACTCATTAACCTGGCCGTTACCCTAATGATAATTTACGGGGTAGGACGCTGGTTATTTAAAAAGGGCGGCAAGAAGTAGCCGCGAGGAGGAAAAATGAAAAAGAAAATAAAAAACATATCAATAATCTTAGTTGCATTTGTTGCTATTTTCGTAATCCCAGCTGCGGAAAGTTTAATGGATCTAGCCTGGCCTAGAAAAATAACTCTTAGCAGTAGTCTTTCCTCAAAAAACTTCGAAAACTATCCAGAGATCAAGCGAACGCTAATCGATCTCTACAACTCTAACAACCCGGAACAATGGTCAAAGGACCATCCGGACCGCTTTTATCCCATGCTGGAATTTCTAAATGATTACACCGTTTGGGAATTACAACAACCCACTTCAGCTGCTAAAAACTTTTTTGAAAAGCTAGCAACTGAAAACCAACGGCAGCTCATCTGCCTCGAATAGATTTCCTTTTAAGCTAATCCTAACGATTAGCTTTTTTTATTAGCTAAAAAGCCTTATAATGAGTCTATCTCCATTATCTCTATCTTCTTTTTATGTACTGGCTCAACACCCCTTTACCAGCAACTATCATTTCTTTCGGCCATTTCCAGTTTTATTGGTATGGCTTTTTAATGGCCTTAGCCATGGCCATTGGCAGTTTGATTTTATGGCGCTTTAGCCGCAAAACTACTACCAGCAAAGATTTGCTTGATTTGATTTTTAATCTGGTTATTACCGGCTTAATCAGTGCCCGGCTTTATCATGTCCTAATCCACTGGTCAGACTACGCCTCAAGCCCTCTCTCAGCCCTAAAAGTCTGGGAAGGCGGCTTAGCTATTCATGGCGGGCTGATTGGCGGGCTGCTGGCGCTTTATTTTACTTGTCGGCAAAAACACTGGTCTTTCAGCCAGTGGACAGCTTGGCTCACTCCAGCTGTGGCCATAGGACAAGCTATTGGCCGCTGGGGTAATTTTTTTAACCAAGAATTGTTTGGCCAGCCCAGCACCAAACCCTGGGCTATCCCAATTGATCTAGCCTATCGGCCACTCGACCAGATAACTACTACTCATTTCCAACCTTTATTTTTATATGAATCACTGGGCTGCCTGTTTTTAGCTATTATCCTTTATATCTTTAACCGCCGCCAACTGAAAACTTCTTTAATTTTTGGCACTTACCTTATCGGTTACGGCCTAATCCGCTTGATTATGGAATTTTTCCGCCAGGATTATACTTGGCAAATTGCCAATTATCGCTGGCCGCAACTTTTAAGCCTAGGCCTTGTATTTATTGGCTCTTTCTTAATCTTGAAGCGGCCAAGCCGACAGACCCTTGCCAAATAGTGTTTTTAATGTTAGATTAATAATCGCTCTCATACTCCGATTTATTCGGTTTTAATCCAAATTATGCCAAATCTAAAATCAGCTAAAAAAGAATTACGAAAAGGCAATCGACGGGCTGCTCGCAATGAGGAAGTTCGCCAAGAAGTCAAAAAAATGGTAAAAGGTAGCCGCCGCGCTATTGATGCCAAGACTGCCGAAGCTCAGGAAATGGTCAAACAAACCATCAAGACCTTAGACAAAGCAGCCAAAAAAGGCGTCATTAAGAAGAATACTGCCAGCCGCAAAAAATCACGGCTTCAGAAAAAGCTTAACGCTATTCAGCCGGTTGCTAAAACTACCAAAAAGAAATAGTTTTCAAAGATTAAAAGAAAAACACCCCGCAAATTACGGGGTGTTTTTCTTTATATAAAGAACGGCTTACCAATTTTAATTACTGAATAACTTCAATAGTGGCATATTTAACGCCAAATTTTTTAGCTGATTGATATTCTTTCATCCAAACATCAACACGATTGGTGTGTCTTTTGGCCATACGATCACGCACCACAAAAATACGATCACCAAAAAGTTCTGGAATTCTAATTTTAGTACCTAGTGGTAAAAAATTAGCCGCCACTGTATCTTCGATACCATGCTTACAAACATTAAAACCATTAGCCGTAATACAAGGCGAATCATCACATTGAGCAACGTCAGAGTTGTAGGCAGTCATTACGTGCTTGCTAGTTCTAACAACCCGTCCGCTAAATTCATCATTTTTAACTTCTTCAATTTCAACTTCTTCTTCTGGCAATCTAAGTGACCAACGCTCACCAACTAAATCACGAGGTGCAATATTGTTGGTTTCCAAACTAAAAGATAAGGAAGATGTTGGCTGGCTATCAGTCTTATTACCCTGACTAGCCAAAATCGGCACAGGGAAGAACAAAAACTCTAAAGCAACTACGGCAGTTAGTAACCAACTGATTCGTTTTGCTTGTTTTTTGTTAAATAGACGGATCTTACACCGCGAATAATCCATATTTAGTGACTTAAAACCCTCAAGCATTTAGCTTTAATTAATTAAATAAGCATGGGTAGTATTGGAGGGTGACTTGTTATACTAGCACAACTAGCAAAATATG
>Ga0116182_1001848_pt1 | contig 21398 bp, 19 predicted proteins | sample AD_UKC077_MetaG_FD_89805 | JGI IMG/M metagenome (GOLD analysis project Ga0116182, IMG submission 89805) | Active sludge microbial communities of municipal wastewater-treating anaerobic digesters from USA - AD_UKC077_MetaG | ecosystem: Engineered > Bioreactor > Anaerobic > Digestate | place: USA...
AGGAATTCCCTTATGCCGAATAATAAAATCGTGGCAGTATTGGTCGATGTCTTTCGTGCTCATTCCCGCTTCGATGAACGTTTCCAACTCTTCCATGAGGCGGGCGGTCAGGGCACACGCTTCGCCGATTCGTTTGATTTGTTCTTCACTCTTCAGTTGAATCATAGTTCATTCCTTCCCGCTTTTCGAACACCTGTTTGTTCATCGCATCCAGAATCCCGTTGATGAACTTGTAGTTCACCTCGCTGGAGAAATCCTGGCTGAGCTTTACCGCTTCATCGATAATCACATGCGGGTGGACATTTGCATACAGAAGAGAAAACACGCTGATTCGGAGAATATTGCGATCGACATAATCAATCCGGTCGATGGGTCGATTCAGACTGAATTGACTGATCAGTCGATCGACCTCTTCAAGGTTTTCAAGCGTCCCGCGGATCAGATACATCGCATAGATTCGAACATCTTCTTCAAAGTTTTCATATTCATCATCAGTAACCGCACTGAAAGTTGTCGGAATCTTGGACAGATCGAGTTCATCATTGAAATCCATCGCATAGAGCGTCTGAATCGCCAATTCCCGGGCTTTATGTCTGCTTCTCATGCTTCCTACTTGTACAGAATACGAACCGTTGCACTCTTTCTCAATTCATCAACCAGCGAGTTGACGGCTTTTACATACAGTTCTTGTTGTTTGGCGGCTTTCAGTTCATTGGTGATATAGGTCCGGATCGTCATCGGATTGTTGGGGCTGATCACATCATCGAGGGCGAGGATTTTCGTTTCGCTGTATACCAGCACTTTGAGAATATGGTAGCCGGTGTTCGATTCGACCAGACCGCTCGTCTCCCCGACATCCAAGCTGAACGCCACCTCGAAGAACGATTCGCCAAGACCGAGCCGGGCTTCCTCATTATCCATCGTCAACCAACCGATATCTCCGCCTTTGCTTTTTGACGGAGTGTCCTGCGAATATTCGACAACCGCCTTTTCGAAGGAAAGGGTTCCGTTCTTGATTTTATCAGCGACATCGCTGAGCAAGGTCTTGTTGGCGGTGTTCACGCCGCTGTCGGAGGAATACGGAATGAAGATATGGGAAAGCTTCACCGTTTCAGGGGAAACGAACATCGTCCGATTCTTTCGATAAAAAGAGGTGATTTCACTTTCGGTAACAATCGGATCTTCTTTCAATACATCCGATTTTTTCAACTGTACGTAGGAATCGACGAGCAGCTGCTCGCCGATCAATTGCTTATATGCTGCGACGGATCCAAAATTGTTGACGATGATCTGATCGAACTCTTCGTTGGTCAGCTGTGTTCCGTAACTCTGCTCGATCACCGCCTTTTGATTTTTGTAGGCGGTATCGACCATTGAGGAAGAAATTACCACTCCGTCCCGTTCGGCGCCCTGGCGGAAGAGCTCATTGTTGATCAGGAGATTGAGCACCTGAAGCGGATCGACAGCGGAGGGGTCCTGAGCCGCAGCTTGGTACTTGGCGACTTCGGCATCCAGGTCACTCATAGATATTTGAACGGTTTTCGTCAAGCGGACCGTGGCAGCGGGGCTGCTGATCGTGGCGGCGAAGACCAGGGAAGTGGTCATAAGGATCAGAATCGTTAAAGATACAAACCGTTTCATCATGTGAACTCCTACAAATGATAATCAAATCTATCGGTGAAAAGTAACCGTTAAATCTGAACACGCTTGCCGATCGCTCGGGCAAGATCGGGTTTTTTTATCACTTCACTTTTTTTGAGGAACATCCCCTCTTTCTCCATCGCCTTCATCAGAGCATGGAGCGTCTTCATCGTTCGAACCCCCCCGCTCGTGATAAACGCCATGCAACGCTTGCCGCTGAGTGTTCCCGCCCCTTTGAGGAAGGTTGTGACGACTTCGGGGATTTTTCCTCCGAAGAACGTGGTATTGTTCGTTCCGATTACCAGATAGTCATAGAAAGAGACGATCTTGCCGCTCTCCAGATTCATATCGATGAGATCGACTCGATGCCCCTGGCTTTGAATTCCTTCACTCAAGCCCTGAGCGACCGCTTTCATCTTCCCATCGTTTTTTTGGCTTGAACCATAGAGAATACCAACATTCATATCAGCCCCCTTGGAAACAGAAGCCGACCGCATCGAGTGCGGCCGGAGAGATCAAGAGCAACACTCCTCAACGAGTGCAGCCTCTTAGTTGCCTGCATCCCACCATTCAGTGGTCTGTTGGACCTGCTCGGTGGTGACCGAATCAAGGAGTCGATCTTGGCTTGGCGTCTTGTTGATGAACGCAACAAGAAGAGCAAGCACGAGGAAGAGCGCAGCTAACACACCGGTGGCCTTCGTAACGACACTGCTCGTCTGTGAGCCAAAAGCCGTTTGGCTCCCTCCACCGAAAATACCGCCGAGGCCTTCACTCTGTTCATCCTGGATTGCAACCAAAAAAATCAGCAGAAGGCTCACGATGATAAAGAGAATCAAAATGATTACACTTAAAACACCCATTGGAATTCACTTCTCCTTACTTATCGAAGTTCACAATTGGCAGAAACTGCTCCAAGGAAAGGGAGGCGCCGCCGACCAATGCACCATCGATGTGTGGCATGGACATAAGGGCTTTCGCATTCGAAGCCTTCACTGAACCACCATACTGTATTACAGTTGCTTCTGCAACACCCTTGGAGAAGAGTTTTTCAACCACTCTGCGGACAAACGCATGCGCATCGTTCGCATCATCCGGGGTTGCTGTCTTCCCTGTTCCAATCGCCCAAACCGGCTCATATGCGATCGTGATTTTCTTCATCTGATCGCCTTTGACCCCGGCAAGTCCGACCCGAACCTGACGCTCAAGAACCTCTTCCAAGCGACCGCTTTCGCGCTCTTCAAGCGTTTCACCGATACAGAATACTACGTTCATGTCATGCTTGAGAGCGAGCAGAAGTTTTTCATTGATCACTTTGTCGCTTTCACCGTAGATGCTTCGTCGTTCGCTGTGACCGAGAATGACATCGTTGACGCCGAGGTCTTTCAGCATCAATGGGCTGACTTCACCGGTGTATGCCCCGCTTTCATGGTTCGCCATGTTTTGGGCGGCGACGATCAATGCAGAGCCTTTGGCAGCTTTCAACACCGCGGGGATCGTAACAAACGGAGGGGCGACCATCACTTTCGAACCGGTGCCTTCAATCGCTTTGGCAAGCTCCTTAGCGAAGGCCGCGCCTTCGCTCGGAGTCATGTTCATCTTCCAATTTCCGGCGATATATGCTTGTTTCATGCTTGTTTCTCCAACGCTTTGATGCCGGGCAGGGTCTTACCCTCGAGGAATTCCAGTGAAGCTCCCCCACCGGTGGAAACGTGACTGATCTTATCCGCCAAGTCGAACTTGTTGATCGCGGCGACACTGTCTCCACCGCCGACAACGGTGACCGCATCGCTTGACGCCAACGCTTTGGCGACGGCGAGCGTCCCCTGAGCGAACGTATCGAATTCGAAAACACCCATCGGACCGTTCCATACGATGCTCTTCACACCGTTCAAGGCATCGGTGATCAGCTTCACCGTTTTGGGACCGATATCCATTCCGATCAGGTTTTCTGGAATGTCGGCACCATCAACGACGACCGTCTTGGTCTTCTCGTCAAATTCGCTGCCGCAGAGGTGATCGACCGGAAGGATGACCCGGACATTTCGCTTTTCAGCTTGCTTCAGGAACGAAGCTGCGGTTTCCTTGTACTCCTCTTCGACGAGGCTCTTGCCGATCGCATGGCCTTGGACCGCCAGGAACGTGTATGCCATCCCTCCGCCGATCACGATCGTATCGCACGTTTTCAGAAGTGATTCAAGAACCGAGATCTTGCTGGACACTTTGGAGCCGCCGATGATCGCGACAAAAGGTTTTTCCGGGTTCGAAAGCAATGGCGCCATGAACTTGACTTCCTTTTCGATCAGCAGACCGGCATAGGAAGGAAGGAAATGGGCGACGCCTTCGGTGGAAGCATGGGCACGGTGAGCGGTGCCGAACGCATCGTTGACGTAGAGGTCCGCATACGAAGCCAAAGTTTTCGCAAACTCGGGATCATTGGCTTCCTCTTGAGCGTAGAAACGAACGTTCTCGAGCAGAAGCACATCCCCTTTCTTCAGCGCTTTGACTGCCGCCTCGACTTCGGGGCCAATGACATCTTGGGCCAACATCACCTTTTTGCCGAGGAGCTCTTCAAAACGCCTGGCGATCGGGGCCATGGAGAATTCGGGATTCTTTTGCCCCTTCGGTCGTCCGAAGTGGCTCATCACGATCAACGAAGCACCCTTGTCCAACAGGGCATTGATCGTCGGAAGAGCTGCTTGAATTCGGGTATCATCACCGACTTTCCCGTCCTTTACAGGAACGTTAAAGTCAACTCTGATCAAGACTTTTTTGTCTGTGCAATCGCACATTTCGATTGTTTGTAAGATCATCGTCATCCTCTTTTCGGTAATTCAGGCCTGCCAAACGGACAGGCCTGAAGAACGGTATTTCTACGTTTATTTCCCCAACTTCTTTACAAGATCGACAACACGGTGGGAGTAGCCCATCTCATTGTCATACCAGGAAAGAACCTTGACGAGCTTTTCGCCCATTTTCATCGTGAGCAGGGAGTCAAAGATCGAAGAGTGGTGGTTTCCAATGATATCGCGGCTCACGATCGGATCTTCGGTGTACTCCAAGACACCCTTCATCGGACCTTCTGCAGCGGCTTTCATCGCGGCGTTGATCTCTTCAACACTTGCATCCTTTTCAAGTTCGACAACCAGGTCAACGACTGAGCCGGTCGGAACCGGTACGCGCATCGCCATTCCGTTGAGCTTGCCCTTCAGGGAAGGAATGACATCGCTGACCGCACGGGCGGCGCCGGTGGTGGTGGGAATGATCGAAAGGGCGCCGGCACGGGCTCTTCGAAGATCCTTGTGCGGCTGATCCAGCATCACCTGGTCGTTGGTATAGGCGTGAACAGTGGTCATCAAACCCTTCACGATTCCGAAATTATCATCAAGAACCTTGGCGATCGGAGCAAGACAGTTCGTCGTGCAGGAAGCATTGCTGAACGCTTCGAGAGAAAGATCGAGCTGATCGTCGTTGACACCGAGAACGATCGTCTGATCGATCTTGTCTTTCGCAGGAACGGTAAGAACAACTTTTTTGGCACCGGCTTTGATGTGGTCCTTGTAACCGCCCTTCGGGCTTTCCGCTACGGTGAACACACCGGTCGATTCGATTACGACATCAACACCAAGATCTTTCCACGGTAGGTTTGCCGGACTGCGTTCGGCGAAGACGGGAATTTTCTTTCCATCGACAACGATTGCATCACCATCGACTGCAACGCTCTTGTCGTATACACCGTAGTTGGAGTCATATTTCAGCAAGTGAGCGAGTGTCTTGGGGTCAGTGAGGTCGTTAATTCCGACGATCTCAATATCTTTGTCTACAAATGCAATCTTGAAGACGTTGCGGCCGATTCTTCCGAATCCGTTAATCGCAATTTTCATCTTTGGTTCCTCCAGGAAATCTTATTACTAATTAATTGGATATCAATATACCGTTTTGTCTCAAAAGTGGCAACGACCCTACGAATGTTTGAGTATCAATTTCACTTCGTTGATCTTATGTCCATCGATGTCTTCTATGATGAAGAGTGCGTCTCCTTCTTCAATCCCTTCACCTTTTTTGGGAATCCGCCCGAAGAGTTCGAACACATATCCGCCGATCGTCTCAAACTCCTCATCACTGAGGTCGAGCGAACACGCCTCGTTTACTTCATCGATCGAAGTGCGGGCATCGATGAGGTACGTGCGCTCATCGATAAGACGGATTTCTTCCTCTTCATCATCATCGAATTCATCTTGGATTTCACCGACGATTACTTCAAGGATATCTTCCATGCAGACGATTCCGCTGACTCCGCCGTACTCATCGATCGCGATCGCGATATGGACTTTCCGTTTTTTGAACTCCCTGAGCAGATCGTCGAGGTGTTTGGAGTCGGGAACGAAATATGGTTTTCTCATCAGCCGTTTTACATCGAAGGGGTTGGGAATCTCCCGACGGAGCATATCTTTGGCATAGAGCACGCCGACAATGTTGTCGATCGTTTGTTCATAGACCGGATAGCGCGAATACCCCTGCTCCTCGATGATCGAGTAGAGATCTTCAAGAGAAGTCGTACTATCGATGAATTGGACATCCACCCGCGGGACCATCACTTCTCTGACGGTTTTTTCTTTCAGCTCGACAATGCCTTCGATCATCTCTTTGCGCTCTTCCAGCTCTTGGTAGGGCAAAGGTTCATTCGTAGCTTTTCGACGAAAGAGAGATGCTAGGGACCGTTTCAATATTCACTCCTCAAAGATGACCGAGTATCTTTTCTTGCAGGAGGAGCATCTCTTCGCGCTCCTCGTTGGTTGCATGATCGCGCCCCAAAAGGTGCAGAACCCCATGGATCAGCAATCGCTGTAATTCAATGGAAGGTTCTACATCGAATAATAGTGCATTTCTTTCCATGGTATCAAGACTTATGACAATATCGCCTAAGATCCGTACGGGACCGAAGAACCCTTCCCCCTCCTCCTGAGGGAAGGAAAGCACATCCGTCGGCTCATCAAGGTTCCGGTACTGCCTGTTCAATTGTTGAATCGTCGCATCGCCGACGAAGCTCACGCTCACTTCACACGGTCCAACGTCAAGGTGGTTCAACGTGAAGATGAGCGTCTCTTCCACGCTTGCCGCATCGACGGCAATCTCCTCTTCAACAGTGATATCGATCGTATAGGGCGGCATCACTCTTCCTCCTGAGGATACTCGATTCGATGATGGTCACGACCGATTATCTGCTGAAGGAACACTTCCTCGATCCGATCCAGATCGGTCAACGAAAGACCGGAATCTTTCAGTTGTCCGCGGTCGACCTTGCCCATGATCAATTTCCGGATCTGTTTCTGATACTTGGAGTGAGTCGGCCTTTTCATCGTCCGTGTAGCCGCTTCCACTACGTCGGCAAGCATCACCACCGCCGCTTCCTTGGTTTGAGGAATCTCATTGTTGTAGGAGTAGTCCTCGATGTTTACCTCTCCTGAGCGGGCTTGGGCCTCTTTGATCGCTTCGGAGTAGAAAAATTGAATGACGTCATTGCCGTGATGCTGGCCGATGATATCCAACACCTCTTGAGGAAGACCGGCTTCCCTGCCCTTCTCCACCCCGAGTTTTACATGACTTTTAATGATCGCGACGGAGAGACTCGGCTTGATATCATCATGCTTGTTTTCTTCGCTTTGATTTTCGATGTAGTATTCAGGGTGATCGCTTTTACCGATATCATGGAACATCGCTCCCACCCGCGCCAGCAAGGGGTTCGCCCCGACCGTTTTTGCCGCCACATAGGCAAGCTCGGCGACGTGTCGACTATGGGTGAAGGAACCTTGGGCGACTTGGGCCATTCGTTCGAGAAGAGGGTTGTCTTCACGGGAAATCTCCAAAAGCCGATACGAAGTCGGGATATTCAACAATCGCTCGAAGATCGGAACGGTCACATCGACTAGGATCATCGAAACGGTGACGTTGATGATCATCCCGAAGACCAGAGGAAGGTAGAGATGGGAATCGAGACCCACAAGCATGTTGGCTACCAGAGCGGCAAAGCTCGTGGTGATCGCACCATATGCCCAATTGGAAAGGGTATCAAGGCGCCGCTGGGCGGATTGAAACGTCCAAAGAACCAAGGACCCGGTAGCGATGCTGAAGAAGAACGTCATCATCGAAGAAGTCGGCAGCAGCGCCACGTAGCTGCTGATCATCAACGAGGTAAGGAATGCCAAGCGTTTTTTATCCGTGATTTGCAGGATGAACATCGGAGCAAGCAATACGGGAAGATGGGAGTCCAGGACGGTTGCCGGCAGCAGCCATCCGATCAAGCCGATGAGCAAGATCGACACAAGCAGAGCGCTCAGGGCAAGAATCAGATAGAGATTGCTTCGAAAATGCCCTTGGGCGAAGAGGAGGAAGGTGCGACAGCCGACAAGCGTTACCATGATCGTGAAGATGGCTCGGGCGAGCAGCTGAGTCGGAGTATAGAGGAAGGAGTACGCGTTCATCGTTTCAAGCATCTTCACCTGATTGACGGTAAGGGGGGTGTCCTTGCTCACCAGCTTCGTGTTCTTCGGAATGACGATCTGCACCTCTTCAACTTTGGCGCGTGCCTGGGCGCGCAGAGTCACCGTCTTCGCCTCGTCATAGATGAGATTGTTTTCCAACAGCAATACCAACGTGTCGATGATCAACTGAGGCTGGAAAGAACTCTGTTGGCGGATGTATCCGCGTAGATACGCAAAGAGCAGATCATCAAGGTTTTCTTTGGTGAGGAGCTCATCCAGGGAATTGCGCCCATCTCCTTGAGGATGAACGCCCGTCTCAAGACGGAACGAATCATATCCGTCACCGAGAATTCGTTCGTAGCTTTTATTATCCATCAAGCCGCGGGAGAGAACCATGCTTGCAGTCTCATTGACCGTCGCGATGTAATAGGTAAGTTCCTCTTCATTCAACAGAAAAAGGCGCTGCAGGAGGTTTCTCCGGTCAATCAGGTTTTCTCTTCCCAGAAATGAATACAGATTGCTCTCTCGTTGATCCGTATCGCTTAACAGAAGCTTCGAAAAAATATCCATGCGGCTGTAGGAAAGTGAAGTTTGCCTGAGATTCAATGAAGCGATCGGAAGAATCGCCCGCTCAGCGGCAAGACGCAGTGCTTCGGTCTGTTCATCATCGATATAGACGAAATCCCGAGGAGCGAAGATATCTTCTTCCGCCAGCTGGCCCACTTGATACGTGAACTGTTGCGAAGCCGAAGCGATATGAGGAAGCAGCGGGATGAAGAACGCACACCCGGTTACCAACACCATCAATACGACGATGATGAAAAGATGATATCGACTGCTGGCTGTATGCTGATGACTCGATTTTCGCATTTATGCATCTCCCCTCTGATATGCGTCAATGATCGCTTGGACGATCTTTGAACGGACGACATCGTTGGAAGTGAAGTGAACAAACGCCAACTCGTCGATTCCTTGAAGAATCTTTTGAGCATGGACAAGTCCGCTCATCTTTGACTTGGGCAGATCGATCTGACTGATATCACCGGTAATGATCGCCTTTGAATCCTCCCCCAGACGGGTAAGGAACATATGCATCTGCTCAATGGTGGTATTTTGCGCTTCGTCAAGAATCACGGTGGCTCCTCGAAGCGAACGTCCGCGCATATATGCTAGAGGAGCGATTTCAATGTTTCCTCCGTCCTCCAGTTTCCGAATGTTCGACGGGGAAATGAGCAGCTCCATCGCATCATACAAAGGACGCAGGTATGGATTGATCTTCTGAGCCAAGTCACCGGGAAGAAACCCCAGACTCTCCCCCGCTTCCACGATCGGCCGGGTAAGGATGATCTTCCGTTTTTGACCGCTGAACAGTTGGCTGAGGGCGTAGGCGACCGCCAAGTACGTTTTTCCCGTTCCTGCCGGTCCGATCGCGAAGATGATCTTATTCTCTTCCATCAGCTTTACATAGTGTTCCTGGTTCGCTCCTTTGGCGTAGGCGCGACGATTGTGAATCTTGATCGATTTTTGACTGTCCCGTTCGCCATTGATCAGATCCTTATCCAAGTTCACATCATTCTTGATCACCTGGAACTCCATGAAAATATCCGTTTCATTCAAGAACACTTGATGTTCAGCAATCCGTCTGAGCCGTCCGAAGAGCAGGAGAAAGCGATTTTGAACGAGTGGATCATCGCTTAGACAGATGACGTCGCTGGAGCGGACAAACAATTCGCATCCTAACAAAGCTTCTATATATGGGATATTCCGATCGTTGATGCCGAGGACCCGGCGAACCAATTCTTCACTGTCAAAGGTGATTCGTTTTTCCATACCCATCCTATTATTACAAGGAACGACCCCAAACGCCATCCGTTCGAGACCATTTCTCTTCAATATCAAGATCAGGAACAGTATTCCATGTCAGATAGATGCTAAAGGCCGGCACCCAATGATATTGATTGTTCGATAGTACAACACTTCCGCTGTATTTACAATTCAATCTCCAATCTTCCAGATAGTGAATCAGCTGGATATCAACGGAGGAAAGATTGAATTGGGTATTGTGTATTCCCCCTCCGAAGAGGTCGAAACTGCGGAGCAGATCCTTCCAAAGAAGAGGCCAGGCAAAGGAACCCGTATCATCCTGATAATGATGGAAACCGGTGTTCGATGAGGAGAGCGCAACCGAAAGATCGAGGAATTCGGCGATTTGGAAGCGGCTTTTCAAAGAGAACGTCAGCACCGAGGAGAAGGGATCTTCAAAATCGTAATCGAACGCGGCGTTCAATCCGAGGGCAAGAGCGATCCTTTTTTTATAGAATCGCCATTCTTTTTCCGTAAGGTTCGCTGCGGCTGTCAACCGTTCGCTCTGCATGTTTCCAAGTGTTCCGCCGGTATAGTAGTTCAGCGAAAGAAAAGAGGTTTTTATTCCAAACACCCCAGTTGAAACAACGTGTTCAACCCCGTTTTTTACCGGAAAGTACTCAAACTTTTCACTGAGAATCAGCTCTTTACCGAAAAGCGAGAGAGTAAGATGATGATTCAGTCGGGTGGGTTCCGATGGTTTCAGGTAGTTGTAGGAGAACGTGGTGTTGGTAACGAGAAAGGAATCGCTATGCCCTGCGCCAAGGCTGAAGAGCTCCTTCTTCAAGGTTCCGGTATCGGTCGACTCCTTGAAACGAAGAGATGCAGTCAAAGAAAATCCCCGATAGCGCAAAATCATCTTGGGGGTGAGGGTTTGAGTCAACGGCCACAGAACGGCGGTGATCGAAGGATTGATCGCAGCGAAGCCCAAGCGATAGGTCTGATCGAACTGCATTTGATGTGCACTGACCGATTTCTCGTCAAAGCTGAAGCGATCGATGATTGTTTCCTTCGGATTCGTACCGCTTCGGCGCTCTTCCTGGCGATAGAGCCGTTGGCGAAGGATATAGGATACTCCGATGAACGGCAGTTTGAGAACCGTGTTTGCATGCAGTTGAAATACTTGAGTAAAGCTTGTCGTGTTTTTGGGGTCATCACTGAGTGAAAGCTGCGGCAGCAACTCGAAGGAGGATGTGAAGAAGCGACTGTCGGGAACCGCTGACAGATTCAAAGCTCCTCTGCTCATCGAATACACTTTCCTCTCATCTTCCGTTTGCCGATCGTATGATCGGACGAATTCCTCGCTGAGCGTATAGGAGAGCTTCAACGAGCGATCGCCTTGTTTTGGAAAGATCGAGGCAGGTCGCTTTTCTTCAGGACGATAGAAATCGGACAATAAAGAATCGGCATCCGGATCATTCGGATTCGGCGATGGCGAGCTTTGTGTTTTTGTCTGTCCGGCAAGGTTCAAAAGCGTTCCGCCCGCTCTGATGGTGAATCGCGGCTCGATGACCTCGTTGAGATGATACGCATAGACTCCGTCCTTTTTTTGCCAACGATATGTTCCCTGTAGGGAGATGTTGCTGATTGTAAGCGAAGAAAGGCATTCTTTGAATATCTTCGTGGGAATCGTGAGACTTCCATTCAGACCCAACGTGTATGAGGACCGTTCTGAACCGACCGGGGGAAACTCCTGCACCGCACCGAAGAGGGCGTCCAATCGAAGATTGTCGAGCCGGCTTGAGTATAATCGTTCAACGCCCGGGTCGCTGTAATATGGAAGAGTCGCCGTAAGGGAGGAGGAACCGACTTTGTAGGAGATCGTGTTCATGCTCCACATGCGTATCATATCGACGTCCGACCAGGCAATCCGTTGCTCGACCCCGGAAGGATCGAGCGCGACGGTGGAAAGCGAATTAATTTTGAGAGAATTATTCAGCAGCCTGATTTGAGCATCATACCCCAAGCTTACACCGGTATTCTGGTATGCGTCCCCGAGGATCGCCAAAAACGAAGAGGATTCTCTTGCCCACCGTTCGATGGAAGAGGGTGTTCCCTCTTGTGTGTATATCGGCCATGCACGGATGGCGCCTTCCTTCTCTTTAGGTGATAACAGGTTTGTCAACGATCTCTGCTCATCCTTTCGGAAATGAGGATATCTTCCGAAAATCTCCCATGTGGTATTCACGAACATTCCTCGGTTGCTGATGAATCCGATCGCCGGATTGGCGATCATCCGTGAACCGGGAATAAAGAGAAAGGGAGTCCAAAACAGCGGAACTCGGCCGATAGAGAGGGTCGCCCCATGGGCGATGATGTCTCCGTCATTCAGCACGCTGATCCGCTTTGCTCGAATCGATGATAACGGATCGATCGCCCGAGTGGCGATCCGGGCATCGGTGTACGTCATCATCGAGCTTTCACTCAGAATCGTGATCTTGGTTCCAAGGGTATGGAGAGTAACGGGCTCATCGCCCAGTTCTTCGTTGGTCGTTACCAGATCCGCGCAGGAGGCGAATACATCTCCCCGTTCGTACATCAAGGTGATGATTTCTCCACTGATCTCCTTCAATCCCTCGGTTCGGACCGAACCGAGGGCGGTCAGACTTTTATGGGATACATCAACGAGGAGACGGTCGCTGTAGAGGTGGATCTCTTCCCCCTTCCCTTCCTCTTCGATCATCAGATGAACGTTGCCCCTGAGGAGATATCGTCCCCCTTCCAGACTCTCGAAGGCATCGGCGTTGATGATGTTGAGGATGAATTCCTGTGTTTCTTCACCGGCGAACAACAGGCCATGCATGCACAGAACGAGCAAAAAAAGGAGGAGACGGAAAGATGGTGCGACCTTAGTCTTTTTCATGGAACATCTGAGCAAGATAATACCCCGTGTAAGAGTCCTTGCATAGGGCAAGCTGCTCCGGCGTCCCGGTGGCGACCACCATTCCTCCCCCATCCCCGCCTTCGGGTCCCAGATCGATTATATGATCGGCTTGGGCGATTACATCAAGGTTGTGCTCGATCAGCAGAACCGTATTTCCCTGATCGACCAACCGGTTCAAAACCTCCATGAGCTTCTTCACGTCGGCAAAGTGCAGACCGGTCGTCGGCTCATCAAGTACATACAGGGTTTTACCGGTGGATACCTTTGAGAGCTCCAAGGAAAGCTTTACCCGTTGGGCCTCGCCTCCGGAGAGCGTGAGGGCGCTCTGGCCGAGTTTTATGTATTCCAATCCGACACTGTTCACCGTATCGATTTTTCGCTTTATTTTAGGAATAGCGCTGAAGAACTCCGCGGCCTCCCCCATCGACATCTCCAGTACGTCATGGATGTTCCTGCCCTTGTAGCGGACCGTCAGCGTTTCTTTGTTGAAGCGCTTGCCGTGGCACACATCACAGGTAACATACACATCAGGAAGGAAGTTCATTTCAATCTTCAACGTTCCATCCCCTTTACAGTTTTCGCAGCGCCCGCCGGGAACGTTGAAGGAAAAGCGGCCGCTCTTATACCCGCGGGCCCGAGATTCCGGCAGCGAAGCGAACAGCTCACGAATTGGGGTAAACAAGCCTACGTAGGTCGCCGGATTGCTCCGGGGAGTTCGACCGATCGGAGTCTGGTCGATGTTGATCGCCTTGTCGATGTGTTCAACTCCGCTGATCGAGGAAAACCCTTTGTAGTTCGGCTGTTTTCTGGCCAACGTCCTTCTGACCGCAGGCAGAAGGACTTCATTGAGCAAAGAGGATTTGCCGCTTCCTGAAACACCGGTGAGCACCACCAGTTTTCCTAACGGAATATCCACGTCGATGTGTTTAAGATTGTTCTTGTTCGCCCCGCCGATGCGAAGAATCGCTCCGTTTCCGTTTCTTCGTTCTTTGGGAATTTCAATCACCAGGGAACCGCTGAGATATCGGCCGGTGATCGAGGCGGGGTTCGCTTCGATCTCTTGGGGCGTCCCCTGGGCGATGATTCTTCCGCCATGGATTCCGGCACCCGGACCGAGGTCGACGACCCAATCGGCTTCGCGAATCGTCGCCTCGTCATGCTCGACGACCAGCACGGTGTTGCCCAGATCCCTCAAGCGCTTCAGGGTGTCGATCAGTTTTTGATTATCCCGCTGATGAAGACCGATCGAGGGTTCATCCAACACGTACAGAACTCCGCTGAGCGCCGATCCGATTTGCGTAGCCAAGCGAATCCGCTGGGCTTCCCCTCCGCTGAGGGTCGCGCTTTGACGGTCGAGGGTAAGATAGGTCAGCCCCACGTCCCGAAGAAAGAGCAAACGTGATCGGATCTCCTTCAACACCTGAGCGGCAATGATAGTTTGACTTTCGCTGAGGGAGATGTGGTCAAAAAACTCTTTGGCCCGGGCGACGCTTTGACGGGTCGCCTCCATGATGGAGAGTCCTTGAACCGTTACCGCCAGCGCTTCCGGCCGCAATCGCTCCCCTTTGCAGGCGGGGCATACGTTGGTTGTCTGAAAGCCGTTCATCCATGTGCGGATATGCATGCTGGGCGTTTCATAGTATCGGCGCTGGAGATCGGGAATCACTCCAGGATACGGTTTGGCCACGTGAATCGTCCGATTGCCTTTATCCCGCACATACTCGACCATCACCTGCTCCTCCGTTCCCCAGAGAATCGCATGAAGCTGCTTCTCATTCAGTTCGCTGAACGGTGTATCCAAGGTGATTCCGATGTGTTTCGCCAGAGCGGAAAACTGACTGCGGCTCCATTGGGCATCGGGGTTCATCGTGGCGATCGCCCCTTCATTAAAACTCTTGTTGTAATCAGGAATGATGAGATCGGGGTCGAACTCCGTTTTAAACCCCAAGCCGTTGCATTCACTGCATGCTCCGAACGGATTGTTGAAGGAGAAGAGGCGCGGTTCAAGCTCCGGCAGCGTGATGCCGCAGTGGGGGCAGCTGTTCCGTTCGCTGTAGATCTCTTCATAGGAAGAGCCTCCTTCACCGAGGAAGGTGATTTTCACCAACCCTTGCGCCATTTCAATCGCTGTTTCGATCGAAGAGGCCAAGCGGGTCCGAATATCGCCGGAGAGAATCAATCGGTCGACGATGATGTCGATTGAATGCTTGATCTGCTTGTCGAGGGAGGGGATGCTGTTTTCCAGATCGATCTGCTCGCCGTCGACGACGATCCGATGATACCCCTGAGCCTTGGCATCTTCAAAGACTTTCTTGAACTCCCCCTTTTTTCCGATCGCCACCGGGCTGCTGACGATGATACGGCTATGCTCTTTCGCTTTGAAGATCGCATCGATGATCTGATCGACGCTCATCTCGCTGATCTCCCGGTGACATACATGACAGTGCGGGATCCCGACCCGTGCCCAGAGAAGCCGGAAATAATCGTAGATTTCCGTAACCGTGCCGACGGTCGAACGGGGATTGCGCTGTGTGGAGCGTTGCTCGATTGCGATCGCCGGGGAGAGACCCTCCATGTAATCTACGTCCGGCTTGTCCATCTTATCGAGGAACATCCGGGCGTAGGAGGAGAGCGATTCGACATATCGGCGCTGTCCTTCGGCAAAGATCGTATCAAACGCCAATGAGGACTTTCCGCTTCCGGAGAGTCCGCTGATGACGATCAACCGGTTTTTCGTAAGGGTGAGGTCGATATTCTTTAAATTATGTTCTCGAGCCCCTCTGATGACTAGTTTATTCTGCATTTCGAATCGTTTCCAACAAGGCGTCTTTCGCTTCTTCAGTTTTCACTTTCTTGCTGAACACGCCTTTTTCATAGAGGAAGATCGCGTTGCCGATTCCGGCGACCGCCACATCCGCCGCTTTCGCTTCCCCGGGTCCGTTTACCTGACAGCCCATGATCGCCACGGTCAGATCCTTGTCGATCGTGAGGAGCTCCTCCTCCACCGATGCGAGAAACCCCATCGTATCGAAGGTGTGGCGGCCGCACCGGGGGCAGGAAACGACTCTGATTCCTTTTTTTCTCAGGCCGAGCGTTCTCAGCAGCTCGACACCCGCTTGAATCTCCGTTTCGATTTCGCCGGTGATGGAGATCCGCAGCGTGTTTCCGATCCCCTCGCTCAACAGCGTACCGAGCGCCCATGTCGAACGTGTCACCGCCGAGATGACCGATCCCGCTTCAGTAACCCCGAGGTGAATCGGATAGGAGCTTTCTTTGGCGAAGAGCCGATTGGCCTCGATCGTCAGATCGGTATCGCTTCCCTTCAATGAAATCACCGTGTTGGTGAAGCTGAGGCGTTCAAACCAGTCGAGATACTCCAAGGCGGTATCGCTCATCAGCTTGGCCGGCGAAGATGCTTCTTTACGTGGCAGGGAACCGCTGTTCAGTCCGATTCGGATCGCGATGTCATGGTCCTTCGCCGCTCGGACCACCTCGTCGACTTTCCATCTGGCTCCGATAGTTCCCGGGTTGATTCGAATCTTATGGGCTCCCGCTTCGATCGCATCGAGAGCAAGGGTATGATCGAAGTGGATATCCGCGACGATCGGTATCGGGGACGACTTGCAAAGATATTTGAAGACCGCATGGTCATTCTTCGAGGGGTAGCTGAAGCGAATGATGTCGCAGCCCATCATATTCAGCTTGCCGATTCGAATAAGAAGCTCTTCGGCACTCTTCCGATCGATTGGCAAAGAATCATCATACATCGTTTGGACGAGAATGGGTTTGCCCTTCCCGATCGTCTGATTTCCTATGTGGACAAGGTGAACGTCATTCATCGGGTATTCTCCTTGAGTTGAGTGTACTAAAGGTTTGGCGTTTTGGATAGTGATACTACACGCTTGTGTAGCTTATCGTACTTCAACGAGCAGGCGGGCGACATCCGCTTGTTTTTCCGCGATCAAGGCATAGGGCTCATAGGGGGAAAAGAAGATGAAGTGATCGCTGTCCACTCGGGCCGTCGAGGTGATTCCGCTCGATTCAAGGTGTACGAACCCGTTGATATCCCGAACAAAAGTGCTCGGCTGCTGGGCGTGAGTCGAACAGACGAGAATCTCTCCTTCTTTGACAAGAAAGATCGTTGCATAGTGGCTGTGAGCGATAAACATTCCATCAAAGGGCTTTGGATGGATCGTTTCATAGACCGGCTCGGTCATCCCAAAGAGATGAGTGTAGCGGGCAAGCGAATCAAGCGTATCGTAAATCATAGTTGTACCGTAAAGTCTGTGCCGTTCTATTGCAAGGGTATCGTTGGTGAATTACCCTGTCTTCATGAAGGCGACGGCACTCTATCAAAGCCCGCTCGGTCCGATGCATTTCATCGAAGAGGATGAAAACCTCATCGAAGTAGGATTTGGCGATCGAACGGAAACCTCTTCCACCCCATTGCTCAAAGAAGCGATCAGGCAGATGGACGCATATTTTCGTCATGCTCTCATCGAGTTCAACCTGCCGCTTCGTACCGTGGGAACGGTGTTTCAAATGAAGGTATGGCAGGCGCTTCAAACGATCCCCTACGGCGAAACATGTTCCTACCGGGATATCGCTCGAATCATCGGAAATATCAAAGCGGTCCGGGCCGTCGGGGGAGCCAACAATAAAAACCCGGTCGCCATCATCATCCCCTGCCACCGGGTGATCGGCAAAAACGGAAAGCTGGTCGGCTACGGCGGCGGCTTGGATAAAAAAGCATGGCTGTTGGCATTTGAAAAGCGGACATCGCATTGATGTCCGCTTGATTCCCGTTGTTCGGCCAAAAAAGGTTATTGCAACGCAAGCAAGCTGAGGACAAGGGTAAAGAGTGCAACCGTTTCGATGATGCCGATTACAATGAAGTAGTTTGCGGTTCCCTTTCCGGTTTCGGCAAGAGCGTCACACGCCGCTGCTGAAGCGCGTCCCTGCATATATGCGGAAAGACCGATCGCAAACCCTCCAAGAACACCGACAGACAAAGACAATGTGGCGGAGACACCGGCGGCAATTGCACTTGCGATGAAGTTCATCAAAAGGAAGCCGTAAATCGTCTGAGTCAACGGAGCACCGGCGAACGCGATCATGATGAAGGGAGCCGGCTTATTCTCGACATAACACTTCTTCCAGCCGCCGATCGCAGCCATGGAGGCGACTCCGGCACCCATGCCGGATCCAGTAGCAGAAAGGGCTAAAGCCGCTGCCATTCCGATAAATTCCATATTAACCATCTCGTTCTCCTTGTGTTGTTCCAAACAACGGTGAGGTAATTATTCTTCGACCGTTTCTGCAAACGGTTGATATTGAATCCCGGTCCACTCCATCCCGAGCTGCCCGGAAAATTCCAACAGATTGAGGCGTACGCCGTGAACCATGACGCTGAGCAGACCCATGACCAAATTAAGTCCATGGCCAACAACCAATATTATGATTCCCGCCGGAAGCGCAAATCCCTTGAGCATTCCGCCAGCCATCGCGTTGAAGGATTGGGCGATCGCAATCGATGCCATTCCGACTGCAAAGAGGCGGATATAGCTCATGATGTTGCTGAACGCGCTGATCGTGTCCAAAAACGTGGTGAAGAAACCGGCCAGGCCACTCTTTACCCCTTGAACAAACGATACCCCCGGTCCCTGAGCCCCGAAGAGCAGAATCATCACGAAGGCGATTCCGATTATGACAAAGAGCGCCTTGATATTCACATCCGCTCCGATGACGAGCAACAGGACGATGTAATAAAGCGCCAGGAGCGAGATGAGCCAACTGAAATCCGCCACCAGGCTGAGATCTTTGTTTCTTGCCTTAAGAACCACATTGATGATGCATGCCAAGGAAAGCTGGACGGTTCCGATGATGAAAGTGAATTTCATCACGGTATTCTGGGCAGTGATCGCTTCGATTCCAAACAGTTCGGGGTAGTTTGAAATCTGAGGGATCACCAGCTTCTGCAAGAACGGAATGCTCTGAAGGATTTCAATTGAACCGAACCACGTTCCGGTGAGCGAACCCCAGAGAATCGTGGCGAGCGAGAGCACATAGATGAGCATCACCAAGGTATTCGCCTTCTTTGATGAGATATGAATCGAGATACCGACAATCAGGAAAATCAGGCCATAGCCGGCATCTCCGATGATCATCGCAAAAAAGAGGGTGAAGAAAAGAAGGAACCACGTTGAAATATCATACTCCCGGTAACCCGGTACCGTTCCGAGGATATCAAACACCGGCTTGATGATTCCAAAGCCCTTCCTGTATTCGATAAGAGTCGGCACATCTTCATCGTCTTCGCTGATCTCTTCAAGGAGATACGCCCATCCATTCTTCTTTGCCAAACGGGTAAACTGCTCTTCTTCCTTTACCGGCAGATATCCCACCAGGTATGAAAGCTCTTCTTCATCGACAAGGGACGCTTCAACTTCTTCAAAGCGCGTTCTCATCTCCAGAACACTCTGGTAGTGTTTCAACGCATCAAGATACGCAAGACTTGCCTTTAGTCGGGCATCGATCTCTTCAAGATCCTTATTTGCACGATCGATCGATCTTTGAAGATCGGAAAGCCGCCCTTTGGCAAACGTTACCGCGACCGCCCCGGTCGAAGGATCGAGCTGCTCTCCAATCGTCACGATCGCTTTCACCGGTCCTTGATAGGACACTTCATAGTAGACCTGTTCCTCATCAAGATTGGCCAGATCTTTCTTGTCGATCGTATAGAAGAACAGTTCAAACCCTTCCCGTCTCAACCAGGCAAGCTCCTCGGGATCAAAATCGCCCCATGGCAGCAGACTGGCGGCGGAAAGTGAATCATGATCACGCTCTTGAATCAATTCGTTTTGTTTCTTGAGCAGCGATATCAGATAGGCGGTTGTTTCCGCGACCTCGCTTCTGCTCAAGGTTTTTTGTTTGACCGACTGTTTCTTGTCGATCAATTCCTGCAACACGGAAATGACTTTCTTTACGTCTTCAATTTCTTGTTTTTGTGAACCCTCGAATGCTTTTGCGGCGGTACTGACATGCAATACCCCTGCTTTGCGGAGGTTCTTCAACATCGCTTTTGTTTTGGATCGCTGCACCACGATATAAGTCTTTTTCATCTCTGCTATCATGTCAGGCTCCTGCTACCAACTTCTTCTTGGCGATCTTGCCCCGAACCACCGCAGCGGTCTGTTGGTCGCCAAGATAGATGCCGATCAATCGAATATGCTCCTTCGCTTCGGGAATCTTCACTTTTTCAAAGAGATTCACCCGTTGACTGGTTACCCTCAACTCCCTTCCCAGCAGCTCGATCTGCTCGTTGAGCGTAGCGATGAGCGCATCATATTGGGCGACTTCACGAAGGAAACTTACCCCTTTGTCAATCCAAAGCGGATAGAGAAGCGGATTGTATTCGATATGTTTGAACGTCAACTCCTTGAAGGTGGGAATGATGACCCCGGCGATATTGCTCTTGCTTTTGAGAATCGTGTCGATTTGAACGAGCGAAAGAAGGTCATAACGCTCGTTTTCAGCATACACGGCGATCCACATCTTCACTTGGGCGATCAGGGCGGCTTGCTCCTTTTTATGCGTTTCGATCTCGCGTTCAATCTGTTGAATCACCAGCTGCAGCTGCTGCTTTTTAAGCATCAGCGTAGGCAAATAGCGTTCGAACTGCCTCAGACGATCTTTTTGGAGTTTGAGTTCATTCTTTGTCAGTTTGACAGCCATGAAATCTCCTTATTCACCGAGATGCTTCGGCCAACGGGCTCGAATCAAATCGGAGCGCAACCCCGTTTCATTGGGTTCAAAACAGTCGCCAAGAATCTCCCAGCCCAAATCCAGCGCCCGCTCAAGGGGGATGTTCACGGAAAGATCCATCATCTTTTCTTCAAAAAGCGCACCGTATTTCAGCAATTTTTCATCCCATTCGCTCATCATGAAGCCCATCGACTGTTTTTCGAGAGCTTCTTTGAAGGAGGCGTAGAGTCGAATCATTCCGTCCATCAACGCACGGTGGTCATCCCGCGTTGCGCTGTTGACCTGCTGCTTCAACCGAGAGAGCGAACCGAACGGTTCGATTCTTCCGCCCTTGAGGTAGTACTGCCCTTCAGTGATATAGCCGGTGTTATCGGGAATCGGGTGAGTTACGTCATCTCCGGGCATCGTGGTCGCGGCAAGAATCGTAACGGAACCCGCTCCTTCGAAGTCGACCGCTTTCTCATACCGTGAGGCGAGCTGGGTGTACAGGTCTCCTGGGTATCCTCGGTTGGAAGGAACCTGGTCCATCGTGATCGCCATCTCTTTCATCGCATCGGCAAAGTTCGTCATATCCGTCAACAGGACCAATACTTTCTTTCCTTCGAGGGCAAACTTCTCTGCAACGGCGAGGGCCATGTCTGGAACCAGCATGCATTCGACGGTCGGATCGCTGGCGGTATGGACGAACATGATCGTTCGATTCATCGCCCCACCCTCTTCCAAGGTATCCTTGAAGTAGAGGTAGTCATCATATTTCAGTCCCATTC
>Ga0116182_1001850_pt1 | contig 21383 bp, 19 predicted proteins | sample AD_UKC077_MetaG_FD_89805 | JGI IMG/M metagenome (GOLD analysis project Ga0116182, IMG submission 89805) | Active sludge microbial communities of municipal wastewater-treating anaerobic digesters from USA - AD_UKC077_MetaG | ecosystem: Engineered > Bioreactor > Anaerobic > Digestate | place: USA...
CGCCAGCGGCGTCACCGTGACCGAAGAGCGAAAAGCGACGATGGACTTCTCCACGACGATATTGGAAGCGGGACAGGTGGTCATCATCCGGGCCGCCGACCAAGGGAAATACAATGGGATCGATGATTTGAGCGGCAAGGCGATCGGAGTACAGATCGGAACCACCGGAGATTTCGCTCTTGAAGAGTATCCCGTCGTTACCCGGGCATACGATGAAATCGGTCTGGCGATCGAGGATCTGCTCAACAAGAACGTTGAAGCGGCGGTATGCGATTCCCTTATCGCCAGTGATTTCGTCTTGGCCAATCCCAACTACCAAGGAAAACTGCTGGTCGTCGGTGAAGCGTTCACCCAGGAAGATATCGCGATCGCCGTACAGAAAGGCAACACGAAACTGCTTGATCTGATCAACAAGGGCCTTGAGATCGCGATGGCGGACGGTTCATTCGACGCTCTTAAAGCAAAGTGGAACCTGCTGTAATCGAAGATGAAACAAGATCGAGGGGAGCGGCGCTCCCCTTTTGTTTGTCTGAATAAATATACGACGCACCTTGACTTAATCCGCATAATTATGTAAGAAGAATGTCCGATGGAAAATCAGCAATCAGATGAAGTAAAACTCGAAATGGTGCGCAAGAAGGTGCTTTCGGTGGACCCTCACGCCACCAAAAAAAAGATGCCTACGATCACGATGACCGACGGGGTCCTGATCCCCCGCAAAGACAGCGGGCATCTGTTCAACTCGTGGCGGATCACCTTTATCAGCGCCTTGTGTCTGTTGGCATTCTTGGTGGTCTTCAGGCCCGATCCCTATCGTTCAATTTTCCTGGTCACGATCAAAGGCGCTCCCGTCACCTTCCAAGCGACGATTTTCGCCATCATCGGGGCGATCGTCATCGGAACGATTACCGGCTTGGGATCTGTCAGCAAGAAGCATTGGGTAAATATCATCAGCGGAATCTATGTCGAGACGATCCGGGGAATCCCCCTCCTCGTCCAATTGATCTTCATCTATTATGCGATGGGCCGGTTCTTTAAGATTGAAGGGATGCTTGCCGCAGTTACCGCGCTGGCGATCTGTTTCGGTGCGTATATGGGCGAGATCGTTCGAGCCGGCATCCAAGCGATTCCCAAAGGCCAGATGGAAGCCGCGATCGCCTTGGGGCTGAGCCGCACACAGGCGTTTCGCTATGTGATTCTGCCGCAGACGGTGAAAGTGATTCTTCCAGCGATTGGAAATGAATTCATTTCGATGCTGAAGGATTCTTCTCTTGTCTCAACGATCGCCCTCAGCGATATCCTTCGAAAAGGACGGGAATATATCTCCCGAACGTTCCTGTCGTTGGAAACGATGCTGGTCGTCGCCCTGATCTATCTGGTCATCACCTTGATGCTTTCGCGCTTGGTGGGAATCATGGAGGAGCGATTGCACCGCCATGGCTAGAATTGTGTTGGAAAACCTCTGTAAGGATTACCACTCCACCGACCATAAGACGGTTCATGCCGTGGTGAATGCGTCGCTCACCGTCGATGATGGACAGGTTGTCGTCATCATCGGTCCATCCGGGAGCGGAAAATCAACGCTGCTCCGCTCGATCAACAGACTTGAGGAGCCGACGAGCGGGAGAATCTTCATCGACGATGATGAAGTAACCGCAAAAGATGTGGATATTCGCTCGATTCGGGAAGAAGTGGGAATGGTCTTCCAATCCTTCAACCTCTTTCCCCACCTTACCGCTTTGGAGAACATCACTCTCGCTCCGATGAAAGTTCGCAAACTCTCCAGGAAACAGGCCCATGAGGAAGCGATGGAGCTGCTGAAGCTTGTCGGCTTGGAGGAAAAGGCGAACGTGCATCCACCCAAGCTCTCCGGCGGTCAGCAGCAGCGGGTGGCGATCGCCCGAGCGCTCGCGATGAACCCGAAGGTGATGCTTTTTGACGAACCGACCAGCGCCCTTGACCCGGAGATGATCAAGGAAGTTCTGGATGTGATGCTCAAACTCGCCAAAAGCGGAATGACGGTGCTTCTGGTGACCCATGAGATGGGGTTTGCCAGAGCGGCTGCGGACCTCGTCGTGTTCATGGATGAAGGATCGATCGTTGAAATCGCTCCTCCGGATGAACTCTTCACGAGGCCCAAGAGCGATCGGACAAAGCACTTCCTCGAACATATCCTCTAGTAGAACTCTACTAGCATAAAAGAAGCGGTCCAAAATCTTGCTCAAGGAGGACCGCTTTTTGTAGTGTTAGGCGATGAAAACGGAATCTTGGCTGCAAAAGCACATCACCTTGCACGACTACGATGATCCGCACGCAGAGAGGGCGAACGCGCTGACCCATGGTCTTGGGGCGATTCTTGCCGTGCTGGCCCTTGGAATGGTCCTTGGACGGTTCCCCTTCTACTCATCAAGATCCCTCGCTTGGGGAATGGTGCTCTTTTGCCTGACGATGATTCTTCTCTATAGCTCGTCGACGCTCTACCATCTTATGCCCAAGAGTGACGCCAAACGAGTATTGCGCGTACTGGACCACTCGAGCATCTACATTCTGATCGCAGGAACCTACACCCCGCTGATGCTCGGCATCAACTCCGCTGCGTCAATCATGGTTCTCATCGTGGTATGGGCGATCGCCGTCGCGGGAATCGTCCTGACAATTCTCTTCTGGGGAAAATTCAAGATTCTTCGCGTTCTCCTGTATATCGCGATGGGTTGGCTCATCGTCTTCTTCTGGGGCGATATCATCCCGTTCCTGCCGCCGGGGCTTTTACCCTATGTATTGGCCGGAGGAATCACCTACACGGCGGGAGTGGCGTTTTATGCCGGCAAACGCCTCCCCTACCACCATGCGATCTGGCACCTCTTCTGCATCGGTGGAAGCGTAGCGTTCTTTATCGGCTGTTTCGTGAAGCTTCGCTAGTGATCTCATCGATGGCGAGCTTAAGATATTGCTCATTCACCATCCCCAGCTGACCGCCGGCGATCGCTCCGTCGCCGTAGAAAAAGACGGTCGTCGGCAAGCTGGTGGTCTGGAAGATGTAGGAAAAGATCCCTTCATCATAGAAGACCGACGATTCATCCATCTCTTGTTTCTTGATGAACGTCCTCAGCGTGGCAAGACTCTCCCGCTCCCCATCCAACGCATCGAGGAAGATGAACGTCACCCTGTCTTCATAGGTGTTGAATGCTTTGACGAAGTCGGGCATCTCCGCTTGGCAAGGGGGACACCATGAGGCGAAGTAATTGAGCACCACCGGCTTTCCATCAGCCACTTCATAGAAGTCGGTTTCACTACCATCGAGGCGATAGAGGGGGATGTTGGGCATCTTGAGTTCATCCGATTCCTTTTCCGTCTCCGCCACTGTTTCTTCGGTTGTAGGAGCAGACTCTTCATCTTCGGAGATATCTGTTGCTACGTCTTCATTGACTGGCATCGCTACGCTCATTGCGCTTTCACTCGGTGGAAGATCCCGCAATACCGGGGTATAGGAAACGGTCGGAGCGGTATCATCTACGAGTTTGTTGTAGAGGACGGAGGCAAGGACGATGATCAGAATAAACGCCATGATCGCTATCAATAAGTTGCGAGTCTGTTTTTTCATGGGAAACTCCTATAAGAAGAGCGCGGCGGGATTGAAGCCCAGAAGCAATGCCAGGCCAAAGGCCAGGAGGAACACGCCGCTCGTGATCGTGATGAGGTTGGAATGCTTTTTCATGACATTGAACACTCCTTCCAACCGGTCGAGAAGCAATGCTGAAAGGAGGAACGGAATTCCTAATCCCAGCGCATAAAAGAGGAGCGTCAGCATTCCCTTGTACATCAGGGTGGCGTTCGCCGCCATCATCAGCGCAGAACCCAATAGCGGTCCCACGCACGGGGTCCAGCCGATGGCGAACACGATTCCAAAGAGGATGCTCTTGCCGATCGTCATATTGTAAAGGCCCTTGAATTGGATTTGGCGATTCTTGTTCAACGCAGGAATCAGTACGAAACCGAGGTTGTTAATCGCAAAAAGGATCACGAGAACGCCCCCTATGCGGTTGAGGAACTCCAAGTGATCGCTTAAAAATCGTCCGATCGAGGTCGAAGCCGCCCCGAGGGCGACGAAGAGGATCGTGAACCCCGACACGAATGCGATCGAGTTGGTCATCAGTATGCCTTTACGCTCTTCACGGTCGGTTATTCCCCCCGCCAGGTAGGAAAAATAGAGGGGGAGAATCGGTAAAATACAGGGACTGATAAAGCTGATGATCCCTTCTAAAAACGCAGTCAGGTATGCCATTGGCCATATATAGCACACGTTGCAGGTTGTTCACAAGAGCAGAAAAAGCTGATACAGTCGATTCATGGTCAAGAACACCTCCGCAGCGTCCGCGTTTGATGAATACTACCGGTCATTCTATCAGGATCGCTGGGATTCCTTGAAAAAAGCGCTCCTCAAAGAGCGCAAGCCTATCGCCTATGCGGAGGGGTTGCTCCAGCCATACTATCTTGATGAAGCATCGATCGTCGCAGCCCGGGCGTTGGGTGTGAGCGAAGGAGACCGCGTCTTGGACCTGTGCGCGGCTCCCGGGGGAAAAACGCTTATACTGGCGACTGCACTGAAGGGATCGGGAAGCTTGACCGCAAATGACCGTTCCTCCGCTCGAAGGGCTCGCCTGCGGGATGTGATACAGGATCATCTTTCCGAGAAGGATCGAGCCAATATGACGATCACCAGCCATGATGCGACAAAGTGGTCCCTCTATGAGCAGGATGCGTATGATAAGATTCTCCTTGATGCGCCCTGTTCCAGTGAGCGTCATGTCTTGGCTGATGAGAAAGCGCTGAGAGAGTGGTCGCCGGCAAGACCCAAGCGCCTTGCGGTCAATCAGTTCGCGATGCTCGCCTCCGCCCTTGAAACGGTCGTCGCGGGAGGAACGATTCTCTACTCCACCTGCTCGATCAATCCTCAGGAGAACGAAGAGGTCGTCGCCAAGCTTGAGAAGCGGAGAGCGGGACGGTTTGAAGAGATCCTTCTCGACGTAGGAGAGAAGAGATCCTTCGGTTCGATCATTCTTCCCGATGCTTCAGGCGGAAAAGGGCCGCTCTATATGTGTTTGATTCGGAGGCTCAGATGAGTTGTGTTTCCATTGTTCGATGTGAGTCGTATGAACCGTCCTTGGTGGAAAAAGCGGTCAGAGAAGCGTGCATCTCTGCGGGGATGCCGGACGTCCAAGACAAGACGATTCTGCTGAAACCGAACATTCTCTCCGATTCCAAAGAGGAGCTTGGCATCACCACCCACAGCCAGGTCGTTCGAAGCGTCATCCGTTTCCTGAAGGAACAGGGAGCCAAACGCATCCTGATCGGTGATTCGCCGGGGCTCCATACACCGAACTTTCGACCCCGAGCCAGCGGAATTTGGAAGGTGATCCAGGAAGAAGAGGTCGAATGGGCCGATTTCACCGACCACCCGACCACCTACACGATCCCCTATTCCCGGAACAAGAAGCTTCCCCTCCCCTCGTTGCTGGAGGAGGTCGACCTCCTCTTCTCCCTGCCGAAGATGAAGACCCATCAGTTGATGTACGCAACGGGTGCGATTAAGAACCTCTTTGGCTTGGTGCCGAACCTCCATAAAAGCCCTTGTCATCTGAGCTTTCCGACCCGGGAGCAATTCGCCTCCCTGATAGTCGGCATCGCCGCGGTCGCCAAAGCCTCTTTCGCGCTGATGGACGGAGTCATCGCGATGGAAGGTCCCGGTCCGGCCAACGGCTTGAGCCTTCCGATTGGCCTGATTCTCGCTTCAAAAGACTTGGTGGCTCTTGATTACGCCCAAGCGGAAATCATGGGTTACAACCCGATTGATGTTCCGATCGTCGCCGAAGGGCTGAAGCGGGGGTTGGGAAAAGCTCCGAGTGAATACCCGAACCTGAAGGCGCATGATCTGGTCAAGACCGATTACAAACGGATCGATGTCCAAAAGAAGACTCGCTTCTTCCACGCTCTGATTCTTCCCTTCTTTGCCGGACCTTTCGTCCGTTGGCGGGTCAAACGCCAGCGAAAAGCCCCCCTCTTTCTGGAAGAGGCGTGCATCCTTTGTAAAAAGTGTATTCAAATCTGTCCCGTTGATGCTCTTCAGGTTGAAAAGAAGCACGTGGTGATTGACGAAAACCGCTGCATCCGCTGTTATTGTTGTCACGAGGTGTGTCCCGCCTCCGCGATTCTGGTTGATGAGGAGATTCCTTCGTGACGTTCGTCCACTATCTGATCACGATCGCTCTCGGCATTCTTCCCATCAGTGAACTCAGAGGGGCGATTCCATACGCCTATTTCAACGGCGCTCCTTTGTACCTCGCCAGTCTGATCGGATTCCTTGCGAATCTTCTGGTAGCTCCCCTCGTCTACCTCTTCCTGGGATCGCTGCACAACGTGTTCTACCGGATCTGGGGGTGGTACCGCTCATTCTTCGACCGCTTTATTCAGCAGGCAAGAAAACGAGTCGAACGGCACTTCAACAAATGGGGATACATAGGCCTCGCCCTGTTCGTCGGCGTTCCCCTGCCTGTCACGGGGGCATGGACCGCCGCCCTCGGCTCCTGGGTGCTGGGTCTGAAGAAGAAGGAAACAATCCTTGCAATCTCTTTGGGGGTACTCATCTCCGCTATCATCGTCACGCTGGTCATCGCCTTTGGAGCCGGCGTCGATTCGATCTTCATCAAGCGGTTCTGACGCATTCCAGGAAGCTCTACCTCCAACAATATAAATTGTTTTAATCAGCAGGCCAAATGGCAATTGACGGTTTAAGGGTTAATCACGGTTGGTTATGGTAACGGTGACAGTACTTGTATAGATACCACTGGCTGCTTGATTTACGGCAGTCTCATCTATTTGACCCATGTAAATATCATTCGTATGGATTCCTTCAATCAAATTGTTCAATGGAATCGCCGAGCCTTTCGTTATTGGAAACATCGTATTTCCCCAGAAGAGGTTATAGGGAATCGTAGGCCCGGGCGTCTCATGAAGAAGATGAAAACCGGTCAAGCTTGCCGGCGAGTTATCGGTGAACGTTATATCCACATTGATCATTTCGGTACCCAGTCCATAGAGAACCGTTACTCCCAGCGTTGCACTATTGATCTTTCTTACCTGCGATCCGGTATAATCGCTCAACGTGATGGAAACCTCATTGTCCGCTAAGGAAAATAACGTATTGATAACCGGATCGGGCTCCGGTTCATCACCGTAGATAATTCCCCCATTATCTCCTTGGCCGGGTTCTCCCCCGCTCATCCCTCCGGGGTCAACGATCGGGGTGGTGCCGTATCCGGTGTTATTTCCCGAAGGGCTTTCGACTGTAACATACGCGCCGGTGTTGTTTCCGGTAGTTCTAGGCTCTGTCTTATTCATATAGGAATACATAAAGGTATTAGGATTATCAGCGGTAGCCAAACCAAAGCTGGGGTTAAACGGGGCGTTGAATGTATAAGCGGCGTTAAGCAAAAATCCGGCTCCATACCTGCCAAGAGTAGCTATCCCGTGAATTCCAGAAATGATATTGGTATTCATGAGATAGATATCGACAAGAAACGGCTGATCACTGGTACCTTGTACATTTGCGATATCACCCGCTACCGCTACCCTTGAATCGCTCCATGGCTGCGAAAGATGTCCAGTTGCCGGGTCGCTACCTTGGCGATATGCAAGAAAGATGACATTGAACGCAATATTCGTAGCGGTTTTATAGTTGTTTGGAGGAGTCCAAGAATAAGGCCCTGTCATCTTTATGGCCGTTGAGTAGGCATCAGGAGTAACGGTGACCACCGGTGTGTAAATATTCCCGTCATCCGACCAAATCTTGAATTGACCCAGCTTGGTGCCAAACATAGTATCACTGGTAAACGGTGGGGGTGGACGTTTGAAATACAGGCTTTGAGATGGAGTATACTCCGCATAGACTGCCGCACTAACAGATATCATCCCCATGATGAGGATGATAAACAGAGTGAGAAAGAGTTTTGCCAGTTTTTGCGGTCGATCCATAGCTACTCCAAAGCAATCATCTTTATTGTTTTTATACGAGTATATAATTCCCCTTTCTTATTGTCTATCTTTGAGAGAATACTTCTTTTGGTTACTTGCTTTACTCTTAATTAGGGATTCTGAATCTCCACGCTGATCGTGGCGGAGTACGTTCCGCTGGCAAGCGAATCGATCGCGTTCTGATCGATCCCCCCGATTTGAATCGTTTTTATATTGTTCGAACCGTTTTGAAGGGTGTTCCAAAGAATGGGAGTCCCCTTCGGTACCTGCGTTCCACCAAAAAAGAGATTGAAGGGAATCGAGGCAGATCCGCCTTGCTCAGGGAGCAGCCTGAAATTGCTGAATCCCGAGGTGTCAGTGAAGATCACCTGTTGGGAGTAGTTGGTGCCAACCTTTCCGTTGGCAACGATTATGGTCATCGTGTTCACATCTTTTCGGTTTGTACCGATTGCATCAGCGAGGTTGAACGATATCGACTGATTGGTAAGGGATACGCTGTAGCTGACCATTTGTGGAGGATCACCGTACGTCATTCCCGGTTGTCCGGGATTATCCGGGTCGGTATACGCAGTTGGATCAACGATAGGGGTGCTGTTCGGGCCGGCGACACCGTTGACGCTCACATATGATCCATGGGAGGGGTCGGGTTCTCCATTGTCCATCATCCATCCGACATTCATCCACGGATCATTGGCGCTGATGAAACTGAAGATCGGGTTGAAGGTTGCCGGCAAGGTATATGCAGTGTTCAAATGAAAATAGCTTGCAGGTCGCCAAACAGGTATTGTGTGCTGATTCGTTGAATTTGTGCTCATAAGGTAGAGCTCTACCCGGAACGGATTGGCATTCACCGTATTTGGAAACCACGAGACGATCGGAGAATGAGGGGACTGAACCACTCTAATGGTCGGCGTTCCGGGATATCCTTCGGGATATGCGACGCTCATAATGTGGAACTTATGCGTATCTTCCTTAAACGGTCCGCCGAGATAAGATCTCATCAGCCCACTGAGAATGACGTCATTAGAGACTTCGTCGGTGGAACCCCAAGTCGGTGCATAGATCTTATCGCCATCGGTAGTCGTAACGATAAGGGTTCCCAGCTTCGCCCCGAACGTCATATCGCTCGTAAAGGGGCCGGGTTTGGCTTGAAGGACGAGATACGGCTCAGGTGTATATACGGCGGTGATCGCTCCAAAAAGAAGTGTGGGGAAAAGCAACAGCATCAAGAAAACATATACGAATCTGGCAAGCCTCATAGTATCAACTCCCGTTTCTTATCATGAAACCTCCTCCTGTGGAGTTTTAATCATACTATATCAAACCTATAGAATAATGCAAGTTCTGACATGGGTATTATTAAAATTCTATTGAATTTATTAACATAGTCAATCATTGATTGTTATTTTTACCTCTCTTATGTCTTAACTTTCCATCGGTCATCAGTGCTCATCCCACTTTGCACACAGAGTCGGTGTATCCTGCCATTTTCAGCAGTTGGGGCCGACATGGTCACCTAAGAATCTTGGAAAGATCCTTCAGAGAATCATGCTGCTCTTGGTTATGGATTCCTGATCTCCACGCTAATCGTATCGGAGTATGTTCCGCTGGCAAGTGAATCGATTGCGTTCTGGTCGATTCCTCCGATTTGAATCGTTTTTATATTGTCCGATCCGCTTTGAAGGGTGTCCCAATCAATGGGTTCCCCCTTCGTCACCTGTGTTCCTCCAAAAAAGAGATTGAAGGGAATTGTGACGGATCCGCCTTCCTCGTGAAGCAGCCTGAAGTCGTCAAATCCAGATGATGTGTCGGTAAAGACCACCTCTTGGGAGTAGTTGGCGCCAACCACTCCATTGTAGACGATGATGGTCATCGTGTTTACAACTTTCCTGTTCGAACCGACAGCTTCGGCGAGATCGAACGTGGTTGACAGGTCGCTAAGGGCCACGCTGAAAATGACAGTTTGTGGAGGACCGTACGGCATTCCCGGGGTATTGGGATTCAAACCAGGGGCGATAGGTATGCTGTTTGATCCGGTATTACCACCGACGCTCACATATGATCCGTTCGAATTGGGTTCGCCCAGCAAATTCATCATCTCGTTGACTTTTGTGCCCTTCTGGTTTGCGACGACGAAGCTGTAAGCCGGGTCAAATAATAAATCAAAGGTATATACGAAACCCTCAAGAAAATGGATTGCCGGCCGATCCGGCCATTGAGATTTGACTTTTATATTGCGATTCGTTGAATCCGTGTTGACAAGATATAGCTCCACCCGGAACGGACTGACCTTCACCTGAATCGGTCCGTTGTCGATGATCGGAGAGTAAGGATGGTCGACCTTGGTGATAGTCGGCTGTCCGGGGTATCCATGGCGATATGCGACGCTCATGATGTGGAACGGATGGGATGAAAGAGGTATAAACGGACCGGAGGGTTGATCATACCATCTCATATCCCCATAGACTAGAGTAGGGAGTATGTTTTCGCTGGTGGAGCCCCATGCCGGCGAATAGATTTCCTCACCATCGGTCGTCACCTCCAAGAATCCCAGCTTCGCCCCGATGACCGTATCGCTCGTGTAGGGACCGGGTTGGACCTGAAGATAAAGAGACGGTTCAGCGTAATATGTGGCGGTGATCGCTCCAAAAAGGAGTACAGGCATAAGTAGGAGCATCAAAAAGACAGTTATGTATCTGGCAGAATTCATACAATCACCCTCCTTCTCCTCTTATTTATATAGCCTCTTGTTGACTCCTTGTCCTACTATACCAAACTTATGGAATATTGCAAATCCTGACATGGGTATTATTATAATCATACAGTATTTATCATTACTTTCTGAAATTAATCGCTATAATTCCGTACCCTGTGTCCTAACTTTTCCTACTACCGATTTCCCCATCTGTATATACAATTTCTGTATTGATGCATTTTTTCATCACCTAATACAAAATATTCATTATGGAACGGATGCAAACATGTAGTCTTTGTATTCACCAACACCAAAATTATCAGCGAACCCTACCCCCGATTACCGTCTCACCTTGCACAAAGAGCCTAAAACTGTGTATCTTCAAGCCAGAGCTAAAAAAGGATGAAAGCCATGTTCACGATCGACTACGCAAAGACACCGGTAACTGATTTCTACGGAATCAACTGCTTCACCGAAGCGGAGATGAGCAAATATATCAGCGACCCCATCATTCGCCAACTGAAGGAAGTGCAGCGTGGTCAGCGCGAGATGAATGAGGAGCTCGCCGATTATATCGCCAGCGCGATGAAGCAGTGGGCTCTCAGCCGTGGTGCGACCCATTTCTGCCACTGGTTCCAACCGCTGACCGGATTGACCGCGGAAAAACATGATTCCTTCATCAGCCCCACCAAGGGAGGAAAAGTCCTCCTCGAGTTCAGCGGAAAAGAACTGATCAAAGGTGAAGGCGATGCCTCGTCCTTTCCCAATGGAGGCCTCCGAGAAACGTTTGAAGCCCGGGGATACACCGCCTGGGACACCTCCTCCCCCGCCTTCCTCAAAGAAGTGCACGGAGTGAAAACGCTGTATATTCCCACCGCGTTCTTCTCATACAAAGGTGAAGCGCTCGATAAGAAGGTACCCTTGCTCAGATCCAATCAAGCGATTGAAAAACAGGCGTTGAGAGTCCTTCGGGCACTGGGCAACACGTCAGCAAAACGGATCACCGTCAATATCGGTCCCGAACAGGAGTATTTCCTGGTTGACAGGAAATACTATGAGCAGCGTACCGATCTTCGCCTGGCCGGACGGACCGTCATCGGATCCTTGGGGGCAAAAAGCCAGGAACAGAATGACCACTACTACGGCACGATCGGTGATCGCGTCACGGTCTTCATGAGCGAACTGAACTATGAATTGTGGAAACTCGGCATCAGCAGCAAGACCCAGCATAAAGAATCCGCCCCCAACCAGTTTGAGATCGCGGTTGTCTACGATGCGGCAAATCTTTCCACCGATCACAACCAGCTGCTGATGGATGTCCTGCAGATGGTCGCTCTTCGACACGGGATGGTGGCCCTCCTTCATGAAAAACCCTTTGCCGGAGTGAACGGATCGGGCAAGCATGACAACTGGTCGCTCGCCACGGAAGACGGCACGAACCTCTATGCTCCGGGAAGCAATGTGGAAGACAACGTGCAATTCCTGATCTTCCTCACGTCCTTCATCAAAGCGATGGATGAATACGCTCCGCTCATCCGCTGCGGCGCCGCCACGGCGGGAAATGATTGGCGCCTCGGTTCAAGCGAAGCGCCGCCGGCGGTCATCAGCATCTACCTCGGGGAGCAGCTCACGACGATCTTGGAAACACTTTCCAAAGAAGGAAACTGTGAAAAGAGCGCCAAAGAAGTAGTGAAGATGGGAACCACGATTCTTCCCGAACTGCCGAAAGACCTCACCGACCGCAATCGGACCAGTCCTATCGCCTTTACCGGAAACAAGTTCGAATACCGGATGGTCGGCTCCTCCCAATCGATGGCAGGACCGAATATCTTCATCAACGCCGCGGTCGCTCAAGTTCTCAGCGAAGCCGCCGATCGCCTGGAAGCGACAACGGACAAAGATGCGGAATCGCACAAGATCATCAGTGATTTCTACCAGAATCATAAACGAATCATCTTCAACGGTAACGGCTACTCGGAGGAATGGGCAAAAGAAGCGGAAGAACGGGGTCTTCCCCAATACAAAGACACCGTCAGCGCTCTTCCTCAAATGGCAAGCGAAAAAAGCATCGCTCTTTTGGAGGGTCAAGGAGTCCTCTCCAGAGGTGAAACGCTGAGCCGGCTGGAAATCTACTTGGAAGGCTATTCAAAGCAAATCAACGTTGAAGCGTCGACGATGATTGAAATGTGCCGGAAAGAGATCATTCCGGCTATGATCACCTACCTCGGAACCCTTTCCGAAGCGATTTGGAAGCAGGAATCTCTGAATCTCGATGTAGCGAAACAAAAAGAACTTCTGACGCTGTTGCATGAATCCTTAACGCAAACGATGGAAGGGGTCGATCTCCTGCATCAAGCTGTTGCTGCAGCTAAACAGATTCAGGAAGATCCCTTGGCCAAAGCCAAGGCGTACCGCGATACGGTGGTAACCCGGATGGAAGAGCTTCGGACCCACGTTGATTTAATGGAGATTCATACCGACAAGCATGTTTGGCCGATTCCATCCTATGACGACTTACTCTTCCGTCTCTGAGTCGAGACGGAGGATGACTCCTTCATATGGACCTAGCTCTTCCAATACTACCCTCCCCCCTTCGTTGGGGATGCCGCGAAGCGTCGAGAAGACAACAGTTCCTCTTACTTCAAAGTCTTTGAATGCAAGGTTTTGATAGCGTTCATTGAAATTGAGCAAGATCATATAGCTCTCTTCTTCCGTCTCTCGCGCGTAGACCAGCATATGAGGATCGGAAGTCTCGATGAAGGAACACACTCCTCTCCGTAACGCGGGACATCGATTACGAAGCTCGATGAGAGCCCGATAAAGCTGAAGAATCGAACCTTCTTCAAGCAATTGGTTTTCAACTGAAAGCCGGTTCGCACCTCGGGCAAAAGGAATCCACGGTTCGCCCATGCTGAAACCGCTTCCCTCGCCGGTACTCCATATCATCGGCCCGAGAGCTCGTTGTTCCTGTTTTTTCCGAAACAATCGTTTATAAAACGGAAGCTTCGAATCGGGCAGGCCGAGTTCCTGACCATAATAGAGAATGATCATTCCCCGCTGGGTCAATTGAAACAGGGCGGCCAACCTGGCCAATGCTTCTACTTTCCCGCATCTGTTCAGGATTCTGGAACGACTCCCATCGGTAAGCTCCCACACGGGGGTGCGGCTGCTTCCTATCGCTTCATAGAGCCGTTTGGCGCTCAACGCTATTCGATTCGCTGTAAAACGGGTGTTGGTGATCGAACGATCGACGACCAGATGCATCTTTTCACTCTCCACACCTAGATATGAAGCGGAAAGCTCCGGCTCTCCTGCGTCAGGAGATTGCAATCTGCCGATCAGGATTCGATCCTCATACCGATTGACGACATTCCTCAGTCGTTCAAGCTTCAGATGCGTTTCCGAACGGTTTCGATCAAATACATGCTCTTGGCGCTCGTATCTGCGTCGAATAACCCCGAAATTTGTAGGATTATCCCGCAATGCATCGTCTTTGATCAAGGTATTGATATCTTGAAGATAGAATCCGTCAACTCCGCTATCAAGCCAATATGCCAGATACTCCTCCATGATGAGCCCAAGCTCAGGATTTCGCCAATTCAAATCAGCACTGTCATAGTTGTAGCTGTGATGGTAATACTGTTTTCTTCGCTCTTCGAAACTCCAAGCCTTTTTTCCGCTCACGTTGATCCAATTATTGGGAATTTCATCACAAAAGATATAAAAGGAACTGAATTTGCTATTCCTATCCGCGACTGCAGCTTCAAACCAGGGATGATCGATGGAAGTATTACTCAAAACAAGGCAAAAGATGATCTTCAAGTCATGATCATGAGCAGTCTGAATCATATTGTGAATATCTTGGATTGAACCCAAGTTTTGCGGAAATCCGGCAAGGGTGCCGGTACTTTTGATATGATCGACGGAGCCTGGTTGAAGCATGGGACTCAAAAGGATTGTATTGAAGCCTACATGCTTTATATAATCCATTCGTTTGGTTATCCCTTTTACATCCCCCATTCCATCATCATCACTATCCTGAAAACTCCGGGGATCGATTCGATAGACGATGCTGTCCTTCCACCACATGTATATCTCCAACAAACAATATACATACATGATACGTCAAAATGTTTAAATCTTCCACGCAGATACATGTTCGCTATCAGACAATATGAAACTATTCTTGTTTCTGATTATTTTTATTTGTTTATATTGCATTATTTATGTTAATTATAGAACTTTATGATTTATAACTATCATAAATATTTGTATCATATGTGTTTTTATATTTATACTATTTTATTTTTGTTTATACTTATATAGAACAATAGCTAACTTTTCATTTGTTAGCTATTGTTTCTTATTATATTTTATTATTTCTATATAGGTTTAATATTATAATAGGTTTGTTAAATAGAATTCCTTACAAATAATATACAGAATCATTCTTCTTCTCTATATTTTTTATAAAATTCTCGTAATGAAAAACGAATACCTGCAGCCCAGCCGAGACCCATATCCGCAAAAAGATCCTCCAACTCCATTTTGAAGGAAGGTTCAATGGAGAAGGTTGTCAGTACCTTCTTCTCCTTCTTTCTGGTTCGAGTGTCTTTCGAAAATAATTGCTTTGCTTTTTGGCCACTGATACTTTGATCAACAACTTCTTCCAAATCCGGATTTCTTTTTAACGCCATACCTAACTCCAAATATCTTGATTAAGCATTTCAAATGCTTCCGCTGTGGCTGGTTTCAATCCCCTTCCCCGAATCTTGAAAAGCTGCGGGGCTTTACCTGCCTCTTGTGCTTTTCTGAAATGAGGATCGACGGGGATTTTATACACATCAAACTTGCCATCAGTGGCAGCAGTCAAAATATCTCTGTGCTGTTTGATTCGATTATCGAACGAGTTGATGATAATCTTTTCATGAATAAGATTTGATCGAAGGTTTTTTCTAAGCTTATTCAGCTCTTCTATGAAAATCTCCAGACCATCAAGGCCGAACACCTCCGGTGTCATCGGGGAGATCACCTCATCACTGGCTATGAGCGCTGAACGCTCCAGACGCCCTAGACCAGGTGATAAATCCAATACGATATGATCAAAATCATTATTCATTGACTGTACAAGATCTTGGATGATGAATGGCTCATCGGAAAGTTTTGTTTCCGAATACAGCTTTAATGTTCCGCCAATAGCAAAGGTTGGGATCAAATATAGATTAGGTATAGCTTTAATCTCAACAACCGCATCTTCATAGTAGCATTTTCCTTGCAGGACATCAGCCAATTCATATTGGCTTGCCTCTTTCATGAACCAAGAGGAGAGATTGCCCTGCGGATCCACATCAACAAGCAACGTTTTATACCCATCAATTGCCGATTGACAGGCCAAGGTCCCGCTGATCGTTGTTTTTCCTATGCCACCTTTTTGAAGATGAAATGATACCGTCTTTGCCATAACTATCCTGAATCTTCAGTATACATATGCTTATCTTATCGTACAAGTGTTATTATCTTTTATTTATGTATATCATCTTTTTACAATAATTCGCTATAATTATTAATATATTTTATTGTTTTTATTATTATATTAATTTTTATTTATACTATATTATAATCATATTTATATATATCTTATATGGTTTTTGATATCCTATATAACTTTTCTTTTGCGTCGATATTTTAATCAACATGTTGAATTTTTCTTTTCGATCTTGACTTGTTTTGTGTTATTTTGAGCTTATTGATTTTATCTGATTCATTTCTCTTATCTATTAAAAACTCTATTATACCTATTTCGGTATATAATAGAAGATATTATATGCATATTAGCGTTTATTCCAACTATTATACGATCAACGTATATACAATAGATACACTAGTATAATCAATCTACACTTGTGATCATTTTTATTTCTATTCTATTAATAATAGTATAGTATATATTTGTTACTATATTGATATGATTTATTATGATATTTATTATATATAATATAATATTGTTTATATATTTATATTAAATCTATTACATTTATTTCCATTGCTTTTACATTTGCTGCACATCAACAATAATAAAGGAGCCATATAGTCTGGCTCCTTTTGTGCAAGCATCGAATTTAGATTACAAGTCACCATATCCGGCGATGACATCTCTCATCATATATGCTGAATCTTTTGGATAGCGCTTGAGAGTCCGATAATCGACATATACGATACCGAAGCGTTTCGCGTATCCCCATGCCCATTCGAAATTATCCAACAGTGACCAGACGAAATAACCTTTCAGGTTTACTCCGTCCTTGATTGCTTGCCGGCATACTCTAAGGTGCTCGCGAATATATTCGCAACGTTCGATGTCGTGACAGCGTCCGTTTATCAGTTCTTCCCTGACTGCACACCCGTTTTCGGTGATATAAAGGGGAATTCCGCCGGTTTCCTCATGGAAATACCGCAGATGTCTTGCTAAGCCTTGAGGGGTGATGGGCCAACCCATATCCGTTTCAGGATGCCAGTATGGAGCATGGCTGAAGTGGAATGGCGCATTCTTGTCGTATATTACCGGGTTCTCGTTGTAAAAATTGATTCCGATAAAATCAACTTTTTGCGCGATGAGCTCCATATCACCTTTTTCCACCGGGAATTCGATTCCCAATTCGGTTTTAAGGACCTTTGGATACTCTTTTCCGATCAATGGATGCAAAAACACATCAGTATTGATTGCTTTAGCCAGTTCAGCGGCGAATACATCCTCTTTCCTATTCGTTGCCGGACGCTGATTCTGAGGATTTAGGGTCGTTCCAATGGGGGCGGTGAGGCCGCTCTTCCTGTATTCCGCCATCGCCAGGCCATGGGCAAGGTTGAGGTGGTGAACGCTCCGCAATGCTTCATTCATATCCTGATGACCCGGAGCATGTTCTCCGTAGAGATATGAGAGGTATGAGGAGCACCACGGCTCATTCAACGTGATCCATTTATCAACGTATGGACCTAATTCCTTGAAACAGGCTTTTGCATACTCGGCAAATGCATATGCTGTTTTCCGTTCCGGCCAACCGCCGGCATCTTGGAGGCTTTGAGGCAGATCCCAGTGATACATCGTTGCTACAGCTTCAATTCCTTTCGCGTGGAGCGCCTTGCAAAGGCGAACGTAGTAATCAACTCCTTTGGGATTGACCGCTCCGACTCCGTCTGGAATGATTCTCGGCCAAGCAATCGAGAAACGATATGCCTTGAAGCCCAGACTTGCGATCAGCTCCACATCTTCTTCATATCGATGATACTGATCACAGGCTACCGATCCATCGTTGCCTGCTTCAACCGCACCGGGTTTCTTTGCAAATATGTCCCAGATCGAAGGTGTTCGTCCATCTGCTTCAGTGGCTCCCTCCACTTGATAACTCGCCGTAGCGCAACCCCAGAGAAAATCATTGGGGAAATCCATAGATACCTCCTACATGTGTACTTGATCCTGATGGTTCTCAGGTTTTTAACGATGTTATTATTGTGGGCAGCGGGGGCTTTTTGAGTATTTGATTTTCATGTGGAGTCAGCCCCTGCAAAACATCCAGATTATCATATCATGCAGGATCGAGAACGGCAACGACAACCACATAAATTGTTGGGTTCTCATCATATATACCTATATGACCATATGCATATTATAATTTTTATTGTATTTGTTTTATATTGTTTCTTATTTTTTTAATATATTATTATATTATTTCTTTATCATTTATATTCCAGTTTTTATCTAAACATATTTGTTATGGCTCTAATAATCATGTATAGTTAACAGCTCTTCTATAGGATGATGAGCGTTTTATACGCAGTTCTCATAAGGTTCGGTGAGAAACGCTGATAATCATATTAGATTTGCAAGCAGCTTTAACAGAGGAGGAAAATACAGTATGCTAGGCGATTATAGGAGAAATACGAGATGGCGAAGTACTTTCCTGATGGATACGTCCCTTTGATGGAGCGGAAACAGACCGAGAAGGCGATCAAATATGTAAAGGACACGTTTGAACGGGAGCTTTCCGGCGGGTTGATGCTCAGCCGCGTTACCAGTCCGTTGTTTGTTCCCCGCGGCTCGGGAATCAATGACGACCTGAACGGCGTCGAGCGCCCGGTGGTCTTTCAGATTGGAAACTTCGACAACAAGGATATGGAGATCGTGCAATCCTTGGCAAAATGGAAGCGCATGGCGCTTGCCACCCTGAAATTTAAACCCGGAACCGGATTGTACACCGATATGAATGCGATTCGTCCTGATGATGATTTGGATGCGATCCACTCGATTTATGTGGACCAGTGGGACTGGGAGCTGGTCATCACCGAAGAACAGCGTTCCCTTGATTTCCTGAAGTTCGTCGTTTCTAAAATATATTCGGCGATGAGACGCACCGAATTTCTGGTGTGTGAAATGTTTCCGGTGATCAAGCCGACTCTTCCCGAAAAAATAATCTTCATCCATGCCGAGGAGGCGCGGAGACGATACCCGGACCTCAGCGTATATGATCGTGAATATCAACTCGCCAAGGAATATGGGGCGGTCTTCATTATCGGCATCGGCGCCAAGCTGGGCGATGGGAAATCTCACGGAGGCCGAGCCCCTGACTATGATGACTGGTCGACACCGAACAGCGATGGGTACCTTGGTCTCAACGGCGATATCATCGTGTGGGATCCTATTCGAGAAGATCTCATGGAAATCACATCGATGGGCATCCGGGTAAGCCCCGAGTCCTTGATGCGGCAATTGACGATTCGCGGAATGGAAGAACGAGCTGACCTGTATTGGCACAAGCGGCTGCTGGCCAATGAGATGCCGCTTACGATCGGTGGCGGTATCGGTCAAAGCCGGCTCTGCATGTATTTCTTGAAGAAAGCCCATATTGGAGAAGTTCAAGCATCAATCTGGCCCCAAGATGTGATGGAAGAAGCAGCAAGCCTCGGCGTCGTATTGATGTAGGAATAGAACGGTGAAACTGGTAAGTTGGAACGTAAACGGATTGAGAGCTATTCAGCAGAAAGGCTTCAGCGATTATTTCAACGAGGTGGATGCCGATATCTTCTGCTTGCAGGAAACAAAGCTTCATGAACATCAAGTGGAGCTGCAAACTCCCGGATATCATCAGTATTGGTCCTTTGCTGAAAAAAAAGGCTATAGCGGAACCGCTCTCTTCAGCAAAACGGAGCCACTTTCCGTCGAATATGGAATCGGACATGAATTCGATGATGAGGGACGAGTCATCTGCGCTGAATTCGAAGAGTTTTACGTGGTTACCGTCTATACTCCAAACAGCCAAGAAGAGCTGGCTCGCTTGAATCGGCGCATGGAGTGGGATGATATGTTCCGCGAGTATGTAAAAGCGTTGGCGGAGCACAAAGGCGTCATCATCTGTGGAGACCTGAACGTAGCCCATCAGGCAATCGATTTGAAAAACCCGAAAACGAACGAACGCAACGCCGGCTATACCATTGAAGAGCGTGAAAAGTTTACCCAGTTGTTGGAAGCGGGGTTTGTCGATACGTTCCGCTATCTGTACCCGGATGTAACCGGAGTCTATTCGTGGTGGTCGTATCGCTTTCAAAGCCGATCACGGAATACCGGATGGAGAATCGATTATTGGCTCGTGAGCGAAAGCTTGAAAGAACGGGTAATCGATTCGACGATCGCTACCGATGTGATGGGCAGCGACCATGCACCGGTAATTCTTGTGATTCAGAATCCGGTTTATTGACTAATCCAATACGAAGGATTCTATTTACCCAAATATCCTCCGTCGACAGGGATAATTGCGCCGCTGATATAATCGGATGCTTCAGATGCCAAGAAGACCACGATTCCCTTCACATCATCCGGCGTCCCCCAGCGTCCTTTTGGAATTCGAGCGGTAATTTCTTTATACCGGTTCTCGTCATTCAGCAGATTGACATTCATATCGGTGTTCATGTACCCGGGAGCGATCGCATTGACACAGACACCGCGTCCTGCCCACTCATTGGAGAGAGCTTTGGTCAGCTGAGCGACCCCGCCTTTGCTAGCAGCATAAGCCGGAACGGTGTAACCACCAAAGAAGCTGAGCATGGAGGCGAGATTAATTATCTTCCCTTGCCCTTTAGCAAGCATCACTCTACCTGCCCGTTGACAAAAGAGGAATACCGTGTCGAGATTCATCGCCGTTACCGCTTTCCAATCCTCGTAGGAGAATTCCTCACAAAAAGCTCTTCGCTGTATTCCGGCATTGTTGACAAGGATATCCATATCTCCGCCAAGAGCAGCGAGGGCATTGTCAAATGCCCGGTCAACACCTTCCTTCGTTGAAATATCCTCGCGGATGGCATGAGCGTCATAGCCCTTGGAACGGAGTCTTGAAGCGGCTTCATCGACCCGCTCGCTTGATGCGATGAGCGCCACACGAGCGCCCATTTCGCAAAGACCTTCAGCCATCCCGTATCCCAAGCCTCGGCTTGCTCCCGTAACAATTGCTCTTTTCCCAGTCAAATCAAAGTAGTTCATCTCTTCCTTATTTTTCGGCGCAGAGTAGGTTTATAGAATGGAATGATTGCCACAAAAGCCTCCAAAGCCAAGTATAGCGAGTCCGACGGGTAAAAAAAAGCCCTTCCGAAAGAAGGACCGAAGTGAAAAAAAGAA
>Ga0116182_1001878_pt1 | contig 21205 bp, 16 predicted proteins | sample AD_UKC077_MetaG_FD_89805 | JGI IMG/M metagenome (GOLD analysis project Ga0116182, IMG submission 89805) | Active sludge microbial communities of municipal wastewater-treating anaerobic digesters from USA - AD_UKC077_MetaG | ecosystem: Engineered > Bioreactor > Anaerobic > Digestate | place: USA...
GCCTCAAGGTTGAAGACGTACTCTTCATCGGCGAGAGTGATCGATTTGCCGCTCTTTCCGGCTCGGGCGGTCCGGCCGATCCGGTGGACGTAGCTTTCGTAATCTTCGGGGATATCGTAGTTGACGACCAGGGCGAGATCGTCGATCTGGAGCCCTCGGGCAGCGACGTCCGTCGCGACGAGGAACCGCAGTTTTCCGCTCTTCATCCACCCGATCACCTCAAGACGTTTTTTCTGCGGCAAATCACCCATCAGGTATTTGCTCTTATGCCCGTTCATGCTCAGTCGCTTGGAGACTTCGACACAGCGGGCTTTCGTGTTGGTGAAGATCAGGCAGGAGGCGGGCTCATCCTGCTTCAGCAGCTGGAGTAGGAGGCCGAACTTTTCATCTTTCGAAATGTGGTACAGCTCTTGGGTGATCTCCTTGACGGTAATCTCTTCCGGCTGGACCTCGATCTCTTTCGGCTCATTCATGAACTGCCACGCAAGGTGGCGGACCTTCGTCGACAGCGTCGCGCTGAAAAGCATCGTCTGGCGTTCTTTCACCGGCCGGAGCAAGCTGAACATTTTTTGGATGTCCGGATAGAAGCCCATATCGAAGAGGCGGTCCGCTTCATCCACGACAAAGATGTCGAATTGACGAAAATCAACCTTTTTCATCTTTTGATAATCCAGAATGCGGCCGGGCGTCGCTACATACACGTCAAGTCCTTGCTCGATCCATTCATCCTGCTTGGCATAGCCGACACCGCCGTAAAAACAGCCGATCTGAAAGTCCTTCACACCGACGGCCAGTTCATCGATATCCGCCTTGATCTGAACGGCGAGTTCCCGAGTCGGAGCGATGACAAGGGCTTTGCTCTCTTTGTTTTCTGCTTGGGCGGTGATAAAACGTTGAAGGATCGTTATGGCGTAGACGGCAGTCTTTCCGCTGCCGGTTTTCGATTGGACCATTACATCCTTTCCGGTAAGCGCTACCGGCAGCACCCGATGCTGGACATCGGTGCATTGTTCAAAGCCGGCCCGTTTTATACCAGTGAGGACCTGCTCATGGAGGGGTAATTCAGAAAAATTCATAGGGTATATCATTCACCTTTATAAGAAGTAGCATATTCACGACAAGGCAGGCGCCAGCGCCTCCTTCAACGATAAAGTAAAAGAGAAGCTCTGTCCACCAATCTCCGCTACAGCCATTGCCGGGCGCGCACACAGTCATGCAGTGCGCGGGTCCGGTCAAAGGGAGCGGAGAACCGAAGATAATCGATCGTGTGAAGCGGCATCGCCGCCATGCTGGTGGCGGAAATGAACACTTCGGTAAAGCGGCCGGCAAGCAGATCCTCCAGATAGATAGCATTCAGATCGATCATGAATCCGAGCTCTTTGGCACAGCGCAGCACCTCGCTTCGAGTGATTCCGCCAAGGACGAGATCCTCATCCGCCGTATGAAGCGTATTGTTGGAGAACGCGAAGAAGTTGCTGCGCGTTCCTTCCAGCACCCGTCCTTTCCGATCGACCAGCAACGCTTCAAATCCTCCCGAGCGTTTCGCTTCTTCGAGGGCGACATAGTTGAGCAGCAGGCTCCCGCTCTTATGAACTGGAAACAGCCGCTCGCCTTCAAAGGTGATCGCCCTGACTCCGTCTCGGTAGTAGAAGTCGGGATAGCGCAAGAGTTCAACCGGGACGATGAAGAGGACCGGATCCGCTCCGCCATAGAGGGTGATTCGAACGGTCGCGTCACCGATTCCTTCCGCTTTGATGAGCTCATCCACCCAGCGGCGGATCGTTTCTTTCGTGAAGGGATGGGTCAAACGTATTCCCTTGGCAGAGGCAAGCAGTCGATCGAGGTGCTCATTGACGCGAGTGACGAATCCGCCCAGGACCCGTAACGACTCATACACATAGAACCCGCTCTGCACTTCGCGTGAAGAAATTGGTACAACCGCCTCTTCTTTGGGGATGATCATCCCGTTTCTCGATGCGTACATCTAGGGAATCCTCAATAATTCACGAGGCTTCGATCCGTTCGCCGGTCCGACCCACCCCTCTTCTTCCATCTGCTCGACAAGGCGGGCTGCTCGGTTGTAGCCGATTTTCAACCGCCTTTGCAGGAAGGAAGCGCTGGCGCCTTTCCGCTCCACCACGATTTGAAGCGCCTGTTCCATCAACTCCTCATCGGTGATCGCATCGCTCGATCCGACGCTGCTCTCGGTGATCGGGGGAGGATCATCTTCGAAGAACGACTCGTCGATGAAATCCGGCTCGCCTTGGCCGGTTGCGAAGCTGACGATCTCCTCCACCTCCGCATCGCTTAGGAATGCCCCTTGAATCCGCTCCATCGTGGGCGAATCGGAGGTTTGCAGAAGCATATCTCCCCGCCCGAGGAGCTTCTCGGCTCCCATCTCGTCGAGAATGATCCGACTGTCGATCGAACTGGTCACGGCAAAAGAGATCCGTGAAGGTATATTGGCCTTGATGACTCCGGTGATCACATCGGCGCTGGGGCGCTGGGTGGCAAGAATCATATGGATTCCAACCGCTCGGCTCATCGCCGCAAGACGGGCCACTTTGGTCTCCAGTTCCTTGCCGACGGTATGCATCAAATCTGCAAACTCATCGATCACGACCATGATGTAGGGAAGCTTTTCCCGGGCAAGGTTGTTCGTTGCAATCTTTTCATTGTAGCCGACGATATTTCGAACATTCAGAGCTCGAAGAAGATTGTATCGTCTCTCCATCTCGAAGAGACAGAAATCAAACGCCTTGAGCGTCCGCTTCGCATCGGATATGACCGGAGTGAGCAAGTGAGGGATTCCGTTATAGATATTGAGCTCGACGATCTTGGGATCGACCAGGATCATCCGCACCTCTTTGGGAGTCCGCCTATAGAGTATGGTGCAGATCAGACTGTTGATGCACACGCTTTTTCCGCTTCCCGTCGATCCGGCGATCAGCAGGTGGGGTGAAGAGCTCACATCGATCACCCGTTTTTCATCCAGGATGGTTCGCCCGAGAATCATCGGGATCTTCATCTTTTCGGTAACGTCGCTGAGCATCTCTTTAAAGCCGATGATATCCCGCTTCTTGTTGGGAATTTCAATACCGACGGCGCTCTTGCCGGGAATCGGAGCGACGATTCTCAATTGGGTCGCAGCGAGCGCGAGCGCGATATTGTCGCTGAGACTCACGATCGCTCCGACTCGGATTCCCGGAGCGGGAAGCACTTCGAACATCGTTACGGTCGGACCGCGAACGATTTTGGTGACCTCTACCTGGATATTGAATTGAAGAAGGGTCTCGACAAGCAACTGCCCTTGATGGAGCGTATGCTCGTCAATCACATCTCCAATCTTTTCATAGGTTCTCAGGATCGATTCGCTGGGGAATCGATATCCGATTCCGGGCTTTGAGATGAGCGCTGAAGCAGCCAAGCCCCCTACTCCTCTGCTGCTCTCAAGCGGATCGTCTTCATCGAAGAGTTCTTGCTGTTCAACCTGAGGAGGAATCTTGACACTGACCCGGTTTGCCGAATGTTCCACGATGGGAGGAGCTTCAAACGCCGACTCTTCTACCGGTCGAGACTCTTGAGGAGGAGGTGAAGGAACTTTTTCTTCGATCTTCAACCCTGAAGGTTCGCTGTGGCGGGCAAAGAAGGAACGGGGCTTTTCTTCAACCGCTTTTTCTTCTTTCCGTTCTTCCATCCGCTTCACTGCGGCGAGCATCAAGCCCGGAAGCTCTTTGGCGCCCTTCTTCTCATCAATCCGACTGCTGCTCTTCTCTTTGACAGGTGACAGCGATGGCTGCTTGTATTGTTGCTCTTCCCGCTTCTTCACCTCCTCGGAAAGGCGGCGGAACATCGCAAGGCTCACCGTGTTTTCACCGCTGATCTCCTCGACCGACGGTGCTTTCTCCTCTTTGGGTCTCGGTGGCGGCGGTGGAGTGCGATCCACGTATTCAGGAAGATCGTTGACGTTCGGGAACTCGGCTGTCGGCTTGGGCATGAACGTAACGGTCTCCGTCTCCTCGGGTTCCTCGACTCGTTCTTCTTCTATCCGAGGACGCCTTCGATGCCTGACCGCATCACTGATCAGCACGATGATGATGAGAAGCAGGATCTCGCCGATGAAGAGCAGCAGCAAGGTGAATGAGGCGCTTCGGACCCCCTCAGATCGCTTGATCAGATAGGTTCGGAAAATCGGCCACGGGCTCTCCTGAAGAATATGGCTGAGGCTATGGAGCGTGTAGGTGATGAGGGCGGAATAGAACAGCTGAAACGTGAGCACGATCGGCCGTTTCCGATTCACGATGAGCATGATGCTCGCGATAAGAAAAAATGCGGCGGCGGGCAGAAGCCAAAGAGGGTTGTCGTTCGTCGAGAAGGAAAAGAGGAACAGGATCGTTTCCTTGAATGGAAGCTCGACTCCGACGCTCGGAAGCACAAGAATGCCGGCCCAGATGAAGGCTGCTATCGCAGCGATGATCGCTCCCCTTGTTTTTTTTTCACCCGCTTTTTTTCTCATACTCCTCTATCCTATCAAATCTTGCGCAAGAGGCAAAGCATCCGACTCCGCTCGAGGAACGGAACGTTCAAATCGATCAACTCCTCTTCCCATTGAGAAGCGACCTTCTTCTTTACCTCTTGCAGTTCTTCTTCGACGCTCGCTCTGAGACCTTTATACGCCACGACCACTCCACTCTCTTTGAGAAGAGGTGCCACTGAATCAAGAATTTCAGCCAAAGGCCGAAATGCCCGAAAGGTAAGCACTTCAAAGCGCTCATTCACTTCCATGATATCCCGATCGATGATCGAAACACGCCGATGCAATGATGTGGCGACCAGCGCGGTTCGAAGAAAATCCGCCCGTCGACCCATCCGCTCGACCAGAACGACATCCAGATCCCGCAGCCCTATCGCCAGCGGAATTCCCGGCAAGCCCGCCCCGGATCCCAAATCCGCAAGAATCGGGTGATCATATCTCTTTGCGATCTCCTCAATCGTCTTGACCCCGGCCAAGGAATCGAAGATATGGTTGATCACGAGTTCTTCGCCCTCTGCTCCCACCAGCTTATACACCGGGTTGAACAGTTCCAGCTCAGCGATATATGCATCCAGCTGCGTCCGCTGCTCAGAGTCGAAAGACAGCCCCAAACGAGCAAGACCTTCATCAAGGAGACGATCATACCTACTCATCGCCTGGCCGCCTTTGGAGGTGAACGATGAGAATGGCGGCGTCACTGGAGCGGATTCCGCTGATTCGGGTCGCCTGTCCGACGCTTAATGGGCGAATGCTCTTCAGCTTCTGTCTGGCTTCCGTCGACAGCCCCTCCAAAGCATCATAGTCCAGATCCGGGGGAATCGTCATCGTCTCGAAGCGCTCAAAGCGATTAATCTGCCGCTCTTGTCGCTTGATATACCCGTCATACTTCACATCAAGCTCCACCTGATATCTGATCGATGGCGGGAAGGCCTCCAGTTCTGGAATCGCCTTGCCAAGCTCTTCAATCGTGACTTCCGGCATCTTAAGCGCCTCGAACGCGCTCTTTTCCCGGTAGCGGTGCATCTTAAGCAGATCCTTCACGCTCTCGATACTGCCGACCTTCTCCCGGAGACGGGCGAGGTGTTCCTCCGTCCGGAGTCCCGCATCATACCCTTTTTGGGTAAGACGCTGGTCGGCGTTGTCATGGCGGAGATTGAGGCGATACTCCGCTCTGCTTGTGAACATCCGATAAGGCTCCTCCGTTCCGAGGGTTACGAGGTCATCGATCAACACGCCGGTATATGCTTCGTTCCGTCCCAGAATCAGCGGCTTCTCGCCTTTGAGCTTCTGAGCGGCGTTGATTCCGGCGATCAGGCCTTGGCACGCCGCCTCTTCATATCCGCTCGTTCCGTTGGTCTGTCCGGCGATGAAGAGGTTTTCAACGAGCTTGCTCTCCAACGAGAGAAAGAGCGCCTGGGGGTCGATGTAATCGTACTCGACCGCGTAGCCGGGACGCATGATCTGCGCTTCCTCCAACCCTTCTATCGTATGGATGAAAGCGGTTTGCACATCCTCTGGCAAAGATGAGGAGATTCCGTTGAGGTACAGCTCCTCGGTTCCGAGCCCTTCCGGCTCAATGAAGATCTGATGTCGATCCCGGGCGGGAAATCGGACCACCTTGTCTTCGATCGAAGGACAATATCGGGGACCTTGCCCCACGATCTTTCCGCCGTACAGCGGAGAGCGGTGGATATTCTCCGTGATGATCCGATGGGTCTTCTCATTCGTCCACGTGATGTGGCAGGGAATCGAAGGGCGATCGACGGCATCATAATCGAAACTGAAGCTCATCTGCTCATCATCCCCCTCCTGGATTTCGAGGCGATCGAGATCGACGGAGGACTTGCGGACCCGAGCGGGTGTTCCGGTTTTCAGCCGTCCCACCGGAAACCCCTTCTTTCGCAGGGCGGTTCCGAGTCCGATCGCCGCCGGTTCTTCCAACCGTCCCTCAGGGGCATCATACTCGCCGATGAATATCCGTCCTTCCATGAACGTTCCGGTCGTAAGGACCACCACCTCGGCGGAGATCTCATGACCGCGCTTGGTCTTCACCCCGACGATCCTGTTGCGTTCGATGATCAGATCGACGACCGTGTCCATGAAGATCTCAAGATTCTCCTGCGCTTCAAGGGTTTCCTTGGCGAGGCGTGAGTAGGTGTATTTATCCGCTTGCGCCCGCGGGGCCTGAACCGCCGGACCGCGCTTGCGATTCAAGATGCGAAACTGGATCATCGAGCGATCGATCAAGTGTGCCATCTCGCCGCCGAGGGCATCCACTTCGCGGACGATATTTCCCTTCGAAAGCCCCCCGATCGCCGGATTGCAGCTGAGGCGGCCGATCGCATCGAGATTCTGTGTTATCAACAAGGTCTTGAACCCGATTCGGCTGAGGGCCAGGCAGGCTTCGATGCCGGCGTGTCCGCCGCCAATGACCAATGCACGATAATCCATGTCATTTCCCTACACAGAAATTGGAGAAGATCGACTCCAAGATATCGTTCGGGGTCGCTTCTCCGGTGAGCAAGCCAAGGTGGTACAACGCTTCATTCAGGCCGATCGCCACGATATCCAAGGGAAGCGAAGCATGAAGATCCTCTTTCACCCCCTTCAAGGCTGCTTCGGCGGACCGGAGGGCGTCCGCTTGGCGTTTTGACTGAATCACGATCCGGCTTTCGTCCACTCCTCTGACTCCACGTTTCAAACGTCGGGCGATCTCGGCGAGCAGATCGCCGATTCCTTCACCGGTAGCGGCGCTGATCGCCAGCGCTCCCTCAGGCGGGCGGCGCAGATCCGCTTTGTTGTACACGACAATCGTCCGCTCATCAAAGACCGGATCCGCATCCTCCGTCGAATCGAGGAGACGGATCACCAGATCCGCTTCACCGATCAGGTGCTCGCTTCGGCGAATCCCTTCCTTCTCGATCTCATCGCCGCCCTCCCGCAGTCCGGCGGTGTCGTAGAGGCGGATCGGAATCCCCTCCAGCAGCAGATCCGCTTCGATGTAATCGCGAGTGGTGCCCCGGATCGGGCTGACGATCGAGCGCTCTTCCTTGAGTAGGAGATTAAACAAAGAGCTTTTTCCGACGTTCGTCGCTCCGGCCAGGACGATTCGGGCTCCGCTCTTATAGAGGGCTCCGATCTCGTAGCTCTGTAGCAGACGGCCGAGGTCGTCGAGCAGCGAATCAAGCAGCTCATCGGGGAAGACGAACTCGTCGATCTCGTCTTCACTATAGTCGAGCTGCACTTCCACTGGCGCAAGCAAGGCCAAAAGAGTATCCTTCATTCCGTCGAGCTTGTACTTCAACCCTCCTTCCAAGCGCGCGAGCGCCTGAGCCCGCGTTACCGGGCTTTGCGCCCCGACCAGCTCGTGAACCGCCTCGGCCTGGGTGAGATCCATCCTCCCGGCAAGAAAGGCGCGGAACGTGAACTCCCCGGGTTCGGCGCTCCGCATTCCGATCGAGGACAGGAGATCGAGCAGTTCGGTGACCACGCTGAGCGATCCGTGACAGGTGATCTCGATCGCTTCCTCAAGGGTATATCCATGCCCTTTCGTGTTCACCGCCAGGACGACCTCATCGATCCGTTTTCCTTCCCGGTCATGAAGATAGCCATGGAGTAATGTGGCGTTTTTTGCAGAACGGAGGGCTTCAGTATTGCTGAAATACGGGGCCAGCAGTGCATGAGAGCCACTGCCGCTGATTCGGATGATCGCCAAAGCGGCGCTTCCCCATGGGGTGGCGAGAGCGTAGATGATGTCATCGGTCCGATATCGACTCATGCGCCGAGTATAGCCTTTAGCGACGGGACCTTGCAACAGAAGAGCTCACCTGAGTAGAATGTTCGTATGCAGGAAGCCGCCCTCTTTCGATCCAAGACCTATCACGCGATTCGATCCTTTTTCCATGAACGGAATTACCTGGAAGTAGACACCCCGATCCTCTCCACTACGGTCATTCCCGAATCGACAATCGAAAACTTTGCAACCCGATTCAGGAACCCCTTTCTTCCTTCCCGGGATCTCTATCTCCTGCCCTCTCCGGAGATTTACATGAAGCAATTGCTTGCCATGGGGTTCGGGTCGATCTACCAGATCAGCCATTGTTTCAGAAACAGCGAGCAATTGGGACGAATCCATAACATCGAGTTTTCGATGCTGGAGTATTACTCGGTCGGCTTCGATGAACAGGATTCGATTCTGCTGACGGAAAACCTGTTTCGTGCGTTGAAGGTTCCTAAGCGGCTTCAACCTCCCTTCAAGCGGATGAGTGTAGCCGAAGCGATGAAACGGTACGCCGGCTTCGATCTTGAAAAGACGCAGCGCCGATCCTTGCTCAAGCAGGAAGCGCTTCGCCTCGGCCTCTCCGTTCCCGATGAACCGGAAAGCTGGGAAGAAACGTTCAATCGGATCTTCTTGACGTTCGTCGAGCCGAACCTTCCTCAAGAGAAGCCTCTTGTGCTGTACGACTATCCCCGCCGGATCGAGTGTCTGGCTCAAGCGACGGGAGCATACCGAAAGCGCTGGGAGCTATACGGAATGGGGATGGAGCTGGCCAATTGTTACTATGAAGAAACTGATGAGGAGAAGATCGAAGCTTATTATCGGGATGAGTACGCCCGTCTGATTCAAAACCGGGGAGTCAGCGGCGGCGTCATTGCGGACGTCGATCCCTCGCTTGCCAAAACGTTCGCCAGGATCGGAAAGGTCAGCGGAGTCGCTCTGGGCCTCGATCGGCTGCTGATGGGAATGATGGGCCGCCCTTCGCTGGAGGGGGTGATTCTTTTTCCCCTTTCTGCTATCCTAGGCGCCGGCAATGGAAATCTTTAACAGTATGAGGAATATATATGATTAAAGCAGGTCAGATTGAAAAAGGGACCGCACTGCTGATCAAAGGCCAACCCTTTATCGTAGTCGAGCGTGAGTTTGTAAACCCCGGAAAGGGTTCGGCGTTTGTTCGGGTGAAGCTGAAAAGCCCGGCTACCGGACAGGTTCTTCAGGAAACGATGAAGACACAGGACAACGTCGAGGATATCACGGTTGCCGACCGCGACTGCCAGTACCTGTACAACGACGGAGAACACTTCCACCTCATGCTCACCGATACGTTCGAGCAGCTTGAAGTTCCGATGAGCTCCTTCCCGGAGTATGAACTTTTGATGCAGGACGGAGAAATCTATCGCTGTACATTCTGGGAAGCCGAGCTGCTTGATATCATCATCCCGGCAAAGGTCGTCTACCTCGTCGCCGAAGCGGAAGAAGCGGTGAAAGGCGATACGGTTCAAGGAGCGACGAAATACGTTACCACGGAAACCGGCCTGAGCGTCCGTGTCCCGATTTTCATCAAACAAGGCGAAAAGATTCGGGTGAACACCGAAACAAGAGAATACCTTGAACGGGTCAACGACTGACCACCATCTCCCCGATCCGGGGAGATTTTTTTGCCCTTCTCCTTGATAGGTAACCCAATCACACCTATACTGGCCCGTATGAATACCGTCCAACTCCTGCTCGTATCCGTTTCCCTATCGATGGATGCGGTAGCGGCTTCGCTGTGCAAAGGCCTTTCGATGAAGCGCTGCTCCTTCTCCACCGCATTCCCGATCGCTTTCAGCTTTGGATTCTCCCAAGCCCTGATGCCCCTGTTGGGATTTGGACTCGGCTCGCTCTTCGGAACCTTCGTGGAGCAGGTCGATCACTGGATCGCATTCGTCTTGTTGACGTCTATCGGCGGGATCACTCTCTATAAATCGTACACGGAGAAAGAAAATTGTTCCGCAAAAGCCCCCTTCAAAGGCGAAATTCTCTTCCTATCAATCGCGACAAGCATCGATGCGTTCGTGGTCGGGATCACTTTCGCCATCTTGAATATCAACCTCTTTCAATCAATAACGATGATCGGAGTCATCACCTTCACCCTGTGCCTGCTCGCTCTCTATCTGGGAAAAACAATAGGAACACGCCTTGCCGATCATGCAGAGCGGCTCGGTGGCGTGCTCCTCATCATATTGGGATGCAATATCCTATTTACTCATCTCTTCTGATCCTCCGGTTCCCCGCCTTTGACGTTTCGCATGATGAAGAATGCGATTCCCATCGAAACCGACCCGAAGACGAAGATCGACCGGAATCCGAAGATGTCGATGCAGGCTCCGGTCAGCGGCGGACTGATGATCGAAGCGAGCTGGCTGAAGAAGTAATAGAGCCCGGTATAGATTCCCACCGTCTGGTAGGTGGACATCTGCCAAAGCATCGGAAACGAGTTCGTTACGATCGAAACCCAGAAGATTCCAAAGAAGAAAAGCAGCGCCCAGAACGTATATTGGCGGAACGCTTTCCCCATGCCGGAGGTAAGCGGGTCATGGAAGAAGATGAGGAGCAGCAGGACGATCAGCACCCCAAGGGAGAAGCGAATTGTTTTCTTTCGACCGATCTTGTGGGCGACGATTCCCGAGGGGATTGCAAAGATCGCATAAGCGATGCCGACCATCCCCGCAGCGAGCGACGCCGTTCCCGATGAGGTCTCGAGGATCGAGGTGGAGTACAAGCCGACAAACGGCAAGATTCCCTGGTACCCGATGAACCAGAAGAGCAGACTGAATAAAATAGCTCGAGCGCTCTTGTCCTCTTCAGCGAAGATCGCTTTCAGACTCGCTAAAATCGGCTCCCGTTTCTCACTGGCATCGTGAGCGACCGCCTTCTTCTCCTTCACAAAGAAGAAGAGAAGGAGCACCGCAATGATTACCAAGATTCCGGAGATCGGGAACGCGAGGATATCTTTCGTCGGTCCGCGTCCGGGGAGATTGATGGGTACGTCCATCAGGCGGGCCAGGCCGACCGTTCCCACGATCGCGGCGATCCCGCCCATCGTATTAATCACGCCGTTTGCTTCACTTCTCAGATCTGCCGGGATCATGTCGGGCATCAGCGCGACGACCGGTCCCCGCACCGCCTGCTTGAAGAGATTGAGGATGAACAGCAGGATGATCAGGAACCAGAGACTCGAAAGGGCGCTGAACGGGATCAGTCCGAATGCCACCGCGCTGACCGGCAGACAGATGATGATGAACGGCATCCTTCGGCCGATCGGGGTTTGCACCCGATCGCTGAGGGCGCTGAAAATCGGAATCAGGAAGATCGCAAGAATATTATCGAACGTCATGATCGCCCCGATGAGCGCCTTGGATTCCATGAAGCGGGAAAGAAAAATCGGAACATAGGTGTCATAGAGGGGATCCATCAGCCCCATCGTGAAAAACCCGAGTCCGATCAGAAACGTAATCAGGTAATATCCCTTCAAACCCTTCTTTTGTTTAGCCATACCGCCCTCCTCATTGCGCTCATTGTAGCATGGATTGGCAAACGTAGGCGACCGTTCACCCCCTAGACCAAAGCGATTCTTTCAAGTACACCATACGCATGAACCGAGACGTTTTTATAACATCCTTGCCCGACTTGGCTTCAAAGCTCACGTTGAGCGAAGAAGAGAAAGATTTTGATGAAAGCGACGGCACCCGCTTGCCCATAAAGATCCCCTCCTCCTTTTTCGACCTGATCGATCCCGATGACCCATTCGACCCGATTCGCCGGCAGGTCGTTCCGACCGTCTTTGAACATGTCGAAGTCGAAGGAGAAACGCTCGACCCCTTGGCGGAAAAGCGACACGCAGCCACATCCAGACTGATCCACCGCTATTCAGGCCGGGCTGCGTTTCTTGCCACCGACCGGTGTTTCATCCACTGTCGCTACTGCTTCCGCCGGCGGTTTACCGGAACGTTCCAGGGTCCGGCAACCAAAGAGGAGATCGAGCAGGCGGCTCGCTACGTCGAGGGTCATCCGTCCATCACCGAGCTTCTTTTCACCGGAGGCGATCTCTTTACCCTCAGTGACGCCCGACTGGAGGCGATGATCGAAGCGTTTCGCTCAAGACGGCCCGATCTGATCATCCGCCTGTGCACCCGGGCACCCGCAGCAGAACCCCGACGGATCACCCCGGCTTTGATTTCCATGATCAAGACCTTCGATACCGCCCCGTTCTTTCTGATGACCCAATTCAATCATGGCCGGGAGTTGACGAAGGAGGCGCTGAGGGCGACCGCCCTCTTCATCGACAATGGGATTCCGGCGATGAACCAGACTGTGTTGCTGAAAAGGGTGAACGATGACGCCGATACGCTCGAGCGGTTGTGCAACGCCCTTTTGGCGAACCGGATCAAACCGTACTACCTCTTTCAGGGAGATCTGGTCAGCGGAACCGCTCATCTGAGGGTCTCGATCGAAGACGGGTTGAAGCTGGAGGCGGAGCTTCGAAGACGCCTTTCCGGCTTGGCGATGCCGCTCTACGCTCTCGATCTTCCCGAAGGAGGAGGAAAGATACCACTGGTCTCATCCTATCTCGAAAAACAAAAAGACGGAGCCCTGATCTTCAGGACTCCGTATGGTGAACATCGTTCGTATCCGGCCGATTAGCCGATCTTCTTCAAAATCTCATCAAGCGCTTCGGTACGCTTCTCCTGTCGGAGAGTCTCATACTCGGCGGGAGTCAGCTCCTCGAGAACGGTCTTCTGCTTGACCGTGACGCTTGGCGGAACGGGAATCCGAGGGGCCGGAGACTCCGGTTCCTTTTCCACATCCAACGTAACCGTTCGCTGGATCGCCGGTGACGGGCTTGGCGGAACTACGGGGGCGGCTGCCGTGGCAAAGCGATCCTTCAACCCTTGGTAGATGTCCTCAAGCAGCTCGGGGCGATAGTGGAGGTAATAGGAGATCAGCTCTTCATCACTCATTGTATCGATGATCGCATCCCGAACCCATGCGGCATAGAAAGGCTTGTTGGAATCGATCTCGGTGAAGAGGTCGCAGAGGAGCTGCTCCCTGTCCGCTTCGGGCAGCACGCCAAACAGATCGCTCAGCCGGTCGCGATGGGCAAGATAGAAATTGAAGATGTCTTCATCGGTAATCGTTTCGGCTATGGCATTGCGCGCCCATGTCGCGTATGCTTCCTGATTGCTCTCGATTTCACTGGCGATGATCGCCATGATCTGATCCCCATCCAATTCAACACCCACTTCGATCAATGCATCGCGGTAGCTCAGATAAAAATCTACAAGATCATTCGCGCTGACCGTATCAAGAAGGGCATCGCGGACGTAGGCGGCGTAGAACTTCTTGTTGTTCTCGATCTCTTCACCAAGAGCCAAGAGCACGGCATCGACATCGACCATCCGGCTTTCTTCATAGGCCTGGTCAAACTCCGGATCGCCGATCATCGTTTCGAGCAAAGCATCACGGACATAGGTTGCGTAGAAGGATTTGTTGGTTTCGATCTCGGCATACAGGTCTTCCAGCACCTGCCCTCGATCAAGAGCGGCTCGAGCTTCTGGCAGCTCGCTCGCCAGATCCGCCACCAATGCCGGCCGATACTGCATATAGTAAGCGATGAGGTCATCATCGTCGATCGTCTCCAGGATCGCATCCCGAGCCCAGACGGCGTAGGCGTTCTTGTTGCTTTCAACCTCCTGAGCCAAAAGGCCAAGAACTTCTTCCTTGCTGACGGTATCGCCGATTGCCGGACGAAGATCCTCGACAAGGTCATCGCGGTAGGCTGCATACAGCGGAAGGATATCCTCCTCGGTGATGACACCGGGCAGCGCCTTCCGGTCCTGAGCGAGGTAGTACTCGCGGTTGGCTTCCATCTGCTCGATGATATCGGTGTAATCGGCGATTTCGACTTTCGCCTCATCCTTTATTCCTTGATAGAGGTCGGCAAGGAGGAGCGGACGATATCGGTTGTAGTATCCAAAGAGATCTTCAGGTGTGATCGTATCGAGGATCGCATCGCGGGCGTAGGTGGCATAGAACGTCTTGTTGGCCTCAATCTCCTGAGCCAGCTCACCGAGCACCTGCTCACCGGTGATCGGTTCAGCGGCGGCGACCACGGTCGCGGGGGCCGGAAGGCTTGCAGCCAGGTCTGCGATAAGCTGGGGACGATGTCTCTCATAGAGTGCCATCATGTCTTCATCGTCGATCGTGGAAAGAATCGCATCGCGAGCGTAGGAGGCGTAGAAGTCGAGGTTGTTTTCAATCTCCCAGGCGAGGTTCTTGAACAGCAGTTCTTCATCGACTTCACCGGTCATCACGACGGTCGTTCGCGGCTGCTCGGCACGAACCTGGCTTAAGAGCTCATCTCGAAAGACACTGAAAGCAGGACGCAGATCATCGGCGGTGATCGAATCGATGAGGGCTCGACGATCGATCTGCTTCTCTTCAACCCGGGCGAGAGAGGTGGTCAATTCACGCTTCAAGGTTGTGATCTGCTGATCGACATAGGTTCGATCCGCTTGGCTGTCGATCGACTGAAGCAATTCACGGCGAAGCGTCTCAACGGCTTGATCGACATACGCCTGCTGCTCAGGCGAGAGTGTTCTCGTTTGAGTCAATTCATCTTGCAGAAGCGGAAGCAGCTCGTCGATCAGCGGTTGGTAGTCAGGGGGCAGCGGAACGACTTCGGCGCGCTGAGGAGGAGTTACTTCCAAAAGCGGCTGCCTTTGCCGGGCTTTCGCTTCCTCAAGGATGGCAAGAGGAGCGGAGGGACGAGTATACCAGATTCCTACGCCCACTGCGATTGCCACAACGGAGGTTGCTACCAGTAACATAATTGCTATTGACTTCTTCATCTCTAATCCTCATTCAGTTCCTGCTACAACGCTTAAACCCAATTCTAACACAACACCTTCGTACTTGTCGATGAATTATCTCCGTACTTCCCCAATTCCGGAGTCGGTAACGGGCAGCGTTCGGATCGATCGACCTGAACGTGATATCGCGTTGACTGGCTTCCCGCTTCAGGAACTGCTCCCATGAAAGACCGTCGCGAGCTTTGCACCGCCGAAAGCGAATGCATCTGGGAGCCGTGATGAACAAAACATGCGAACACAGCCGATCAAGCCCCATCCGACTCAGCAGCGCCGCGTTCAGAACGATCGCATCCGCCGTTTCTTCGGCGAGGATCTCCTCGATTCGGGCCACCATCCACGGATGACTTATCCCTTCCAACGCTTTGAGCCTTGAGGGATCGGAAAAAACGATCGCTCCGAGCGCTTTCCGATCGATAGTTCCCTGATGTTCGATCGAATCGCCGAATTCGGCGATAATCCGATCCTGATTGGCTTCAAGAGCCTGATGTCCCAGTCGATCGACATCGATCAGTCGGGCTCCCAGCTCTTCGAACACCTTGGCGTATCGATCCTTTCCGGCACACGCTTTGCCGGTGATTCCCAAGACGACCGGTTTCACAGCTCGCCCCAGTTCGATCCGACGCTGATCGAGACTTTTAAGGGGATGCTCAACGTTACCGCCCCTTCCATCGCTTCTTTGACCAAGGTCTTCATAACTTCGACCTCGTCAAGCGGCACTTCGAAGACCAATTCGTCGTGGATCTGCAGGATCAACGCGCTTAGGAGCTTCCGCTCACGCAGCATCCGGTCGACCCGGATCATCGCTTGTTTCATGATATCTGCGGCGCTGCCTTGAATGATCGTGTTGACGGAGATCCGTTCCGCCCGAGCCCGCTCCACGGCGTTTCGACTGTTGATCTCACCGACCGGTCGACGGTGTCCCAACAGGGTGTGGACGGCTTCATTCTTGCGAGCCCGGGTCTTCGTCTCTTCGACGAAACTCCTGACCGCCGGGTAGCGTTTAAAATACTGCTCGATGAACTGCTTCGCTTCTTGATAGGGGATCTTCAGATCCTGGGCAAGCGCGTGGGTTCCCATCCCGTACATCACCCCGAAATTGATCGTTTTGGCGATCGCCCTCATTTCGCTTGTGACCTCCGGCATCGGAGCATCGAAGATGAGGCTCGCGGTGAAGCGGTGCACGTCCATCCCGCCAGAGAACGCCTCCTTCAACCCCGGATCATCCGCCATGTGGGCAAGGACGACGAGCTCGATCTGCGAGTAGTCTGCACTGAGAAAGACGCACCCGGTACGGGGAACGAACGCCGATCGGATCCGCCTCCCCTCCTCGGTCCGGACGGGAATGTTTTGGAGGTTGGGGTCGCGGCAGCTGAGGCGGCCCGTTTCCGTGCCCGTCTGCAGGAACGTCGGATGAATCCGCCCGGTTCGGCGGTTGATCTGTTTGGGCAGCGCCTCGACATACGTCGAAGCGAGTTTGTTCAAGCCGCGGTACGCCAGCACAAGAGCGACAATGGGATATCGATCGCTGAGCGGCTCGAGAACGTCGGTGGCGGTCGAATATCCGGTTTGGGTTTTCGCTCCGGTCGGAATTCCCTGTTCAACAAAGAGAATCTCCTGCAGCTGCTTCGGCGAGTTCAGATTGAACTCTTTTCCTGCGAGCTCGAAGATCTGAGCTTTGATCTGATCGATTCGTTGGGTGAATTCCTCTCCGATGGGACCGATGACCCCTTCATCAAGGAAGACCCCCTCCAGCTCCATGTGGGCGATGATCTTCAAGATCGGAAGCTCAAGGTCGGAAAGAAGACCAAGGAGGTCGTTCTTTTTGAGGAGCTCTTCAAAACTCCGCCACAGCCGGAGCGTGATATCGGCATCCTCGGCAGCATAGAAGAGCGCTTTCTCATACTCGATGTCCGAAAGGGTCTTATCCTTGGGTACGATATCGGTATAGCGCAGGGTCTCGACTCCCAGATAACGGAGCGCCAAAAAGTTCATGTTCAGCGTCGAGGCTGCATCCAGCAGCCACGCGGCGATCATCGTATCCCCGTGGAGGTGCTTGATCGTGATGTTCCACCGTGCCTTGAGGACTTTGTAGTCGAACTTGATGTTTTGCCCGACCACCTTCAGCCTTCCTTCTTCAAGATACGTCCGAAGAAGGCGTTTGACCCCGCTCTCGTCGATAAGCGCTTCGCCTTGATGAACAAGGGGAACGTAATACGCCGAATACGCTTCCCACGCGAACGAGAAGCCGATGATCGTCGCATCCAGTTCGACGGTCGTATCGGTTTCGAGATCGAAGACGATGACTCCCCCGCTTTCGACCGCGCGCTCAAACAGACTCTCCAGCTTGGCAAGATCCGTCACCCCTCGATACGTTCGCCGATCTTTCTTGGGTTCCTCACGTGGAGACGAGGCTTCTTCTCCGCTGAGGCGCTCCAGTTCACCGATGATCGTCCGCATTCCGAGCTCTTGAAACAGGGGAATGGAGTTGACCCAGTCGATCCGATCGACCCGATAGTCCTCCCAGTCGATTTCTTCCGCCTGATAGAGCGTGGAATCGAGGGTTACCAGCCTTCGGCTCATGAGGGCATCTTCTTTGCCCTCTTCGAGCCGCTTCTTCATCGCCGGAGTCTGCTCTTCGAGCGCTTCATACACCCCTTCAAGCGTCGCATGCTCCTTTAGAAGCTTCGCCGCGCCCTTCGGACCGATCCCCTTCACCCCGGGGATGTTGTCCGAGCTGTCGCCGATCAAGGCGAGGTAGTCGATGATCTGCTCCGCTGAGACCCCGAACTCCTTTTTTACCTCAGCTTTCCCCATCGGCCGGTAGAAGGACTCCCCTTTTCGGGCGGGTCGAAGAGCTGATACATCATCGTTGACCAGCTGCAATAGATCCTTATCACCGGTGAACATCACCGTATGGATTCCATCCTTAGTCGCCTCATGGGCCAGCGAAGCGACGATATCATCCGCCTCCCAGCCGATATGCTCAAGAACGGGGACGCCGAGGGCTTTGAGAATCGCCTTGATATGGGGCACCTGGGAGTGAAGATCTTCCGGAGCGGCATCCCGGTTCGCTTTGTACGGTTCATAGAGTTCATGTCGAAACGTGGGTCCGGCGCTATCCATCGCAACGGAGATATAATCGATCTCCTCTTCCCGGACCAGCTTCAAGAGGGTCGTGAAAAACCCGTAGACGGCACTGATGTTTTCCCCGTTTGAAGAGCGCATCGGATTATTGATGAAGCCATAATAGGAACGATAGATCAGTCCATATCCGTCAATGATCAGACTCTTTTTCTTATTCATTTCCCCCTCCGATGGGGATGACCAGCCCATCATAGGCGACATGTACATGGGGAGGAAGCTCCTCCTCCAGCTTCTGATGGGCAAGATCGTGACAGAGATGCGTCAGGTAGGCTTGCTTCGGTCCCACATGATTAATCAACCCCAACGCCTCGAAGAGGCTGAAATGGGTTGGATGGGGAAAGCGCCTCAGCGCATCCACGACGAGCGTATCAAGACCCCTGAGGTATTCTACACTCTTTTGAGGAACTTCACTACAGTCGGTCACGTATCCGAGCGATCCGATTCGATAGGAAAAAATCTCATCCCGGCCGTGAAGAATCGGAAGAGCGGTGACCTTCATGGTCCCCATCGTAACGGTTTCGTACGGCTTCATGACCGTCAGAAGCAGATGAGGCCGTCCTCCGGCGACGACATCAGCGTCCAACGCATACGGAAAGCGGACCCGAATCGTTTCCACCACGCGCTTGCTCCCATAGACCCGGAGCGGACTCTGTTCACTGAAGGAGCGCAGATCATCGATTCCGTTGATATGATCGGCATGGTCATGGGTATAGAACACCGCATCAAGGCGGGTGATCCTATGTTTCAGCGCCTGAAGGCGAAACTCCGGTCCGGTATCGATGACGATCGCATGCTGTTCATCTTCAACCAGGACGCTCGAGCGCATGCGCGTATCCCGCTCGTCGCTCGAGGTGCATACCGAGCACGCACATCCGATGACCGGAATCCCATGGCTGGTTCCGGTTCCCAGAAAGGTCAATGAGAAAGCGGTCATTGAAACGGCAGCCTGGAGGGCCTGGAGGTGACTCGATCAAACAGTTGACGGAGCCGTGATGGGCTTTCCTGATCGACAATCTCCGTCGGTTTTTTAAAAGCGACTCCCAGATAGGGGTTGCTGATATTCGGAAAGAAAAAAAAGAGAATGAAAAATGAAATCACTGCGACAACCAAAGAGGAAAGCAGGGAAGAGAACAATCCTTTTCTAGCCATGTTATAGAACTCCTTGAGCCACTATATCACACTTATGAGCCGTGATGCACCAAACCAGGCCCGTTTTCACGGGCCTGTGGAGAAGATACAAACAATGCGTTAGAAGAAGGAGAAGAGAAGGGAGATACCCATCCGACCGTTGTCGAAGGGAGTGTTGAAGATATTCTCAAACTCTTTCCACTTTTCAAAGGTATAGTTCGTGTCCAACGTGTAGTTCAATCCGACAAGAATCTTGCCGAGTTTCAGATCTGCGGTGAGGCGGTATGCCAAGGGGCTCTTCAGAAACGCTTCACCGGCGTTGTCAAGATCGACCTTGTTCCCGCTGGAGTCGTATACCCACACCTCTCCGTCAGGTTTGATATTGATGGTAAAGCGAGGTCCGACACCGGCTCCGATCCGAAGCAGGTTGAACAGATCGAACGATAGCCCGGCGGTGGTCAACATGGAGATGTTGGTTGAATCGCCTTCAGAACCGAACATTGCGACCGCATCGATTTCGGCAATCAACAACTTGATCCGCAGATCTGCTCCAAAGCGATAGTTGTCGATTTCGGCAAATCCGTCATAGTTCCCCGCTTCCATTGCGGCTGTGATGGCACCGAAGGTATCGTTGTAGAGCGCGGTCGCTCCAAGACTCAACCCGAACGCCGATGCGCTTACCGCTGCCGGAACAAGAACGACCAACACAATCAAAAGAATCCAAATTTTTTTCATTCTGTCACCTCTTTATTGCTACACACTCATCTTCGTCTCAAGACTGCGTGTGTAAAATTTAACTCATCTTCAAAAGGACAGCAAGAGAAAGACAACCGCTATTCGGAACAAATATCTCCCACCACCTACCTTTTGCCATGACCGATCTAATTGTTTGATTTGATTCGAGTAAGTACCGGGCTCTCAGCCCCACCGGGCCAAAATCGGTACCGATTCCCATCTGCAGATAGATCGGACTACAAAGAACCGCATCAAGAAACGCGATATCCTCTATCCCTGCCTTCTCGCCGTCAAAAAGCGCATAGTAGGGTTTCTCCACTCCGGGATTTTGAGGAACATACGTCACACCCACTCCCCCGCTGAGCTCCATCACCATCCACGAACCGATTATCGGAAGGTTGAGTCCCGCAAGAGCGATCGCTTTAAGCGCCTGTGTATCTTCTTCGCTTTTCGTCAGCATCACCGTCGCTTGAGCTTGGAGAAAAAAAAGACGTCCGTTAAGCTCTCCACTGAGAATCCAATTTTGGGAATCTCCCATTCCGGAAGAAAAATCCTCCTGTTCCGGAGGGCAGTAGGTCGCACCAAAGCCAAGGCTGAGATTATAGAAACTTCGAGCGGTCAAGGGTAGAGACAAAAATACAAGAATGGCCAAGATGACCACCACAGTTCTGCACATGACTGATTGTTACTCCCGTACCCATATAACAACGATATGAGTGAAAAGGTACAAGTTAATCGGTCAATTTTGCGATTTCTTCGATCCAGACCTGTTTTTGGGCATCGCTGGGCGCCCGAAACCCTGTTCTGGGGGAAAGAGAGACCGATCCGACTTGCGGACCGTCCGGTGAGGCGGAGCGCTTGAATTGGCTTGCGATGAAGCGCGTAAAGAACACGGTGAGCCAACGCCGCATCTCTTCCGGGGTGTAGGAATCCTCAAACGCTTTGGTGGCGAACCGGTAGATCTTCTTTGGA
>Ga0116182_1001910_pt1 | contig 21044 bp, 19 predicted proteins | sample AD_UKC077_MetaG_FD_89805 | JGI IMG/M metagenome (GOLD analysis project Ga0116182, IMG submission 89805) | Active sludge microbial communities of municipal wastewater-treating anaerobic digesters from USA - AD_UKC077_MetaG | ecosystem: Engineered > Bioreactor > Anaerobic > Digestate | place: USA...
AGATTCCGACCAGGAGCTTTGTCGGAATGACGGAATTGGGCGTTTTCGGAGTAACCATACGCTGTCATCCCGAACTTGTTTCGGGATCTGGTTTTGAACCGCTCGGCAGGGAGAACCGTTGACCGGCAACGTGGCTTTCATCAGTGTTCATCCGCTCTTTCCCCGCGAAGCGAGCATTGCGACCTGGGCAGTTCTTGCCCAGCCTTGCGTCCACTGATGCTCCTCAGTGTATTGCGTCCAATGTTCTATAAGGGCATCACTTCCCGAAGCAGTCGGCCTCGCGTCCCGGCATGTTCTTAGCCGGCATTGCGACCTGGGATGTCCCTGCCCTGCCTTGCGCTCCAGCACGATCTTCGCCGGAATTCCGATTCCTAGTACAGTGGACTGATGATGGCAAATCGCAAACTAAAAGGGTTCCACAGTCTTTGTTTCTGAAGATGAATAGTGTATATTAAGCTGTAGGACATCCTACAACATTCAAGAGGCGGTGCGAATGAGGGAGATAGGTATCGACCACAATTCCCATGTCTCACTTTCTGGGAAGATTCATAGCGAACTGAGAAAACTGATCTTGAATGGTGAACTCAAAGCAGGAGAGAGATTGCCCTCGGAACCGGACCTTGCTCATGAGCTTGGGGTTAGCAGGAATTCCCTGAGAGAAGCTATCGGCCTCCTTCAAAGAGAGGGTTTGCTACTTAAGAAGCATGGAATTGGGACTTTCGTTACAGATAGATATCCGATCATTAGGGGAGGAATCGAGAGGCTCTCAAGCATAGGGAGCTTTATCGAATCCCAGGGTCATTCTGCCAGAAGCGAGATAAGCCGATTCGATCAGTGTGTTTGCGAAGAAAAAATCTGTGAGTTCCTCGACCTGGAAGTCGGCTGTCTGGTTCATGTTCTTGAGACTACCAAATACGCTTCGGAAATGCCCGTTGCCGTTTGCATTGATTACATTCCGAAGTCCATAGTGAAAGATATAGATCCCGACAGAATTCACAATTCTGTCTTTGAGGGACTGGGTAAACACTATAATATCGATATCAGATATGCCGAGTGCGATTTAATTCCTTCAAGTTGTGACGAAGTCCTATCTGAAAGGCTCAAGGTCGACGTGGGTACTTCACTTCTCTTACTGGAGCAGATTCATTACGACGTTTTGGATAGAAAGGTTCTGTATTCGAAGAGTTACTTTCCGTCGGGAAAATTCACTTTCAAGCTCATCAGAAGACGTTGAGATAGATAGCTAAACAGGAGGTGTAGGGAAATGAGAAAGCTTTTACTGGTGACGGTTCTATTACTGGGTGTTATGCTTTCAGCCACAACCATTGAGGTCCTATGGATGGGGTGGCCCCAGGATCAGGTTATGCAGCTCGTCAATGCGTTCAAAGAAGAGACAGGAATCGACGTGGATATTCAACTGGTCCCCTTCGGCCAGCTTTTCCAGACGATCGAAGTCAGACTTGCGGCTGGCGATGGTACACCGGATGTGTATATTGTGGATGGTCCAAACACGGCCTCTTATGCGGCACGAGGCTATCTCCTTCCCCTGGATGAACACTTCAGCGATGAGGAGATGTCTGCGTGGTTCGATGCCTCTATAGAAGAGGGCAGCTATCAGGGCGCTTTCTATTCGGTTCCTTACGGAACTTCATCGGCCGGCATATTCTACAATAAAGCTATCTTCGAGGAATACGGTGTTCCATTTCTGCCGGAGACAATAGAAGAGAGACTTACGTGGGAAGAGGTGGCCGAAATTGCGAAGAAACTCACCAAAGATACCAACGGTGACGGACTTACAGATATCTGGGGTCTTGTGATTGAACAGATAGACAGACCGTATCTGATCTTCCCTATGGTTCAGTCACTAGGCGCGAAAGTCCTTTCTGACGACGGTCTTGAATCTCAGGGATATATCACTTCAGATGAGTTCGTTGAAGGAACCACCTTCTACTGGAAACTCTTCAACGAATGGAAGGTCAGTCCCCAAGGGCTCAACGACTCGGCCATTTCACGAGAGTATTTCGGAACTGGCAGAGCTGCAATGATGCTTGGAAACGAGTGGAACTTGCGAAGGATGCTCCAGTATCCCGACGTGGATTATGGACTTTCCCCCTTCCCCTATTTCGAGGGCGGAGTTGCAGTCACCCCAACAGGCAGCTGGCATGTTGGAATTAACTCCAAGACAAAGAAGCTTGAGGAGGCTCTGGCCTTCACAAAGTTTATTACCGGCAAGGAAGCTGTAATCGCCTGGCACAAGCTGAACGGTATTGCACCGGCAAGGCCAGATGTTTACGAGGTCCTTCCCGAGGTTTTCGATAACCCAATGTGGCAGCTCTTCGTTAAAGAAATGGAGACCACCGCAGTCCCGAGACCTAGAACACCCGGATACTCTCAGTACGAGCTAATGCTGAGGGAGGCATTCAACTCTATTCACTACGGTGCCGATCCAAGAAGCACTCTTGAAGAGGTCGCCGTACGAATAGACAGAGAACTTAGAAAGTACAGATAGTTTTCCAGGGATCGTGCCTGAATCTAGATTATTCCGGATGGTGTGCAGATGTTTCGAAATAACAAAGTAGCGTGGCTTTTTGTTCTGCCCGCGCTGGTATTTCTTCTTGTATTCAAGATCTGGCCAATAGGCGTCTCGGTTGTTGAGAGCCTTACTATAACGAGTTACACCGGGACAAAGTCATTCGTAGGGTTCGAAAACTATGAATACCTCTTCAAGCACGATCCCGTTTTCTGGAAATCCTTTTCTGTTACTCTCTTGTACTCAATAATCGTTAATCCCTTGATTGTCCTGACCTCATTGTTGATGGCGTTGCTTCTGAATTCCAGCCACTTCTTCACCAAGTTCTTCAGGACTGTCTTCTTCTTGCCGACGGCGATCTCGTTCGCCGTTGTCTCGGTAATCTGGATGATAGTCCTCGATCCGTATAACGGGCTGGCAAACAGCTTTCTGACCATGTTCGGCTTCAAACCTCAGCCCTTCTTCGCCTCTCCCGATCAGGCGCTTTGGGGGCTGATACTTCTTAACGTCTGGAGAAGTTCGGGATACTGGATGATGTACTTTCTGGCTGGAATGCAGAACATTCCCGAGACACTGTACGAAGCTGCCGAGATCGACGGGGCCTCAACTTTGAGCAAGACTTTCAAGATAACGCTGCCTCTGCTTACTAGGACCATTTCATTTGTTCTCGTTGCAAATACGGCCTTCAATTTTCTTAGTTTCGCGCCGGTCTACATAATTACCAAGGGCGGCCCCATGGGCTCGACAAATCTCCTGATGTACGAGTCTTACAAGAGCGCCTTCGTAAATCTCGACATGGGAAGGGCCTCTGCGATCACTACGATCTTGTTGGGAATCATCCTTGTTTTCAGTTTCTTCGAGCTGAGATTTACCAGAGCTCGATTCGAGTATTGAGGTGGAATCATGAAGAAGCGAAGCCTTTGGAAAACACTTATTCTCTTTGCCGTTCTCGGCATTATAAGTCTTTTCTTTCTGATCCCACTTATCTGGGTCGTTGCATCCGCTTTGAGGCCTGCCAGCCCGCTCTACGAGTACGCCAATCCTCTGACCTGGAAGAGTTTCATTCCGACTCAACCGACGCTGGAGAATTTCGTACATATATTTGTCAACCTCAACTTTGGCAGGGCTCTCATGAACAGCCTTTTCGTTTCGGTGTCGACCATAGTCCTTACGGTCCTGGTCGCCTCCATGGCAGGCTTCGCGCTTGCAAAGTTCGAATTCAGAGGCAAGGCTGCGCTCTTCACAATAGTGCTAATCACTTTTATGGTTCCCTTCGAGTCTATTGTCATACCGCTTTATATACTCATAAAGCAGCTACATATAGACAACACATACTGGGCTCTCATTCTTCCGGGCGTAGCCAACGGCCTTGCGATATTCCTTTTCAGACAGTTCTTCTCTGAAGTGCCTTCAGAGATCATGGAAGCGGCAAGAATAGACGGCGCGTCCTGGTTCAGAATCTACTGGAGGATCGTTCTTCCGCTGAGCGTTCCGGCCATAGTCACGGTAATCGTAATGGTCTTCATGTTCCAGTGGAACTCGCTGTTCTGGCCTCTTGTAGCAACCCATTCAAGCAGATTCGAAGTTGTACAGGTAGCCATCGCCGCACATAGATCAACGGAAAACACAAGTTGGGCAAATCTCTTCAGCTCGGCCATCGCCGGCAGTCTGCCGCCGGTAATTCTCTTCCTCTTCCTCCAGAAGTACTTCGTAAGGGGGATAAGTGGAACGGGATTGAAAGGATGATTTCATGAATAATTCTAAGAAGGCGAAAAACCACTTGCAGATTTCCAACGACTCCCTTCCCGAGATAGCTCTTCTGCCCGGTGATCCGGCAAGAGTTTACGAGATCGGAGAGTGTCTAAGTAATGTGGAGGAAATAGGAAACAACAGAAACTACATAACCGTTACCGGAACTTATAAAGGCCTGCCACTTACTGTATGTTCAAGCGGAATCGGTGGACCGTCGACTGAGATCGCGGTGGTCGAGCTAAACAGGCTGGGCGTTAAGACAATTATCCGTGTTGGAACTTCCGGAGGACTTGCAGACGATGTGAAACCGGGAGACTTGATCGTGCTTTCGAGTTGCATAAGATACTCGGGAACTGCAAATCTCTTCATTCCGGAGAACTTCCCCGCCGTAGCCGATTACCGGCTACTTACGGCGTTGATTTCAGCCTGTGAAGAGGGCGGTGTGGTCTATCACGTGGGAATCGGCCTTTCACTCGATTCTTTCTATGCAACAAAGCCCGATCTCTTGAGAGAAGACTTCCCATCATCTATCTACGGAAAACTTAAAGAATGGATTGCTGCAGGCGCTTTACAGCTCGACATGGAAGCGGCTACTCTCTATGTGCTTTCTTCTCTTCTGAAGATCAATGCCGCCGCCATATGCACCGCAGGATCCAACATCTCGCGAGGTGAGAGACCAGAGACTCCTCCTTCGAATGAAAACGCCATAATAGCAGCCTGCGAAGCAGCTTACAGGTTTAATAACTGGAAAGAAATTTCAATTAAGCGAGGGAGGAGTTTCAGACTTCCTCCGATTGCAGAGCGGGGGTAATGAACTATGAGTGAGAGACTTACCGGAAAGACGGCCCTTATCTTCGGAGCGGGAAGAGTTGGAAGCTCCGCTGCCGATGCATTTGTAAACGAGGGTGCAAAGGTTATTCTGCTGGACAGAGACGAGGAAAGGCTCGAAGCCTTGAAGAAGAAACTTGAAGAATCGAGAAAGGGATTCTGTTCGACGATATGCGCAAACATAAACAGTCAAAGCGATGTGGATGAGATATCAGATCTACTGGAAGAAAAGACATGGAAAGTCGACATCCTTCTTAACTGCCCAGCCTACATATACAGGGCACCATTTGTCGATCACCCAATAGAAGAGATTGACAGGCAGTGGCATATCAATGTGAGGATAGTCTTCATGTTGTCGCAGGCCGTAGCTAAGATGATGTCGAAAGACGGCGGTGGAAAGATCATCAACCTGGCCTCGGTCGGAGGCCTCTTTCCGGAAAAGGAACACGCAGGCCACTGCGCAGCAAAAGCGGGGATTATTGCGATTTCGAAGGTAATGGCACTCGAACTAGCCTCGGCCAATATTCAGGTAAACGTCATTGCTCCCGGCCCAACAGAGACCGTTCCATTTACTTCTCCCTTCTATTCTCAACATCCCGAAGTACTGAAAAGAATAGAGGAAAAGACTCCGGCCGGGAGGATCGGGCATCCTGAAGACCATACAGGAATAATGGTATTTCTCGCCTCGGAGGAATCGGACTGGATAACGGGCCAGGTGATAATGTCCGACGGCGGACTTGGTCTGGTGTGAATCTTCAAAACACAGACGAATAAGTATGCCCCGTATCGATCCGGGGCATATTCATTGCTGGCAGGATAATACTAGAAGTGTTGAAGCGCGAAGGGCAAGCTCTTCGGAAGATCCTGACCTTTGTAGCCGCCCGATACCTTAACCCTGCCGAACTCTATCATCTCTTTGAAGTCTGTGCTCCCGCCAACAACCGAAGATAAGGTCGCGATTTCACACTCGAGATCAAAAGAGTCACTCGGCAAGAAGCTAAGTTCTCCATTCTCAACACATAGTTCGAAAACTCCGTCATTCCATGATGCCTGGCTGTCGTCGATTTTGATTCCGACCCGCATGTCCGGAGCGTCGATTCTCAGACCGTTGAGCAGCTGGAGGTCTACGATTCTGATCATAGTCCTGGGTACTATCTTAATCTCGGATGGCCTTTCCTTTAGATACGGCCAGAGAAGGAAATCAGGCGTTAGAAAGGCGTGAATCTGGTCGATCTGAAGAGAAAGACCTTTTAAGAAACGGAACATTGCATGCTTCGTTGCGGCATCATCCGCAAGAAAGATCGTGACCACAAACTTAAGTCCGCTGTCCTTGTCGAAGTTATCGTAGAGAAAGACATAGCGGAGCATCCCTGTAGTCTTTCCTTCTCTCTTGAACTTCACGAATTTCTTAGAAACATCGTTGTCGGTTCGGAACTCAAAATCGCTTTTCCACATCTCTTCGTCTCTCAAGATCATGCTGTAGTGACTGCTTGCATAATCGTTGTAGAACTCCCTGATTTCGCCGTCGGCATCTTCCATCTCCTCAATCGTCACTTCTACCTTCTGATCGGGAAGATCTATAGAACCAGGGGAGAACTTAGCCCTTAGCATCGTGTCAAACTCCTCCCAACCGAGCTTTCTATAGAAGCTTCTGCTAAATGGATAGAGCAGAGATACGGCCTGCCCTTTCTCTCTCATAGTCTCCAGTGATCTCTCCAGAAGGAATTTGACTGCGCCCTTTCCCCTGTAAAGGGGACTTGTGCAGACGTTCCCAATTCCACCCATCGCAACGACTGAATCTCTGAGTCTCATCTTCAAGGAAAGCAGAAGATACTCGGCGGCAAGATTAGTACCGTCATAGGCCCCAAAGGGGTCCCTTAGATCGTTACTGAAGATCTCACCAGCATGTTTCGAAGCGACTTTCATCCAATTTTCTGGAATACCGAAAGAGAATTTCATAAGATCAAGATAATCCTTCTGATTGCTTATTCTCCTGCATTCAAACATCATTTCACCATCCCTGAATGTGGTGTAAAAATGATAGCATATCGCCGTCGTCGTACGAAGACCGTGGCTGGGGGTAGCAGGTTAGTGGCATCAAGATTAGAAGTGATGCTGCCTCCGGCAGGAAGTGAGGCTCGCTGGCGCGAGGAAGTGATGCCCGGAAGATCATCCGGGGAAGTGATGCTGGCGCTTACGTGCCAGGAGGCAAAAACCAAAGAAAAAGAGCATGCAAATTAAAGTGATCTGATCAGAACGAACTTATTTTGTCACTGAAGTGCTCTTGTTCAGGATCTGAGCTCTTGAAAAACCGTGGTCGGGGGTTGCGGGTTGGGGGTTGGAAAGAGCAAAGGATCAGTTGCAAGATGTAAGTTCCAAGTTGTAAGTAAAAAGACCTAACAAAACGGGGCTCGGGTTTCGAGTCTGGGGTTTCGTGAACAAAACCGGCTCACCAATTCAGGGTTTCACTGTAACTGAGGAAGTTATCTCGATATCGGCTTTCGGAAGTCCCTTACTCTGTCATCCCGAACTTGTTTCGGGATCTGCTCTTCGGGAAACCGTGGCTGGGGGTAGCAGGTTGGTGGTTGGAAAGAGCTAAGTGAAACCGGTTCGCCGTTTAATGGTTCTCCGTTCTCCGAAGAAAACCTGTTCTTCATTCCTGATCAAAGTGAAAAAACGAGAGATTCTGAATCAAGTTCAGAATGACGGGATGCGACGTCTTCGAAAAAGCCGATAACTGTCATCCCGAACTTGTTTCGGGATCTGCACTTTTGAAGACCGCGTCGGGGTCGGAGGTTGGAAAAGCAAATGAAACTGGTCTGCCGTTTAATGGTTCTCCGTTCTCCGAAGAAAACCTGTTCTTCGTTCCAGAGAGAGGATCTGTTCTTCATGCGCTTTCGAAGGACGGGTTCATGGTTTTGGACGAAGGGCCAACGGTTGCTCTTTACAGCGCTCAGCGGGTTTTTACTCTTAAGCGTACAGCGATTCTTAGGATAGAGATGCTGAAACAAGTTCAGATGACGCCGAGAAAGGGGTTTCGATTACAGGATCGGGGCCTTGTGAACAGAACTGGCTTACCAATTCAAGGTTTTGCTGCAAATGAGGTAGTTATCCAGACAGCGGTTTTGGGAAGTCCCTCAAATTGTCATCCCGAACTTGTTTCGGGATCTGGGCGTCGACCTCACTATTAAATTAAGTACGCTGCCCTTTCTTATCGCTTTTCCAACAAATCAAATTTATACTTACGCTTTCTTTGAAGCTTACAGTCCGGGATCACCATTATTGTGCCGACTTTCCTTTCTTCAAGTAGACAAACCAGTAGATTGTACCGACAAAGAAAGCGCCTCCTACGATGTTTCCAAGAGTCACCGGTATTAGATTCTTCGTGAAGAGAGTTCCCCAGTTTAGATTGGCGATCTGCTCAGCACTGACTCCAAGAGAAATCGCGGCCTTGGCAAATTCTTCATTTGCCTTTGCGAGAATTCCTGCGGGAATATAATACATGTTTGCCACGGAATGTTCAAAGCCTGAGGTAATGAAAAGCCATATCGGGAAGAAGATGGCGAGAATCTTGCCGGCTATGTCTTTGGATGCGGATGCCATCCATATGGCTATGCAGACGAGCCAGTTGCACAAAATCCCCATAAAGAATGCGCTTTCGAAACTAAGACCCGTCTTATAAGCCGCAATCTTGATTGTATATCCACCCAGCAGACCTTCGGAAAAGCCGAGCTGGCCTGAATGGAGAACGAAGTAAGCTATAAGTAAGGAACCCGCAAAGTTTCCTAAGTAAACGAAGAGCCAGTTCCTGAACATAGAAACCCATTTCGACTTCTTTTGCAAACAGGAAATGACAATAAGACTGTTACCCGTGAAAAGCTCTGCTCCGGAAACGACTACCATCATAAGGCCCGTCGCAAATAATGCGCCTGCCAGGGTCTTGGAAAGTCCCACTGAACCGATAGTGTGTATCGCCACGTTGGACCCCTGCGCCGCAAATGCAATGAATGCACCGCCCAGAATACCCAGCACGAATTCCTTCACGATAGTCAAATTGGTTTTCGCAAAACCTATCTCGACAAAACTCTCAGCATTTTCCGAAGGACTTACAACAGACCTTTCCATTTCAAAAACCCCCTGTTATCTATACATCTGGAAACCATTCATACGGAACTTCCCGAAAAGCCGACAATGATGAGGGACACTTAGATGTTATCACACACTAAGAGTAGCAGCGATAAGAACTAGAGTGGGGATCATATTCAAGAAGGCAGTATCGACGCTTCTTTTCAGAGGAAAGAATCAGTTGCAAGACCGCGGTTGGTGGTCGGAGGTTGGTGGCATCAAGATCAGAAGTGATGCTGCCTCCGGCAGGAAGTGGGCTCTCTGGCGCGAGGAAGTGATGCCCGGAAGGTCATCCGGGGAAGCGATGCTGGCGCTTACACACCAGGAGGCAAAAACCAAAAAAAGAGCAAGCAAATTGAAGTAATCTCATCAGACGAACTCATTTTGTCAGTGAAGTGCTCCTGTTCAGGATCTGGGCTTTGGAGAAACCGTGGCTGGGCGTTCGAAAGTTCAAGAGAAACTAGTCGACCGTTGAGCGGTTCTCCGTTCATCGAGAAGAGCCGCTTCCCGCTTGCTAAGAAACGCTGAACGCTGGAAAGAGCGAGATTCTGAATCAAGTTCATGACGCCGAGAACGGGGTATCGATTACAGGGTATGGGTCTTGTGAACAGAACTGGCTTACAATTCAAGGTTTTGCTGCAACTGAGGAAGCCATCCCGACATCGGCTTTCGGAAGTCCCTTACTCTGTCATCCCGAACTTGTTTCGGGATCTGTTCCAAGAACGAAGAACCCGGACATGTACCGTCGAAGAACCCGTATTCTTGGCGGGGACGGTAGACCGTTGACGGGCAACGTGCTTTTCATGAGCGTACAGCGGTTCTTAGGATAGAGATGCTGAAACAAGTTCAGCATGACGCCGCGAACGAGGTTTCGATTACAGGGTATGGGGTCTCGTGAACAGAATCGGCCATCAGTTTAGGGTTTTTCTGTAATTGAGAAAGCTACCCCGACATCGGCTTTTGGAAGTCCCTTACTCTGTCATCCCGAACTTGTTTCGAGATTAATTCCAAGAACGAAGAGCCTGGACGCGTAGCGTCGGAACGAGGAACCGCGATTCTCGGCGGGGACGGTGGACCGTTGACGGACAGCGTGGTCTTCATCAGCGTACAGCGTGTACTCTCAAGCGTGAAGTGGCTTTTCTCGGCGAACCAGTTTCTCTTGCTCTTCCTACTTCTGACCACCGACGTCAAACCTCGGTAAACGATGGCATGAAATTGCTTGGTGAGTGTGGCATAGCTTTCAATCATATGAAATAACCTTGTGTAATCATGTAATAAATTATGCAATCGAACAATTTTCAAGTCACTCTCTGTTTGTTTGCAAGCGCTTCTAATTTCTGTATCGTTGAAGAAGAGCAAAGAATTTTGCACGGCAGATGTGTGGGAGGCAATGATGACCGAGAAGAGATCGATCAAAGAGATTATGAAAGCCTATTCAGAAGTCCCCGATAAGGATTTCCGGCAAAAGCTCAAAATTTTGAATGAGCTTTCACAGACAATGTTCAAAGAGGGCAACCCTCTTCTGGCGTCGGAGACTGTTAAAGCGGAGCTTTCAAGAATTGAAGCCCCGGCATGTATCGAGCTGGCAAACATTACGCACAACATGATTAAGTACTCATGCGTTGTGGGCAATTACGATTCATCGATCGAATATGCCTTGAAGGCAGTTGTTCTTTTCAAGGAATTCGGAACGGCCGACGATGTCAACGACGTGATCGGAAACATTGGTGGTGTGTATGTCTACATGGGGCGGTTTGAAGAATCCCTCGAGTACACCGATAAGGCTCTAGAATACGTTCGAATAAAGGGTGATGATCTCGCGGTAGCTAACTTTCTGAACAACAAGGCCGTCGCATTGAAAAGTCTGGAAAGATTTGAAGAAGCCGTGGATTGCTTGATCAAGGCAATAGAAATAAAGCTCTCTCTAGGAAAGAAAGCAGATCTCTGCAACAGCTACTTCAATCTCTCCGAAGTGCTGATCAGCGCGGAAAGGTATGACGAAGTTCCCGCGATCTTCAAGAAAACCGAACCTCTAGTCAAAGAAATCGAAGATCCTGCAGGGTCTGCTGAATTCGATTTTCTTAAGGCTCAGTACTACATGGGAACTGGCAACTATGCAAAGGCTCTGGAAAAAATCGAAAGTTATATAGAGTATCAGAAAGAGTCTGGAAGCATGTCGAAAGTGCCTGGCGCACTAAGAAATAAGATTAAGATTCATGAAGAGCTTGGAGAAGAGGGGCTGGCTCTCGAAACGTACAGGGAACTTGACCTCTTGTCCCAAAGAACTTACAAGGAAACCTGCAGTGCCAGGGCCGCTGAGCTGGCGGCTTCATTCAGATTTCAGCAGAAGATGCACGAAATACAGTTACTGAGCAATCAGAACTTAGAACTTCAGGAAGCAAAGACAACTATCGAAAAGCAATATGAAGAACTTCTCGAAATCGACAGCAAACTCAAGAAGGCAAATGAGCTACTCGAGAAACAGGCCGAGATAGATCCATTGACCGGCCTCCTCAACCAGAAGAAGATGTACCCCATAATAGAAAGAGAGATAAATAGAGCCACAAGATACGGGACTCCTCTATCCATGATCATGATAGATCTTGACAACTTCAAAAACGTCAACGATACTTATGGTCACCTGCAGGGGGACATCCTTCTCAAGAATGTGGCGGGCATAATCAGGTCTTCTCTAAGAAAGGTTGACTTCGTTTTCAGGTATGGTGGCGAGGAATTTCTTGTTCTTTTGCCCTCAAGCGATTTGCAAATGGCAAGTTCTACCGCAGATCGTCTCCGGGATGAGCTGGCCAAGACCACATATCCTAAGGTGACGATGAGCGCTGGTGTCTCCAGCTGGTCAGGCGAAGATGCGACTCATTTCATTCAAAAGACCGACCACCTGTTATACGCAGCGAAAGGCAAAGGAAAGAACAGAGTCGAATTTCAGAAAGGCTCTTGACAGAGTAATCGGCGCAGCTTCAACCGAAAAGAAGACATTGTACTTGGTCCCAAAGGATTACTGAAAAATCAGACTCATTTAACCCTGGACTCTAGTAGATCCATCTTCTCTCAATATTCCGCGTACTTATTAAAAAGAGCAGTGCGGCAAAGCCCAGCAATATAAAAACGCTCGCCAGAGGATCTATGATTCCATTTCTGTTTATAGCGTGTTTAAGAGAATCGGCACCATAGGTCAGTGGAAGGACGAAGGAAAATGGTCTCAAAAACGCCGGCAGATTCTCTATAGGGATGAAGAGACCACAAAGAAACATCATAGGAAAACGGAAGAAGTTAGAAAACGTCTGCGCTTCGAATACTTCGCTAGCCGAAACTGCTATGAAAAGACCAAGAAAGGTCGAAGTCACGGCAATTAGCAGCACACTAACTGAAACCAGGAACCAGTTTATTCCAGATAGGTCGACAATCAAGAGGGCAAAGAGAACCGGAACAAAAGCGTTGATAATTCCGAAAAGTATTGCCCCAGTGGTTTTTGCAAGCATTAGAAGCTTGAGGCTTATGGGAGCTAGAAGCAAGCGTTCAAATGACCTACTTTTTCGTTCGAAAGTTATCGTAACTGCAAGCATCGATGTAGTCCCAAAGAGAACGGAGAGAGCCATAACCCCCGGCAAAATGTCTCTTATTTCTACGTCGCTTCCCGATCGCACAAAGAACATGAGGGTCCATGAGATAGGAAACACAATTCCCCAGCTTATGTTTGGTGGCTTCAAATAGTAGTTCTTCATATCCTTCATAAGGATTGTCCAGTAGGCTACTCCACTCATTTTTTTTCCCCTCTTTCTCTGTCTTCATCTTCTCAACCTCTATTCCGGTCACTTTAACAAAGACCTCCTCAAGGGACGGTCTGACTATCTTCGCCTCGTACACATCAATCCCACGGGAACCGAAGAAGCTCATAAACGGCATCAGTTTTATTGGCTCCAAAGAGGTTATTCTAAGTGTGTTACCAGGTCGGAGGTTTATAGTCACGTTGCTGAACTCTTCAATCAATTGCTTCTTGAGATCAACGGGATCACTTCCAAGAGTGAATTCAACAATATTTTCTCTCTGAGCTTCTTTCATCAGGTCGGCCACGGTACCTATCTTTACAATTCTTCCCCCGACGATGAAACCAATCCTATCGCACAACCTTTCGGCCTCTTCTATGTAATGCGTGGTCAGAAAGATCGTGGTTCCCCGGTCGTTCAGTTCTCTTACCAAAGACCTTATCTGCCTTGCGCTTTCGACGTCGATACCTGTAGTGGGTTCATCGAGGAAGAGAATCTCTGGATCGTGAATTAAGCCCGCGGCGATCGTGAGCTTTCTTTTCATCCCCTTTGAAAAAGCCTTGAAAGGTCTCTTTCCTGTATCATCAAGACCAAACTGCTTCAGCAGAGACCTCGCCTTTTCTTCTCTTTCAGACTTTCTAACCCCATAGAGAGCCGAACAGAAGACAAGGTTCTCATAGCCGCTAAGATCATCGTAAAGGTTGCTCTCATCAGGAACAATCCCGATCAATCTCTGAACCTTCTTGATCTCTCTGATACCGTCTTTGCCTGCAATATCGATCCTTCCCGAAGTGGGTCTTGCCAGACCCGTGAGCATGTTTATCGTAGTAGTCTTTCCGGCTCCGTTAGGTCCAAGGAAACCGAATACCTCTCCCTTTTCAACCGAGAAGTCGATACTTTTCACGGCAGTGAAGCCGTTGTAGTTTTTTGAAAGGCCGGAGACTTCAATAATTCCCAAAGCGATTACCCCCCAAACTTGTATATTTCACCAAATCCCTATAGACTTATCCTAGAAACCTAATCGCTTTCCCCACTGGAGTCCAAACTACCGCTAATCGATTCCTGCAGAATTGCAATGCTGTCAGAGAGAAGAGTATCTGAAGATTCTTCACAGAGCTCAGCAAGTTGATTCGACAACTCCTTCAACTTTCCTCTGTCCACAGAATAATGGGTGAAATATCCTTTCTTATGACCCTTGACAAGATGCGCGCTCCGAAGCACCTTAAGATGCTGAGAGACGGCTGGCTCGGAAATACCGAGTCTTCTTGAAAGAGCTCTAACGCAGAACTCCCTCCGAAGAAGCAGCTTAATAATTTCGTACCTTGTATTATCTGCAAGTGCCTTCAATACATTGATTTCGAGATTCACAAAAATGTTTTCTCCAATCCAATTAAGTGAATACTTAACCAAATTCTAGTCCATTTTTTCTACTCTTTCAACTAAGGGTCGCCCACGTTTTCTCATGTCTGCTTATTTCCTCAAGTGCTTTCTTCTAGCGGTCATGTCTATCTACCGACTGGTGTCTCACAAAAAACTCTTTGTTTCTCATTCAATACTGATTATCGTAATCATGATTATTATTAATATCGGTGTTGAATGAAGAAGGTGAATCCGATATGAATGACTGCTCATGCAGAGAAACGAAGTGCGAGTTCCACGGTATATGCGACAGATGCCGGGAAAAACACGAAAGACTCGGGTCGCTTCCTGCCTGTGAAAGGAAGAGAAGGAGGAATCGGAGGAAATGAGAAAACTGATCAACCGCATCCTGTTGGCTGTGGCGCTTTCTCCGCTCGTACCAGCGATTGTCACGCTTTTCCCGTGGGAAGCTTCAAAGCCAAACTGCGTCGGCTACTATTCTGTCTGCTCTTTTGCACCGTATAGCTCCATTATTCTTGCAGGGATTGCATTTGCTACTCTAGGACTTGTTATAGCAACCAAGAGGCTGCTGAAGAGGTTTCTGAGGTTGTCCGATGATCTTCGATGACAAGATTGGAAGCCTATTCGAGAAAATTGCTTCGTTGCACATAAACCTCAGCAGACACGCACGGCTTGCCCTGGAACCTCATGGTATTACCTACCCACAGTTCGGCGCACTGCTCGTTCTTTCAAGCCGCGGAGAGATGACCCAGAAGCAGCTCTCCTCACATCTCGAAACGGACACAACGAACACCATGGTGATATGTGTCGGACTGGAGAAGAAGCAGCTCATAACGAGAGAACAGTCCTCTGAAGACAAGCGGGCAAACATCGTCTCAATAACAGCAAAGGGAAGAGAGATATTTCAAAAGTCCATGGCAGTGCTTAGAGAGAGCTATGGTCCGACTGCTAATTCAATTTCGGAGAAGAAAAGAGACACGGTGAACTCAGTCCTGGACAAGTTACTTGAATCACTGAACACACTTCGGTAAGATGAGTTCCGGACTCTCTCACTTTCTCGACCGATACTCTTCGGCAAGCTTTTTCATGTATGGATCTATATGGGAGAAGTATTTTTTCAGTCCGGAGCAAAGGTAGTTCAGTCCCGGTTCTCCGTCTGGCGTTTTGACAAATCTGTTCTTCGGGCATTCTCCGTGACAGGCGAAAAGGTATTCGCACTTGTTGCAGTATTCCGGCAGTGTGGCAGCTTTCGAAACCCCGAAGACAGTCTGTGATGTCGAAGTCACCATTTCGAGCAACCTCCGGTCCTTAATGTTTCCGAGCCTGTGCTCGGGATAGACAAAGTGATCGCAGGAGTACAGGCTTCCATCGGCCTCCAGCGCAAGTGCCTTTCCGCAAGTTTCAGAGAAGATGCACAACGATGCCTCCATCCCGAGCCACTGGGCAAGGGCACACTCAAAGAGGAAGACAAAAACCTTGCCAATATCCTCCCTGTACCAGATATCGAAAACCCCGTTGAGAAAACTCCCGTAGTCTTCAGGAACGACCGACCAGTCGGCAACGAGCGAAGCGTGCTTACCTGGCAGGGCTTCAGTAGATCCTGTAATCGGCATACTGTCTTCGGGAATGAATGTAGTGGGCGAACTTTTGAATACCTTCGGTTCTGCTATAGGGATGAACTGCATTCTGGTTGAACCGGCTGTATCCCTCAAAAAGCGATACACCTCTCCAGGATACTTCGCGTTTATTCTGTTAACCGCGGTCAGGGTATTGAAAAGAATCTCGTACTTGTGCAAAAGTCTTACAGCATTGAGGACCTTCTGGAAGGTCGGACCGCCGCTCCTGCTTTTTCTGTAGACGTTATGCAGTCTCTCCGGGCCGTCGATGCTTATTCCAACGAGAAAGTTGTGTTCTTTGAGAAACGAGCACCACTTTTCATCCAGCAGCGTTCCGTTTGTCTGGAGATCGTTGGCAATCTTCTTGCCCGGAGGACAGTAAAGCCTCTCGTAATCGACAACCTTTTTGAAGAAGTCGATTCCAAGTAGTGTGGGCTCCCCTCCCTGCCAGGTGAAGACTATCTCTGGAACTGTCTGTGAGTTGATGTATTCATAGATGAACCTCTCCAGGACCTCGTCGCTTATAACGTTTCTGCTGTTTATAAGCTCCTGTTTATGCAAATAAAAGCAGTAGGCGCAGTCGAGATTGCATAGGGCTCCCGTGGGTTTGACCATAACGTGAAACGCATTTATACTTTCCCTCGTTCTCCTATCGACTGCGCCCTCTGCCATTTACTGCTCTCCCTCTATGCGAGCTATTTCCTTATTCGTTCTAGTGACCCGTAATGATTTCAACTACAGGTGGATATTCAAGGAATGTGTCAATATGTTTCTTCATGGCTTCCAAGAAGAGATCTGTGAAAACCAGTTTTCTTATGGAGACGTTGTGTTCTTCCTTCGGATCCAGATAGAGATTGTACAGGTGATAATACGGGAAGGCCATTATGTAACCGGTAAAGCCTCCGGGATTAACGATTCCCTCTCCCGAATCCGATTCGGCAAACTGTACGTATTTGTACTCGGCTACCCTTACGGCAGAGAAGTAGCTCATAAGCCAGTAGTAGATGTACTTCCTGTTTGAGAGTCCCTCCTCGGCTAGGAGGAATGAAGTCTGGTCTACTCCGTCGATAAACCTGTCTGTAGGGATAGAATCGGTTGCGCCCGCAAGTGTAAGGCATGTATTGAAGATATCGGCAATGTCGAAGAGGCCGTCGGAGGCCCGTCCAGGTTCTATCATTCCCTTCCAGTAGAAGATTGCGGGTACTCTGACGCCACCTTCCCAGGTTGAACCTTTCGCACCTCTAAACGGCGAATAAGCGCTGTCCGGCCATGATTCCATCTCTGGGCCGTTGTCGGACGCGATGAAAATCAGTGTGTTCTCGAGTTGTCCAGTTCTCTCGAGCGCTGCGACCAGCTCACCCAGTATGTCGTCAAGTTCGACTATTGTGTCTTTGTAAACCTGCTTGGCCGGAGACGACCCCTCATACTCGTCTCTGGGATAGTTGTCAAAGTGAGCTCCCCTCGTGCAGTGGTAAAGGAAGAACGGCTGGTCGCTATCGGCCATCTTTTCAATAAATTCAATCGAGTAGTCTTTCCAGTACTCGTCTAGATGTGAAGATACCTCGATATCTATCTCTTTAACCTGTTCGATTGTGCCGCCCTTTTCTGCGTGAACCCAGTACTTCTCGAAAGCCCACTCCCGTATCATCTCGGTTCTCTCTTCGCTGTTGGCAATTTCGGGATAGAAGTATGGATCCCGCCACTCTGTGTACAGGTCCGACACACTGAGGAAACCTGAGAAGTCATCAAATCCAACGTTTTGAGGCTGAGAACCAGGATTCTCCCCCATGTGCCATTTTCCAACAGCTTGAGTAACGTAGCCGGCATCGCTTAACAACTGGGCAAGTGTAACTGCATTTGTCAGTCCTCCGGGCTCGTTGTACAGCGTTGGCCTTAGTATTCCATGCCTGACTGGGAGCTGTCCCGTAAGAAGAGTCGCCCTTGTTGGTGAAGAAGAAGGTTGTGAATAAGCTGAAGTAAGCATGAGTCCGTCTCTTGCAAGTGCATCCATGTTTGGAGTCGGCGCTCCCACAGCTACACCTCCACCATAAACACCGAGGTCCCCCCAACCGACATCATCCATTAGGTATACAAGTATGTTGGGCCGCTTCCCAGTTCTGCTCTCAAACTCGGCCAACTTCGCCATTGCTTCTTCTCTCTGCTCCGGATGAGGTAATACCTCCTCCAGATTCGGGGCCGGTTTTACGGTTTCGAGTGGCATAGTGTCTTCATAGTTGGCCGCAAACGCAGATGTGAGAGCGAGAGCGCTTCCAGTGGCTCCAATAAGCACTTTTCTCAGTAACCTGGAACTTTGAATTTCCATACAACCATCTCCTCTTGGATTCACTTTCTAATGACCTTTCTGGAAGTGAAAAACCACGAAATAATTCTTGAAAGCAGCATTCCGGGACCGCTCTCGGATAACCCTATTGGCATAGAAGAAAACGATCGAAGATAGTTAATATAGTCACAAGATAAATGCCTTCAAGATACTATCACAAAGACCTTCGAAATCAGAGCAAATGCCAGATGTCTACTCGAAGAAACCTTCGCCCTTCGAATAATGAACAAATGCAAGCCAAATCTCTTTCATTGACTACTCCTGGCAGGTTCCAGATATCTGCAATAACTCGCTTATGAAGAGATCTTCGGAAATTAACACGTTTTGACATCTAAAATTTGCAAAGCAATAATGGAAAGAAAAAGTGATAAGGTCGTTTGAGTTATATTAGTTAAACTTGCTTGCCCTGACTAGAACCGGTGAAATATAATGCTTGGATTCGGAATCTACCGTACAAAAGAAAACTCCCAGACCAAAGTCTGAGAGTTATAGTTTCAGGAATAATACTAGCTTTTTTGTATCAGGGCGGCCGTACTTAAGCCGTAAGTACAAGGCTACTTATACAGGAAGCCATCGCTGATGAGATCGCCGAAATTATCGTATATCTTTATCCGCAATGTGCCGTAGTTTATCATTTCGGCCTGAATGGTTCTCTCGATCCAATAGGAGTCGTACCAGCCGTACTCTCCGACAAAACTCCGGTTGGCTCTTCTACTTACTATGTCCACGTTGTACGGGTCATTGTCGAAAGATATCCATCCGGTATTGTTCGAGTTCACTATGAGAACAACATTGTGGTTCCCATAATAATCATTCAGAACACCACTCCACGTTCCGTCTAGCATGTCGTCAAATGAAAAACATCCGCCAAGCAGCAATACCATAATCACGGCTAGAGACACCAGGTATTGCTTCTTCATGGAGGTCGAACGGCGTTACGATAGAAGTTTTGCAGTTTGAACCCTTCAGATAAAGAGCTCTCTGTCCGAACCGCCACAAAGTCATGATGTCAACGATCATATGAAGATCAGGAGCACTCGAATGTGTAATAATTGAATCGAATTTCTTGTGAGGAGGCAAGATATGGAGACAATCGTGTTCAAGTTTTCATTACCCACATCTGCGATTATGCTGAATATTGGAATCGTTGTTTTTGTTGCGGTGATATTCGTTTTCTCTCTATTCAAGACAAAGGGCTGGCAGAAGACTATTTCACTAATAATCATAGGCAGTCTGTTCGTCTTCTTCATATTTCTCTTCCTGATATTTCCATTCACAAACGCCGTGAAATTTGACGGCGAAAACGTTGTTCTGAATGCACTTCCCTTCGGAAGAAAGACGATAGCAATAGATTCAGCTGAAATCGTTGGAATTATCGACTGGACTGAAGAGAGGGACTTCGAGCCGACGGTAAGAACCAACGGAGCATCTACAGGCCTATACAAAGTGGGCTGGTTCCGACTCAGAAATGGCTCCAAGGCCTTCATCATGACTGCAAGATCGAAAGCCTTCGTCATGAAATCCGAGGATATTTACTACTTGATCTCTCCGGATGAGCTTCAGGAATTTGCCGATGTAATTTATTCAAATTAGGAATGCTTTATTGTAAGAAACGTGTTAGGGGGTAACGGGTTTGTGGCATCAAGATCAGAAGTGAGGCCGACTTCGTCTGGAAGTGATGCTCGCTAGCGCAAGAAAAGACACCCTCTCCTCTCTGGTCGTAAAACGTTGTGAAAAGGCGTCCTTCGAGAAGGAAAGAGCCACCTGGATAAGAAACACTGAAGGCTTACGCTGGAAAAATGCTTCTTCGACACTTTGTGTCAAAGTTCTTCGTTAAGGACCACGAGATAAGGAGAACCGGGCGAGACGTTTCTCTCGCCTTCTAGTGAGCATAGCGAATGTCTCGAAATTATCTTCCTCGTCCTATCTCGATCTTGTCTGAGGACAGGTCTATGATCTGGGACGAAGGGCCAAGGATGGCTCTTGCTTAAGCATGATGAGATATGACGTTCTCAGAATTATCAACTCTCTTATATTCTCCATGCGAAGCTCTCAACAATCTTCTTTCTCACTAATTCTGATCTTCGCTCCTAAATCCCCTCTTTAGAGCTCTTCATTACCTATACGTCAGGGAGTCAAATACCATAAATTAGCTGCTTTTTTGCACGAGTTTATATTTGGCTCCTAATGATCCTGATCTTAAATCCTCCCTTGAGGGAGGAGGGCCACGTAGTGGCGGAGGGTGTTGGTCTTTGTATGCGAGAAAAGTTGATGCTCTCAAATAGTCATTTTAGAGCGGTTGTTCGATGTTCATTCCTGGTTGCTGGTAGGTGCATACATATGGATCACAGACCAAATAACGTGAAGTAGTGAATATATCGTTCAATTTCGAACAGGCCAATCTATTCAAAACGTTGTTCAAAGAGCACACTCCCCACCGCAAGCGGTCCCCCCCGCTCAAGCGGGGATTTAAGAAGGGATCACAAAAAACGAGGTTAGAGGTTGGGCGTATGGGGTCGGAAGAGCAGGAGACACTTCTTGACCGTTGAATCGTTCTCCGTTCGCCGGGGAGAGCCGTGAAGCAATAGCATCGAGATTCCGACCAGGGGCTTTGTCGGAATGACAGAATTGGGCGTTTTCGGAATAACCATACGCTGTCATCCCGGACTTGATCCGGGATCTGTTCC
>Ga0116182_1001917_pt1 | contig 21011 bp, 16 predicted proteins | sample AD_UKC077_MetaG_FD_89805 | JGI IMG/M metagenome (GOLD analysis project Ga0116182, IMG submission 89805) | Active sludge microbial communities of municipal wastewater-treating anaerobic digesters from USA - AD_UKC077_MetaG | ecosystem: Engineered > Bioreactor > Anaerobic > Digestate | place: USA...
ATCTGACAGCTTCTCGCGCATCTCCATTATTTTATTTTCATAATTCTCTCTTTGAGTAATATAAAGAAGTAACGGCTTATACCTTACCCAGCCTATGCACGCCCGGTAAAAGCGATTGACAATCTGTTCGGAATCAGCTTTAATATACTTCAATTTAATTGGAAGTACCCCATCCATCAAATGATTATATGTGGAAAAACCATCATGAAATGTATAGCAGGGCACACGCAGCACTTTGCGCTGGCTAAGGCATGTACTTAAAAAGGTATCCTCTCCCCGGGCCCCCGGCGGATTGTAAAAGGAGCTTACTCTGTCAGGATTAGTAAGGTTTATGCATAAATTCGCACCCGATATAAACTTGGTATGGTTAACTTCCTGCACCTCGTATGCTTTATCGCTCACCAGAATTTTAGTATCTGCATAAGTAACTCCGCCGTTATTCATTATTGAACGGATCGATTCCCAATTAATTATATCATTGCTTATTGCCTCAATAAACAATCGAAAATCGGTTTCAGTCATTGTGTCATTAAACTCTATGTAAGGGATAGGAGAGATATATCCGCAGTGATGTCCATTGGTAATGTCTGCCTGACTTATATGTTCCAAATGAGTTGACAACACCTGTTGTCCACCCCATATAGCAGTTGATCGCGTATTGGTAACAGCCATGGGGTATTCGTCATCGTCCAGAAAAACAAGATAATCAATACGATTTTTCATTGCGGTATAAAGCACGGCGTTACGTTTGGCAGCATATCCACTTCCGAAAAACAGCTTTGCTTCATTTTCATTAATCACATTTCCCCGTATCAAATAACCAATTTCCTGCTTGATTGCATTACTGCCTATGAAATAAGCATCATCAATCAGCTCCAGTACTTCTTCACTAACATTTGTATAATCTGTAGACCTGGTGTTTTTATATTTCAGATCATATGCAACCAAAAGGTTCAAGCTGACATCTTCTCCCCCGGTCAGGTGGCTTTCGCTCCAGTTATATACATATGTCTTTAGAACCTTTTGAAAACTTCTTCGCCCCGTAGCAAAACCGATCCCTACTCTTATGTCCTTGTTTTTTTTCACTTCAGCACTCTCCTTTCTTCATAAAATACAATACTTACATTTATATAATAGTATAACAATAGTAGTAGCCTTTTGCAAAAAACGGCGCACATAAAAATAAAGGCGGTTACAGCCGCCTTTGAGGATTGGCACTATTATATTTTAATGTTCCTCAGGCTTTTTAGTATTCTTTTTCTCACCTATACTCAGAACAAGATTAAGGAGGATTCCAAATATAGCCGCACCTGCGATACAGGGAACCTGCATGCCGAAGAAGGGGATATTCCCGCCGAAGCCGAATTGTCCGCCAAGTCCTATTATCATTATGGTTGCAATGATGGCAATATTTTTGGAGCTGAACAGGTCAACCTTTTTCTCAACCATAATTGCGATACCTTGAGCTGCAATGGCGCCGAACAAGTATACTTCAAGCCCCCCTATTACCGAGGTGGGAATGGAATATATCGCGTTTACAAGAGGAGTGAAGCAGGCAATAATCATAGCTATAACCGATGCTCCCATCAGAACCGGTATTGAAAACACTCTTGTGATTGCCATGGCGCTGATGTTTTCCCCGTAGTTTGTCCCTGCAGGGCCTCCGATAAAACCGGATACCATATCGCCGATACCGTCTCCAATAAGGTTGAGGCCTAATTTATCTGCAATATTGTACCTCTTGTCTGATCCCTTTTTCTTAGCCAGGTCATTTACATAAATATCAAGCTGGTATACGTGTGCCGTTGATTCCGGTATGGTTGCGATAGCAATGGGCATGATAGCGGCAACTGCCATTAATGATGCTTTTGGGAATGTAAATATCGGAAGTGCGAAGATTCCGCTGTTTGCTGTGTCGGGTAAAACCTTGAAAAGGTCTATGCCTGTTGCAAGTTTGATTATAAATGCAGTAAAGCATCCGATTATCGGGCCTATCAGAAGGGGAAGCTGTCCTAAGAATCCCTTAAGGTATACTGACAGCAGAATAGTAGATATCAAAGTAACAAGAGAAATTATCCAAGCCATACTGCCTGCAAATGCCAACTGGGATTCTGCCACTGAGATTGTACCTGCGGTATCGATGGCAATAGAAGCGGCATCACTCATTGCAAGCCCTGAAAGGGTAAGGCCTATAACCATTGCAATAGGGCCTGTGATTGTTGCCGGAAGAACCTTCTCAATAGCGTCTCTTCCGAAACGTTTTATTATAAGGCCGGCTGCAATGGATACGAAACCGGACATTATTATGCCGAATTGTGCAACTGCTATTTTTTCGTTAAGAGTGTATCCCGCCAGTGCATCCGAAGCCATTAAACTGCCTATGGCAGCTACGTATGAAAAGCTTGAACCGTAATACAGCGGAATTTCCCTTTTGGTAACCAGTATAAAGCAAATTGTTGCAAGGCCGCTGGCAAATATGGTTGTTGAAATGTGGAAGCCTGTGATGATTGCAACTGCGACTGTTGCAGGAAACATTACCACAACCTGCTGCAATGCATAAAGGAAAAGTTTCCATATCGGTGGTTGTTCATCAGGTAGATAACCGATTATTTGTTGATTTTTTGCCATAATAACATCCTCCTTGTTTTTTAGTATAGCCTTTGCTCCATAAAAAAATCCTGTCTGCAGCTTTACAGACAAGATCTTGTTTCTCTTAGATATTAGCTATATTCCTATAGCTTGTATATAATCTTGCCGGTATCACTGTACCAGACTTAAAGACATTTATTCTTAATAAGAGTATCACACCCAACAAAGCTTTTCAACATATTTTGATATTTTTTTATAGTTTTTTTACAATTTTGATTCAGGTGTGAATCAGCAGCATTGCAGCATAATTACTATTTATTTATTCGAATTAAAATATATAATTAATATAAAAGGCAATATTTATTAAATATTAAACCATTAGGAGGGAAATATAATGTCTTACTTGCTGAAGCCCCTGAAAAACGGAAAATTGCTCTTGAAGAACAGATTAATTATGCCTCCCATGGCTACTGCCAAATGTGAGAAGGACGGAAAACCAAGCAAGGCTCTTTTTGACTATTATGATGAGAAGTCCCGAGGGGGATATATCTCCTTGATAATTGTTGAGCACAGCTATATATCACAGCAAGGTAAAGCCAGCGACAGGCAGCTTTCTGCCGCGGATGACAGCCTGATTGACAGCTTGAAGGAGCTGGCCGGTATAATTCACAAAAACGGTACTAAAGCCGTAATGCAGATAAACCATTCCGGAAGTGCTGCGAAGTATGAGGTTACAGGTATGGATGCGGTTGCTCCTTCAGCAGTATCCAATCCGCGTCACAACGGCCCGCTGCCGAAGGAGCTTACCCTTAAAGAAATAAAAGCAATAATTGAAGAATTCAGAGCTGCTGCATATCGGGTAAAAATGGCAGGTTTTGACGGAGTGGAAATACATTCCGCCCACGGATACTTCCTGAATCAATTTCTGTCTCCTCTTGCCAACAAGAGAACTGATGAATATGGGGGAAACATACACGGCAGAATAAAGATTCACTTGGAAGTCATTAAGGCAGTAAGGGAAGCTGTTGGTGAGGATTTCCCGATTTTTCTGCGCCTGGGCGCCTCTGATTATATGGAAGGCGGAACCTCCATCGAAGACAGCAAAATCGCGGCAATGGAATTTGAAAAATCAGGAGTGGATATAATTGATATTTCCGGCGGCTTTTGCGGATATATCGGACGTGGTACTGCCGAGCAAGGTTATTTTTCCGAGCTTTCTGAGGCAATCAAAAAGGTTGTATCTGTTCCTGTCATTTTAACCGGCGGAGTCACAGAAGCCCAAGCTGCTGAAAAGCTGCTTGCAGACGGAAAGGCTGATTTGATTGGAGTAGGAAGAGCTATTCTTAATGATTCCGATTGGGCAAAAAAAGCTGTTGAATCACTGAAGCCATAAAGAAAAATGCCAGGCACCATACGTATCTGTCCTTCTCGATAGGCGATAATGTCGGTGCCTGGCTCATTTTTATTTGTTGATTAACAAATGTTTTATTTTATATCCTTTTTCATTAAGCTTTTTCTCTATTTCAGAAACATCCTCCACCGATGACCTAATTATTAAATCCCTGATCCCTTTGCCGGCAAACATTGCTATATGGGTTATATTAATATGCAAGGAAGAGAATACTTCGGAAATAGCTGCTATGCCGCCGGGTACATCTTTTACTTCAACGGTTATACGGCTTCCTTTTTCTTTAAAGCCCATTAAGTCTATGAAAGCATCAAATATATCGCTTTCTGTTATTATTCCCACCAATTTTCCATTTTCCATGACCGGAAGGGTGCTGATTTTGTTTTCTCTCATTGCCACTGCCGCTTCTTCCAATAAACAGTCAGCATCTATAGTGATTACTTTTTTTGTCATTGCTTTTCTTACCGTTATTTTTGACAGAAAATAATTGACTTCATAGATACTCAAAGATGTGGCTTTTGTTGGGGATACTGACTGAATATCACCTTTTGTAAGAATACCCACCAGTTTCCCGTTGTCTACTACGGGAAATCTTTTGAAACCCTTTTCTCTGAAAAGTGCCACCGCGTCTGCAATAGTAGTGTTGGATGGTATTGTACACGGATTCGGGGTCATCCTATTTCTAATATACATACTATTCTCCTTTCGCTTATACTATTTTTCCGCTTCATTATTATTGTGATACCCTTCAATATCGTTACACCAATGAATATATTTCTCTCTGCCCTTTATATTACAATTATATCAAATGACAATACCGTGAGTAAAGAGTCATAATTCACAAGAGACCCTCCTTGGTGTTTATTTTGTTTTGCAACTAATATTTTACCAAAAAGAGTGGTCTCTTGCTATTTTTTGACCTACAACAATTTTACACTAAGCATGCTTTATCGTTTTCCATAAATAGAAAAAGTCCCGCAGGATGGCACTGTAAAAGCCACCTTGCATTCTAAGCCACCATTCTGATTACAATGGATGCTAAGTCAAGTACAGAAAAGTTTGTAAATTCTTTCCTCTTATAAGAAGTTTTACTTCGAATCGTTTTTCATTTCCTGTTGAAAAAATTCAATCATATGATATAATAGTATTAAGTCCTATTAACAATAATAAGCGTGGTGATGATTTGCAACTGAAAACAATTTTACTTACAGCACTTGGGTTTGTATTTCTGGGGTTAGGCGCAATTGGTATATTATTGCCTGTCTGGCCGACAACCCCTTTTGTTTTAGTTTCTGTCGCATGTTTTTCTTCAGCGCCTCGCATTAAAGCCCGTATTGTGAAAATTACATTTTTCAGGGAGCATATCGAAAACTACGAACATAGAACGGGTCTATCACGTAAAACTGTCAGCCATAGTATGATTTGGTTATGGGGAATGCTGCTTCTTTCTATGGCAATCATTCGAACCTTTTGGATAATAATACTTCTTCTCGTTGTCGGTGTTGCTGTTACAAGCCACATCCTTTGTATGGCTAAAGCCAAGGAAGGCAAGACAGAATGAAACGTGTATTTGGAACTGTCGAAGCAATATTCGATCTATTATACCTAACCGCAGCACTCATTCTTGGTTTGACGCTTCTTATATACGCGTCAGGGAATTCTGTACGTACGCTGGCAGGAGTCATGGCTTTAGTTTTAGCCGGTGGCGATGCTTTTCATCTGGTTCCGCGTATCCTCGTTATTAGGACAGGCAGAGAGGAACAACTGCGGAAGGCGCTCGGAACCGGGAAGCAGGTGACTTCCATCACCATGACCTTGTTTTATCTGCTTCTTTGGCAGATTGGCGTGCTTGTTTTTTCGCCGAATGATATAAGTGTATGGTCCTTCTCTGTTTATGCGCTAACAACTATACGGATTTTTCTTTGCCTGCTGCCTCAAAACAAATGGCAGGATCGGTATCCTCCGGTAATATGGGGAGTTTTGCGAAATACTCCTTTTTTTCTACAAGGTGCATTAGTCGCCAGATTATTCTTTTTACAAAGAAGTATCAACCCGGGGCTTGGTTCGATGTGGCTTGCTATTGCTCTCAGTTTTCTGTTTTATTTGCCGGTTGCACTATGGGCAAACAAAAATACTAAAATCGGCATGCTCATGCTGCCAAAGACCTGTGCTTATTTATGGATGCTGGCAATGTGTCTGTCATTATAGATGCAAATATCGCTGAGATATTTACATATACAAAAAAAGAAAGGAGCATTATCATGAACGACTACAAAAAACTCACGAACGAGGTCGGTGCACCGGTAGCCGACAACGAAAACGCCATTACAGCTGGTCCGCGTGGTCCTGTTGTCATGCAGGACGTATGGCTGATGGAAAAAATGGCACACTTCAACCGCGAGGTAATCCCTGAGCGCCGAATGCACGCTAAAGGGTGGGGCGCTTACGGCAAGCTCACCGTAACCCATGATATCTCAAAGTATACCAAAGCGAAGGTCCTTCAGCCCGGTGCAGAGACCGAATTGTTTATTCGTTTTTCCACAGTTGCGGGCGAACGCGGTGCGGCTGATTGTGAGCGTGATATCCGTGGTGTTGCCGTCAAGTTTTATACTGAAGAGGGCAACTGGGATCTGGTCGGAAACAATACTCCTACCTTCTTTATCCGCGATGTACATAACTTTTCCGACTTGAACCGCGCCGTAAAACGCGACCCCCGTACTGGCCGACGCTCCGCACAGAACAATTGGGATTTCTGGACGTTACTGCCTGAATGCTTCCATCAGATAACCGTTGTCATGAGTGATCGGGGCATCCCTGCTTCCTTCCGTAACATGCATTTCTTCGGCGAGCACACTTTCTCATTCTACAACGCAAAAAATGAACGCGTATGGTGCAAGTTCCATTTCAAGACTCAACAGGGCATTAAGAACCTCTCGAATGAGGAAGCAGCAAAGATTAACGGAATGGACCGAGAGTACCATGGCAAGGATCTCTACGAGGCAATTGAGCGCGGCGATTTCCCCAAATGGACGATGTATGTGCAAATAATGACTGAGGAACAAGCAAAAAATCATTATGAGAACCCCTTTGATATCACCAAAATCTGGCGTCATGCGGAATATCCCCTTATTGAGGTAGGTGTTCTGGAACTGAATCGCAATCCCGAGAACTATTTTGCTGAAGTTGAACAGGCCGCCTTTACACCTGCACATGTGGTGCCCGGTATCGGATTTAGTCCCGATCGTTTCCTGCAGGGCAGGCTGTTTTCTTACGGTGATGCACAGCGTTACCGCCTTGGTGTCAATCACAACCTCATCCCGGTAAACCGTGCTAAGGTTGAGGTCAATGAATACCATCGTGATGGTGCAATGCGAGTTGACGGCAATTACGGTGGCGCACCAGCCTATACTCCGAACAGTTATGGTGCCTGGACCGCCCAGCCCGAAGTAATGGAGCCGCCGCTCGATTTAGAAGGTGCAATGTACCGCTACGATCCGAAGGATGATCCAACAGACGACTGTTTCCGTGCCGGTGGTAATTTGTGGCGTGTGTTGACAGAAGACAAGAAGCAAATTTTAATTGAAAACACAGCCGGAGATATGGCTTCTGTTACTGAAAACATCAAGTACCGCCATGCAGTTCACTGTTATCTGGCCGATCCGGAATATGGCGAACGCTTCACCAAAGCTGCCGGACTGAACATGGATAAAGTTAAGGAGCTCTCCAAACTGGATCATAACGGATTGGTCCAAGCTACTCTTTCCATGTAAACAAATATTAACTAATTGGAGTGGTCTCTTATGAAACAGCAGCGAAACACCAAACAGCGCCAATTGGTTTTAGATGCGGTTCGGGCGCGCTGTGACCATCCCAGTGCGGATCAGATATATTTGGATGTTCGAGCTATCGACGAAAGGATCAGTCGTGGCACGGTATATCGCAATCTAAACATTTTGGTTCGGCAGGGGGAGGTTCTTCAGGTAAAGCTGCCACATATGGATCGTTTTGAGTGTCAATCAGATAAGCACTATCATCTGCTATGCCAAGGATGCGGAGCAGTATGCGATGTGCACTTGCCGTACCATGTGGAGCTGGATGAACAGGCAGCTAAAAAATCGGGTTATACCATTGAGAGACACCGTGCGGTTTTCGAAGGATTATGCCCTAATTGCCGAAATAAGAAAATTTAGATCAACCGATAACCACTATTTAAAAACAGCTCGCCCGATTGGGTGAGCTGTTTTTACGTATTTGAGTATAGGTTACATCTTTTCCGCTTGGTAAATTTGTTATTGCAGTGCCATACGAAAGACTGGTAGGAGCTGCCGCTGTGCCATACTTTTCTGCCGTAGAAACCACCACAGTCCCCGCATACGATTCTGCCGGAAAAGGGCGAAATGCAGGTGTATGGGCCGCCTTCCTTACGTCTGCGGAACTCCTCCTGCACCATCTCGAATTTCTCCGGCGAAATGATTGGCGGGTGGTTTTGACTAACGTAGTAAAGGAGCAATTCACCCGTATTTTTCTTGATTTTTTAGTTAAAAAATCCTCTGCAAAATATTGTTGGCAATAGTAATACAAAATGATACAATACACACCCTTTGCTGCCATGCCATATACTCCAACAAATAACAGATCCAAAGCAACATTGATTGCGCATGCAATGGATACAAAAATCAGTGGTCTTCTGCTATCACCGAAACCTCTCAGAATGGCAGAAAACGCATTATATCCAAAGATAAACACCGTACCCAGCAGTGTAACATCAAGGTAATCCCTTGCCTCCTGATATGACTCTTCTGGCGTTTGCATTAACCAGAGCACGCCATCTGAAACCATTAACAAAATAATTGTAATGGCAATACCGACAATAAGAAGAAATATAAGCAGTGCTGTAGTCTCAACCCTGACTTATATTTTATTTTCCAAGCCATAATCGGAGAATAAAAAACAAGGTTTTCATCAATCGACTATTCTTACCGAACGTCTGAAAATCTTTGATTTCAAATCATGATAAAAGTAAATTGAGATTCGCGCCAATGAATGCTAAAATAAACCATGGTACCATCTATTTAGTAAATATTAGGAGGGTCAGTGAATGGGATTAAACCAACCAGGTGGTATGGGCCGAGGGAACAGAGGGTTCCTGACCGAGGAAGAGAAGGCCCATAGCCCAAAAGTTACCCGGGACCTGCTGAAACGAATCGGCTCTTATCTGCGGCCTTATTGGATGCAGATGACTCTGGTTCTGTTTTCAATACTCTTATCCTCAATTTTTGGTCTCATGCCATCCATTCTTACCGGACGAATCATTGACGAAGGTTTGATCGGTCAGAAGCTTGACGTGCTGATCTGGCTGATAGTGGCGTCGCTCGGAGTGATGCTGGGCTCCAACCTGATTGGTGTTCTGGAAAGCTATCTTAGCACATGGATCGCACAGCACATCACCTTTGACATGAGCAACAGCATGTATCGCCACCTACAGTCCATGTCACACCGGTTTTTCACGACCAGTAACCAGGGTGACATCATCACCCGCATGACCAGTGACATATCCGGTGTCCAGCAGATCATCACGAGCACGCTGACAAGCATTCTATCCAATTCTCTCACCCTGATTATCGCCATGGTGGCGATGTATCAGAAAAACTGGATATTGGCCACCATCGGTGTAGTCATCCTGCCTCTTTTTACGCTGCCGACCAAAAAGGCGGGCAAGACCCGCTGGACGCTCACCCGTGAAGCGCAGGAATGTCGTGATGAGATCAATGGCATACTCAATGAAACGCTGTCTGTCAGCGGTCAGATGCTGGTGAAACTGTTCCGCAGGGAAGACCAGGAATACGGACGATATTCTGCCGTTAATCAGCGGATGATAAGGCTTAATATCCGCGAAAGCATGGCTGGCCGTTGGTTTCGTGTGGTGCTCCGAACCTTTTCGAGCATCGGCCCCATGCTGATCTATCTCGTCGGTGGGATTTTGATGATGCGCTATGATTCCGATCTTACAGTCGGTGATGTAACCGTCCTGGTTGCGTTGCTCGGGAGGATGTATTCACCGGTTAACTCGCTGCTGAATATCCAGGTGGATTGGATTCGTTCCATGGCCTTGTTTACAAGAATCTTTGACTATTTTGACATGCCGGTGGAAATCAAAAATTCGCCGGACGCTATCATCCCGAGGAATGTAGCCGGACGCATCGAATTTGTCGACGTACATTTTGCTTATGAACCCTCCCGACCTGTTTTGAAGGATATCAGCTTCACGCTGGAGAGTGGAAAGAGTATTGCTATCGTCGGTCCCTCCGGTTCCGGAAAAAGTACCCTGATCAACCTGATACCGCGTCTTTATGATGTGCTTGAAGGGAGCGTCCGCTTTGACGGAATCGATGTGCGTCAGCTGGATCTGGGTTTTCTGCGGGATCATGTGGGTGTCGTGACACAGGACACCTATCTTTTCAATGGCACCGTGCGTGAAAATCTTCTCTATGCAAAACCAAATGCGACACAGGATGAACTCGTGGAAGCCTGCAAAAAGGCCAATATTCATGACTTTATCGCCAGACAGCCCGAGGGATATGACACGAAAGTCGGGAATCGGGGACTGAAGCTCTCAGGCGGAGAAAAACAAAGAATATCCATTGCGCGCGTTTTGTTGAAAGACCCTGTGGTCTTGATTTTTGACGAGGCGACCTCCTCTTTGGACTCCCTTTCGGAAAATATGATTCAAGAGGCGATCGATCCGCTCATCACATCGCGCACCAGTATCCTCATTGCGCATCGTCTTTCTACAGTACTGGCAGCAGATGAAATTCTGGTTTTGAAGGAGGGGCAAATTGTTGAACGTGGTGTACATGATGACCTAGTTGAATCCGGGGGGCTCTATGCAGAGTTGTATGAAACGCAGTTCCGCCGGGCACTTGACCAGGCTAATGATGACTGATCAAGGCAGCCGAGAGCCACTCCGCCTGAAGGTGCTTTCTACGGTCACGTTTTACGGGTCCCAACTCTTTCACCCTTGACATCAAAGTCACGCACTCCACGTGGCTCGTCTGGATTTTATTAATTACAACAATCGTACATATTCAACCTATCGGTTCGGTAGAAACGGTCAACCGTTTTTGCCTGTTCGGTAGATGCAGTCGACAAATAATTCCCGTATGATAGAACTGTCAACGATGTATTGGAAATTTGTATTAATTAATTTTTTCTTCAATTTCTCACTATAATTAATATATTTAGTAATTGGAACTGTTTTTCTGCTGACAATCAGATTTCCTTGACTGAAAGCCTCCAGAACTTGATACGAACTTTCGTCCAAAAGATATCTGTTCTTTTCTTCAAGCATAAGACTAATCTGGTTCATTACTTCTTTTGTCCCTAATTCTTCCAATTGTTTCTTCGATGCCTCAAGCTTTTCTGGGTCTGTTCCATCGTCGAAAACTATGGTATTAGTTAGAATTCTTATACAAGTAGCTGTGGTAAGAACACTCTTCTTTAAAATATCTATAACTTGCTGTATCTCTTCTGGACTATGGAATTCTTTATCAAAATTTTGTTTTCTTAACTTTTCCCACATCAACTGATTTAATTGATTTATTTTCTTCTGCTTTCTATAATATACTGATTGCTTTAATTTCTTTACCACCCAATACATCTTTTATGCCTTCAGAAAAAACCTTATTGTTTTCTACAAATTCCCTAATTTTTTGTTTTTCTGATGGTATTGCTTTCTCGCGAGATAGTATAATAGTTTATCAGTACCTAATTCCAACCAATATCGCATAGTTGAGGCAACTGCATTGTCCAAAATAAGTTGTACATATGGATTCATTTCTCTTGGTGTTTGGTTTGCTATAATTTCATCCATATCCACCTCAAGATAAAAAGATTATTTCTTCTTCGAACTATATTTCTTACTGCTGCGATGCCTACTATCAACGTCAATACTGATTGCTTGGCTTATTCTTTTCTTCCTGAACAGCCCCAAACTCGCTCTGTGTTCTAATCGGCGGATAACACTCTTTCATCTGATACTTATATTCTTGTGTAGCAGAATCCAAAAGTATAACCGTGCCAGTATATTTTTCATTAGCCCCACCAGATTCCTTATAGTGCTTTTAAATTTTTTAGAACCCTTAAGAGATCTCGGCTTTCTGCTCTTCTAACTATGGCTTCATTCGAAAAATGGTCTTCTCTTATCATTGCTGAACGTAATGCTCTTGCTCGTTTGAAGCCGGCATTTTTAAAGCCTCAGTTCTACATCAACATTAATCGGCCTTGTACTCATGTGTTACTGTACTATCCGTCCATAAAGCCTGCCTAATAAAGTGATTGACGGCCCATGCAAATTTACTCAAATGCATGTGGATGATGCGAGGTTCAGAAATTACTATGCTAAGGACTAACCGGGTACTGCTGAGTTTATAAGGGATGCAGTCTGGGCTTACACAGGAATGAAAGAAAAAAGTAAATCTCCCAAAATTGTATTTTGGACAATTCCGGGAGATCTGTTTAAGAAACGAGCCTATTTACTTGCCAGTATTAGAAGGCTCTCCATCCTCCGTCAACGGCAATGCATTGACCATTAACAAATGATGCATCATCGCTGGCCAGGAACACAGCAACTGTTGCAATTTCACTGCCTTCCCCCATTCGTGGATTAAATGCCATTCCTATTCCGGTTCGTTTTGCACCATCCATATTTAAATTTTTCATGGTTTCAGTGGTGCCTATCTCTGTTACTATAGCTCCAGGGCATATAGCATTGCATCTTATATTTTTCAGAGCATACATAAATGCCGTATTTTTAGTTAAACCCACTACGGCGTGCTTGCTTGCTGTATATGCTGCTCCTGCAACGCCCCCGTATAGTCCTCCGACAGAAGCTATATTAATTATTATCCCGCCGCCAACTTCTTCGAAATGTTTTACGGCTTTCCTCATAGCATATAATGTTGATTTTACATTTAAATCAAATACTTTTTCAAATATTTCATCCTTTACATCACCGACCCCACTCATGTCATCCATGATGCCTGCATTATTTACCAATATATCCATGCTGCCAAACTGATTTATAGCTTCATCAATCATATTGTTTACTTTTTCACTGTTAGTTATATCTGCGGAATATGCAACTACCTTGCCTTCAAAATCTTTTGTTTTTTCCACCAATTCGTTCAGTCTTTCAGTACGGCGTGCAACTGCTATAACATTTGCCCCTTCCTTGGCAAAATAATAAGCAATTTCTCTTCCCATACCTGAACTTGCACCTGTTACTACTGCAGTTTTCCCTTTTAATTTCATCGGATCCTCCCATTTTTTGAAATTATTTAGAGAATTATCTCCCTATCCGAGATAATAGTAATCGACTAAATCACAACCGAATGAGGAATTCTCTATGAATAACATTATATAACTAGTTTCATACAAAGTTAAGTGGGAAATAAAAAGAATTTAATCAAAGCAGTAGAAAGAAGTACAAACTTAGATTATATTATAGATTCAAAAGGGATAATGAGAAATAGGATTGGATTAGGCACGAATCAGAGCTTTAGTATATATTTCCACATACAACCTGGCCTGTTCACGGAAATATATTAATCAACCTCTATCGTTTCGGAAAAAACACTCCTCCGGAACAACCTCACCTACCTGCCCCAACCTGACAATGCCCCTGATTTCAAGCCCTTTCAGGGCATAATAAAACCACCCACCGATAAAATTCTTTTTATCAATAGATGGTACTAGATTTGGTGGAGATAAGGGGGATCGAACCCCTGACCTCTTGAATGCCATTCAAGCGCGCTCCCAGCTGCGCCATACCCCCACTTATTTGTTTTGACAAAGTATATTCTATATCATTTCAGAGAAAAATTCAACACAAATAATCAATTCGTTTTGGATAAACGGTGCCAGGCACCGAACTTTAGAACTTCTTTCTTATTAATCGACAATTAAGTTCTTTTGTTCGGTGCCTGGCACCTAAATTCATGACTTATCTCAAAACTCCGTAAGCTTTGTTTCAATAATTTGCACCGCCTTTTCGATTTCCTGGTCTTCTGCATTGCATACGCAAAGCCTCAATCCTTCCGGATGTTCAAAATCGTTCAAATAGCTTTGGTTGGTACTGCTGACCAGGACCTTGCTGTCCAGAAGTCCTCGTTCAAGTAACTGCGAAGAAATGCCTCCTGTTTCAAGATAAGCGTAGAGCCCTGTCTGAGGTATATACCAGGTGCCGCAGCCTTTCGCCTCTTTGCAATACTCCTGCAGTCTGCTCATCTTGTTTTTATAATGCTCCTTTGTACGCTTCGCATGAAAACGGTACATACTGCTTCTCAAAAATATCTCCAATGCCGCTTGGGTGAGTATGGAAGTATTCAAATCCATACTGCTTTTGAAATCCAGGAATTGTTTTTGTAAAAACTCCGGAAGGACTGCCATTCCAAGTCTCAAACCCGGCAATAGCGTCTTTGAAAAGCTTCTTATGTAGACGATTCGATCCTTATTTCCCAAAGTGTGCAGCGTCTCTGCCTTCTGATCCACTTCAAGGTCCGCCAGATAATCATCTTCTACAATAAAAATGCCATATTGCTCTGCAAGCTTCAAAATCTCCGTTTTCTGCGGGTTGCTGTAACTAAACCCTGTTGGATTGTGATATCTTGGAATCATGTAAAAAAACTTTATATCCCCCTGCTGAAACAGCTTCTTAAGCTGCTCCAGATCAATTCCGTCCCGGGTTCTCCGGATTCCTGCAGCAGGTATCCTTGCGTTTTCCAATATTCGAAGCATCAATGAATAAGTAGGCTGTTCAACAAGCACCCTGGCACCGCCATGCGGAAACTGCATTGCACTCAGAATATACAGGGCCTGCTGCGAACCATTTGTAATGCATATGTTCTCAGCCTTCGCAAAAACCTGAAGGCCAAGCAGGTGCTTAGGCAGTACTTGAAGCAGTTCAGGCAACCCCTTTGGGGATCCGTATTCAAATAGCCTTTGCCCATAAATCGCCATAGCCTGTTCGATGCAAAGCTGAAAGTCTTTATACGGATTTATTCCCTCCGGCAAGCATACATTTTTCATGTCAATTATGCTGCCACCGGTGCCAAGCTTATTTTTCGCGACATAAAACCCGCTTTTGGGAACAGCATACACGATATGCTCCTGTACCAGCTCCTTATAGGCCTTTACTATCGTATCGCTGTTGAGGCCCGTCTCCTTTGACAGCCTTTGAATCGAGGGAAGCTTTGAACCGGGCTTGCAATTTCCTGAATATATCTCCTTCTTGAGCAAATCCGCTATATTCCTATATTTATACATAATACGGCCACCCATCTATACCGGTATACTCATGTATTTCTATACTGGTTTTTATATCGGTATTTTATTTATAATTATTATATCACATGAAAAAAGGAGTAATAAAAGATGAAAACTGTTCCGTTTTCCAAATCAGAACTAGAACACATTGCTTCAACTTTTCATACACCTTTCTATATATATGATGAAACTGCCATTAGAAACAATGTTAGCCGCCTTAAGAATGCCTTTCATTGGAATCCGGGTTTCAAGGAATATTTCGCAGTAAAATCCACACCTACACCCGGAATTTTAAAGCTTTTCCGGCAGGAAGGCTGCGGCGCCGAATGCGCTTCCCTGACTGAACTGATGCTTGCAGAGCGTTGCGGCTTTGAAGGCCGTGACATCATGTTCACCTCAAATGTCACAACTGTTAAAGAGTATCAGTATGCCTCCCGGCTTGGCGCCATTATTAACCTGGATGATGCAGCACATATTCCCATTTTGGAGGCTTGCACCGGTATCCCGGAAACCATCTGCTTCAGATTGAATCTTGGCGATCAGCTAAAATATGGTGAGTCCGTCCTTATCGATTTTACTAACAGCAAGTTCGGCTCCACAAAACTTCAGCTTGAAGCCGCCTACCCTGCAGTGCGCAATTTAGGAGCGAAGCACTTTGGTATTCATGCACAATTCGGATGTCATAAGCGCAATCCTGAGTTTTTTGGCATAAATGCCCGTAAGGTTTTTGCCTTTGCTGTGGAGCTATTTGAGAAGACAGGCATCGTCATTGATTTTGTAAATCTGGCCGGAGGCATCGGCATTCCTTACCATGCTGAGGATGAACCTGCAGACATTGAAGCAATCAGCCTGCAAATAAAGAGAGCTTATGACGAAACCATCGGCGAAAGCACTCTCCCCCCTGTTTCTCTTTACACAGAGCTGGGGATTTTCATGACCGGGCCATACGGATATTTTGTTTCAAAAGTCCTTCATGTGAAGCAAGCCCATAAAACTTTTATTGGCTTGGATGCTTCCACCAACAGTTTTATGAGCCCGTTAAAATATAACAACTACCATCATATCACCATAATGGGAAAGGAATCGGCAGAGCCTGTTCAGCACTATGAAATTACCGGAGCGCTTTGCGAGGACCGGGACCGCTTCGCAACCGACAGGCTTCTCCCCCAAATAACCGCAGGCGACCTGCTCGTGTTTCATGACGCAGGTGCCTATGGCTATAGTCACGGCAATAACTTCAATGGCAGGCTGCGGCCGGCAGAGCTTCTTCTTCACGGTAATGGCGATGTCAGTCTCATCAGACGGCATGAAACCCCCGACGACTATTTTTCGACTATGATTTTTTAGCCAAGTAGATCAACGATGCCAGGCACCGAACTTTAGAACTTCTTTCTTATTAACCGACAATTAAGTTCTTTTGTTCGGTGCCTGGCACCTACTAAGAAGTCAGTTCCTCCATCTGGTCAAGAAGGCTGCCGAACAGCTTAAGGGCATTGTCCACCGGCTCTTTTGTCGACATGTCCACATTGGCAATCTTCAAAAGCTCTATGGGATAATCCGAGCCGCCGCTTTTCAGGAATTCCATATAGCGGTCCACCGCAGGCCTGCCCTCTTTCAGCATCTGCTGTGATATGGACATGGCTGCCGAAAAACCCGTTGCATATTTGTATACGTAGAAGCTGCTGTAAAAATGCGGAATTCTTGCCCACTCCATGTCAATAAGGCCGTCCGCAACAATATCCGGCCCATAATAAAGTATATTCAAATCCCTGTATACGGAGCACAGCAGCTCTGCGGTCAATGCTTCTCCGGACTCGGCCTTTTCATGGATAATCTTTTCAAATTCAGCAAACATGGTTTGCCTGTATACAGTGGTCCTGAACTGCTCCATAAAATAGTTCAGAAGATACATCTTCTTCTTTTGATCATTTGTGGTATTCAAAAGATAGTTCATTACCAAGGATTCATTGACAGTCGAAGCTACCTCTGCCACAAAAATCTTATACTGTGCGTAAATGTAAGGCTGATTGCTGTCGGAATAATAGCTGTGCAGCGCATGACCCATTTCGTGAGCAAGTGTGAACATATTGTTCAAGGTGTCGTTATGATTCAAAAGCACATAGGGATGTGAGTCATAGCAGCCCCATGAGTATGCACCGCTTCTCTTCCCTTCATTCTCGTAAACATCTATCCAGCCTGAGTTCAAGCCCTTTTCAAGGTTTTTGCCATAATCCTCTCCAAGTACCTCCAGCCCTTTCCTGACAATCTTCTTTGCTTCCTCAAAAGGTATTTCCATTTTTACTTCCTTTATCATCGGAACGTAAAGATCATACATATGCAGCTCTTCAAGCCCCATTATCCTTTTCCTGAGCTTTACATACCTGTGCATCAGGTTCATATTGTCATGCATGGCTGCAATAAGGTTGTCATATACCGCTGCCGGCACATTGTCCTCAAAAAGGGATTCCTCTCGCGCTGAGCCGTACTTTCTCACCCTTGCGCTGAACATATTCGCCTTTACATTTGCATTGAGAAGTGCTGCCAGAGTATTCTTCTGCTTTGAATAAGTGATGTACATCCCCTCAAATGCATCCTTCCTTACTCTCCTGTCGCTGCTTTCCATTAACTGAATATACCTGCCCTTTGTAAGCTCCAGCTCATTTCCCTTTTCATCCTTGATATGCGGGAACTTTATGTCCGCGTTATTAAGCATACCAAAAATCGTCTCCGGTGCCCGGGCCATTTCCCCGGCCAAGGCCAGAATCTGCTCCTCGGACGCATTCAGAATATGGGGCTTCTTTCTCCTTATTTCATCCAGAAATCTTTTATAAAACCTTAAGCCTTCACTTTCCATAAGAAAAGCTTCCAGCTTCCCATCGGGCACAGCAAGGATACCCGGTACAATAAAAGAACCGGCGCTGCTTACTGTTACCCCCAGGGAATCCGCTCTGTCGGCAAGCCCCTGATAAAAAGAATCGGTGCTGTCTTCATGGCTTCTCATATGCGCATATACATATACCTTCTCGAAAAGCCTGTTCATTTCGGTACTCATATTAAGGCATTCCAGCAGCTTATCGGCGCTTTCAGCCATGATTTCTTTATAAGGCAGCAGGAAATCCGCCATTTGCTTTACTCTTTGGAAGTCCTTCTCCCACAAATCATTTGAGGCATATATGTCTTCAAGTTTCCACTTGTATTCCTGAGATAATTCATCTCTTTTCGGAATACCTGTGCCTTTATTTTTCATCATTACCCCTCGCTTTATTATATAAATCTCTCCAAAGCCTTGCCCTAACCCTCGTATCTCGTGACTATATCACACATTTATCCTTCCACCTGCCCTTTTTTACATAATATACTATAACCGCAAAATGAACAGCATAAGATACAATGTATGATATCCAGACCCACTCAACACTCATTTGCAATACCTGCACAAACAAATACAGCATCGGTATCTGAACAAGCCAAACCGAGGCTAAGGCAGCCAGCATAGAAGGAACATTGTCCCCCGCTCCGTAAAGTATTGAAGCCAATCCACCTGCAGGGCCCATAAACAGCGCCGCAACCGAATAATATCTCAAGAATACGGAGCCTATACCTATTATGTCATCCCCTGTCGTAAAAATACGCATAACCGGTCCCGGAAATAATGCCAAGATAACACCTGAAGCAACCATTATCCAGAAAGAAAGCTTTGCTGTCAAATATCCCGCTTTTTCAGCCTTATCACAATCGGATGAACCCAAGCTCTGACCTACTATTACTCCCGAGCCCATTTGCAAACCGAATACCGGCATCAGCACCAAATTTACTATTCTTATGCATATGCCGTAAGCTGCTACAACACCTACTCCAAAAGATGCTATAAATCTCATAACTATAAAATATCCAAAATTTCTGAGAAGACCCTCCAAGCCTGTTGGCAAGCCTATAGTCAACAGCTTGATATCCATAGCCCTGACAAAGTATATACCCCTCTTGAAGCCAACCTTTATAAAAGTCTTACCTGACATAAGTATGTACAGACCCACAATAAAGGCGGCTGCCTGGGATATTACCGTTGCATAGGCGGCTCCGGCTATTCCCAATCCCATTCCTCTTACTCCTATAAAGGGTATGACATCAAATATCATTATGGGGTCAAGTATCATATTCAAAAGACCGGAAACTGCCATAATATACAAAGGCTTTTTTGCATCTCCTATGCACCTTAAGGCAGTGTTTACGGAATAAGAAGAAAAAGCAAGGGGAAGTGTAATAAGCCTTATCCTTCCATATAGCACCGACTCCTCAAGCACTTGGCTGTTTCCGGCGAGGGGACTTAATATGTATGGTATTATGAAGCTCATTAAAATACCAACTATTAATGCCAGCAGAAACTTAAATATTATTGTCTGTTCAATAGCCTCTATGGTCTTTTCCCTGTTTCCCGCACCGAAGTATCTTGATATTATAGTTACAGAGCTTGTCCCAACAATATCATTCACCATATTCAATATCCACCATATAGTTGCAAAAATCGTAACAGCAGCTACTGAGTTTATTGACAGCATTGCTACCCATGCCATATCTACCAGCTCATACAGCATATCGAACATCATACCAAGCATTGTGGGTATGGAAAGCGTCAATATCCCCGAAAGCAAGCTTTTCTTCTCTGTTGCCTGCGTCATATAATCCTCCGTATTTTAATCATATCCTTATTCTACCTCTTATGAGTGATTTTTTCTATATCAAATTTTATGTGAGTAAAACTATATAATATTGTATAATATAGGCATAAAAAGATAATAAATCGGAGGAAGCCATGAAAGACTTAATTATGAAAGAAATCCGGGCACTTAAGGAGCAGCTTTGCGAAATAAGCGACTACATATGCCGCAATCCGGAATTGGGAAACCATGAATTCAAGGCAGTTGAAAAGCTGACCACCTTCCTTGAATCAAAAGGGTTCTCGGTTGAAACAAATATCGTAGGCAAACCTACAGCCTTTAAATCTATATTTGACAGTAAAAAACCCGGACCTGCAATAGCTTTTCTGTGCGAATATGATGCTCTGCCGGAAATAGGTCACGGCTGCGGACATAATATGATAGGAACCATGAGCTGCGGAGCAGCAGTAGGTCTCAGCAAGGTTCTTTATGAAACAGGAGGTCGCATAACAGTACTTGGCACTCCGGCGGAAGAAACAGACGGAGCAAAGGTGTACATGGCTGAAAAAGGTGTATTCAATGATATTGATGCGGCAATGATACTGCATCCGGAGGACAAAACCTATGAAAGCGGAAGCTCTTTGGCAATGGATGCAATTCAATTCGACTTCAGGGGCAAATCAAGCCACGCGGCATCCTCTCCCCATGAGGGCATTAACGCACTGGATGCGGTCATACTTACCTTTAACGGTATAAATGCCCTGAGGCAGCACGTTACGCCGGATGTGAGAATACACGGCATAATTGCCGAAGGAGGCAAAGCTGTCAATGTGGTGCCAAGTAAAGCTGTCGCACAATTCTATGTAAGAGCCGCAAAAAAGGATTACCTTAAGGAAGTGACTGAGAAAGTAAAAAATGTAGCAAGAGGGGCTGCACTTATGACAGGTGCTTCTTTGGAAATAAGCAACTATGAACTGTCCTATGATGACATGAGAACCAACATGACTATGTCGAAGGCCTTTACTGAGAACCTCAGG
>Ga0116182_1001920_pt1 | contig 20999 bp, 21 predicted proteins | sample AD_UKC077_MetaG_FD_89805 | JGI IMG/M metagenome (GOLD analysis project Ga0116182, IMG submission 89805) | Active sludge microbial communities of municipal wastewater-treating anaerobic digesters from USA - AD_UKC077_MetaG | ecosystem: Engineered > Bioreactor > Anaerobic > Digestate | place: USA...
TGTATTATTGGTTAGCCTCGTAATAATCCCGCTAAAATAACCCGGTTAAAATTCCATAGCAAAAGATTGACGGATGGGTGTTTTTGAATAGAATATTCGCCGTAAGAGACTTACGGGTCTCGACTCACCTGCAGAGGTTCCTGGCCACCAAGATCCCCACTCGGTCAGGAACCTCTTTTTTTTAGAGAGGATGGTACTCATGAAACAGGACAAGGACATTCGTTTTACTGAAAAAAAGGTTGATAGTAGTTGGAAAGAGCATATTGTCGCGTCTCAGTCGACCGACCCGGAACCTTCTCAGCAAACCCAGAAAGTTGCCACGTCCAAGATTTTTCTCAGCCTTGTCCAATCCCTTGGCATTCAGGCGCTTATGCATCTTGGGGCAATCCCAAATCCGATGACGAATGAGACGGAAGTGAATCATGAGGCGGCCAAGGAGGCCATTGATTTATTAATGACCTTGCGTGATAAAACCAGCGGCAACTTGAGTCCGGAAGAACAAAAGATTTTAGACAGCCTGCTTTCCGAGCTCCAAATCAAATTTTCCCAATCCGTATGACGGGCTTTAAGGGAAAGGCCCTGCGGTTTATCGTCAGTGTTCTCGCGATCTGTCTGGTTGTTTACTCCGTGCGGGGAAAGATAACGGATTCGCTATCTATCCTTCGCGATGAAACCCAATGGACATGGTTTGTTGCCGCGCTAGTCGCTTACCTGGTGGCCCTCGGGGTCATTGCGGTTCGGATGCAGTGGGTGTTCAAGGTCCAGGATGTTCGCCTGAATTTCAAAGAATGTTATTACCTCGGGTTTGTCGGCATGTTCTATAATCTCTTTTTGCCGTCCTCGGTTGGCGGGGATATTGCCCGCGCCTTTTACGCGTACAAACAGTCAGGTAAAAAGATTGAATCAGCGATATCGGTTTTACTCGATCGTCTCATGGGATTTGTCGCGATTATTATCATTGCCTTTATCGGATTGATTATGTCACGCGCCGATTCCCAGAGCGCTTACGTTGACTACTGTGTTTATGGGGCGCTGGGAGTTCTCCTTTTCTGTATCGCTTTCTTTTCGAGCCGAAGATTTGCGGGTTTGTTTAAAGGGTTTTCTATTTTTGCCCCGGGGCAGAAATGGAAAGAGAGGGTGGCGGAAGTTTACAACGCGATTTATGGATACCGTCACCATCAAAAGTCGGTTCTGGGGGCTATTTTTCTTTCTTTTATCGGGCAGTCCATATTTATCTTGTCATATTTTCTGATTGCCCAAAGTTTGGGCGGCGGGATTCCTTTTTGGAAATTTTTTATCTTGATACCCGTGGTGACCATCGTTAGTATGGCACCATCAATTGGCGGATTGGGAGTGCGTGAGGCCAGCACGCTTTATCTTTTTAGCCGCTACTTGTCGCCCGAACGGGCTTTGGCTTATACGTTGCTGGTGGATATGCTCATCTACAGTTTTAGCATCGGTTCGGGCGTTCTCTACGCGTTTCGCGGGGGATTGAAGCGAAAAGGGATGCGTGAAATGGAAATGATGCGCCCCGAGCGGATCACGGAGGGCAATGATCCCGAGGGACAGATCTAGACATGAAAATACTTGTGGTCCATGGACCTAACTTGCAACTTTTGGGAAAACGAGAGGTTTCGGTGTACGGTGCCGTTACACTGAACGAGATTAACGAGTCCATTCGGGCGCTCGCGAAAGAATTAAAGGTTCAGATTGAGATTGCCCAGAGTAATCACGAGGGAGAAATCGTTGACATGATTGGAAACTCCCGCGCGACTTTCCGGGGGATTCTGATTAATCCCGCCGCGTACACGCATACCAGTGTCGCCATTCGGGATGCTATTGCGGCGTGCGGCATTCCGGCGGTTGAAGTTCATCTCAGTCATATTTACAAACGCGAAGATTTCAGGCAACACTCCATGACGGCGCCTGCCTGCGTGGCGCAGGTCACAGGATTCGGGAAAGACAGTTATCTTCTGGGACTCCGGGGATTGGTGTCCTATTGTTCTCATCAATGCGAAACCCCTAAAGCCAAATCGGCGAGGAAGAAAAAATGAACGTAAAAGAGATCAGGGAGTTGCTGGAGCTTATGGCCGAACACCAGATCGGCGAAGTTGAGATTGAAAAAGAAAACATGAAAATCAAACTACGCAAATTGTCAGGGGACAGGATTTTTATGGAACATGCCCCAGTGTTGCCCGCGGTGCTTCCTCCGGTGCCTCCCGTGGTCGCGGCCGGGACCGTCGCCGCGCCCGCTCTCGCGGCTTCTCCGGTGGTGGAGGAAGGGATTGTGATCGTCCGTTCCCCGATGGTGGGAACGTTTTACGCGGCGCCCGCGCCTGATCAGCCTCCGTATGTGTCTGTCGGGAAGGCGATTAAGACGGGGGATGTCCTCTGCATTATCGAGGCCATGAAGCTTATGAATGAGATTAAGTCCGAAACGGGCGGTGTGATCACGGAAATTCTTGTCCAAAACGGTCAGACGGTCGAATACGACCAGCCCATCATGAAGATCAAGAAAGCCTGATCCGGCGCTTTCTTGCCACCTGAAGAGGAAATCACGAGCTATGTTTTCCAAGATTATGATCGCAAATCGCGGAGAGGTCGCGATCCGCGTTATTCGGGCTTGCCGTGAACTGGGGATTCGTACGGTCGCGGTTTTTTCAAAAGCAGACCGGGATTCGCTTCACGTCAAACTGGCTGATGAAGCTATTTGCATCGGTGAATCACCTTCATCCGAAAGTTATTTGAACATTCCCGCGTTAATCTCGGCGGCGGAGATTGCCGATGTTGAAGCCATTCACCCGGGCTATGGATTTTTATCTGAAAACGCGCATTTTGGCGAGATTTGTGAGTCCTGTCAGATCAAGTTTATTGGACCGCGGCCGGAGAGTATACGGCTCGCGGGTGATAAATCCGTCGCGCGCATGGAAATGAAAAAAGCTGGCGTTCCGATCATCCCTGGTAGTAAGGGAACGATCGAAGATCAGGAAGAGGCGCTTCGCCTCGCCAAAAGACTGGGTTATCCGGTGATTATCAAGGCCTCGGCGGGGGGCGGCGGAAAAGGCATTAAAATCGCGCATAATGACGGGAAATTGATCAGTTCCTTTTTGACGGCCCAGGTGGAAGCGGAAGCGGCATTTGGCAACCGGGATATTTACATTGAAAAATTTATCGCGAAGCCTCGGCATATTGAAGTTCAGATTTTGGCGGATAGCCACGGCAATGTGGTCCATCTGGGTGAGCGTGATTGTTCCGTCCAGCGTCGCCACCAGAAACTGATCGAAGAATCACCCGCGCCGGGGATTAGCGCGAAACTTCGCCGGAAAATCGGGGCCGCGGCCATTCGCGCGGCGAAAGCATTCGAGTATGAAAATGCCGGGACGATCGAGTTTTTGCTGGATGGTGACGAGAATTTTTACTTTATGGAAATGAACACACGGTTGCAGGTGGAGCATCCGGTGACTGAATTTGTGACGGGGATTGATCTTGTGAAAGAACAGATCCGGATCGCGGCCGGGGAAAAGCTTAAGTTAACCCAGGAGGATATCGAGATCAGGGGACACGCGATTGAGTGCCGGATCAACGCGGAAGACCCCGATAATAATTTCATGCCTTCTCCCGGCAAGATTGAGACGTGGAATATGCCCGGCGGGCCCCGCGTGCGAGTGGACAGCCATGGTTATGCCGGCTACACCGTTTCACCGTTCTATGATTCCATGCTGGCCAAGCTGATTGTGCATGGTGAGAACCGCCAGGACGCGATCAGTATTATGCTGAGAGCTTTGCGTGAAATGCAGATAGGTCCGATTAAAAATACGATTTCGCTTCACGAACGAATTCTAAATAATCCCAAGTTCCGCCAGGGGGGCGTGAATACGAAGTTCATCGAAACCTTTTTTAGCCCCGGGACGACTGAAACATCCGAGAATGATGGCGACAGGAAATAGACGATGAAGGTCACCAGCGCGTTCGCTCAGCTTTTCGCGATTTTTTCCTTTTTGACTCTTGGCAGTCTGATGATCATCGTCTCGCTCCATCTGCTTGCTTTTGATGATGCCATCCTGAAACTTCAGGAGATTTATCAGAATCCGTGGCGTTCAGTCCAGGTAGGCGTCGTCGGACTGGTTTTTATTATTTTAGGCATTAACTTCTCAAAAGCGCTGGTCAAGTCCGGCCGCCCGAACGAAGCCGTGATTTTTCATAGTGAAATTGGTCCCATGGTGGTTTCGTCAAGCGCGATTGAAATGGCGGCGCTGAAAGCGATAAAGCATTTTTCCCTAGTTAAAAAAGCCAGGGTCAAAATCAATATCAGCGGTAAAGATGTCGAGCTGAAACTTCGCCTAAAACTATGGGCGGGGGGCTCGGTGCCGTCGGTCCTCGCGGAGTTGCAGGAAGCCGTTTTAAGTCGCGTGAAGCGTTTGTTGGGCCCGGAAAACCAGGTGACCGTGATCTGCGACGTCAAGGGTATGGAAGATTCCGAATCCGCGCTTCAGAAATCCGGCAAGAGAAATAAATAAAAGGTAACTTAATTTAAATTTAAAAGGAGGATTGAGAAAAATGAAACGTATCGGGATGTTGACGGGTGGTGGCGATTGTCCAGGACTGAACGCGGTAATCCGGGCCATTGTATGGATGGCCAAGCGGGAGGGGTGGACCTGCATCGGATTTAAGCAGGGGTGGAAGGGCATCATTGAAAACATTCACGAAGAGCTCACCCTGGACTCTATCTCCGGTATTTTGCCACGGGGTGGTACCATTCTCAGAACTTCAAGGACCAATCCCTACAAGAAAGAAGGGGACGTTGAAAAAGTTCGGGAAAACATCAAGAAAAACCAGTTGGACGCCCTGATTGCCATTGGAGGCGAAGACACGCTGGGCGCCGGGCACAAGCTTTTTAAGGACGGAATCCCGGTGATTGGAGTTCCCAAAACGATTGACAATGATCTGAGCGCCACGGATTACACGTTCGGTTACGACACGGCGCTTTCGATCGCGACAGAATGCATAGACCGGTTGCACACGACCGCGGATTCGCATAATCGGGTCATCGTGGCGGAAATTATGGGCCGTCACGCCGGTTGGATCGCGCTTGAATCCGGACTCGCGGGGGGCGCGGACGTCATTTTGATTCCTGAGGTACCGATGTCTTCCGAAGAGATTTGTGATTTTCTCCAAAAGCGGCATCAACGCGGCAAGAATTTCAGTATCGTCGCGGTGGCGGAAGGTTTTTCGATTAAAGGGGAAGATCTGGTTACGACTAAAAGTGAGCTGGACGCGTTTGGGCATGTTCAGCTTGGCGGGGTGGGAGAGCGTCTCGCGAAAATTATCGAAAAAAATACCGGATTTGAAACCCGTTGCACGGTACTGGGACACATTCAAAGGGGCGGGTCGCCCACGGCCTTCGATCGCGTGCTGGGCACCCGGTTTGGCGTCAAGGCCTTTGAACTCGCGAAACTTGGGAAGTTTGGCCACATGGCCGCGCTTCGCGGTCGCGAGATCGTCGCGGTCCCGCTCGCGGACGCGGTTGGCGCGCTCAAGACCGTCCCGATGGAACTATATGACATGGCAAGGCAGTTTTTCGGGTAAGCCATGAAAAGATATTTCGAAGTTTTTTTAAAGGGACACGATGAGGCGTTTCAGAAGTCATTCCATGATGACTCCATGGAGGTCTTGAACCGGATAGCCCAGTCGATCATCAACGCGTTCAAAGCCGGACGCAAAGTGATCCTTTGTGGGAACGGTGGCTCCGGGACGGATGCCCTTCATGTCGCCGCCGAATTTGTGGGACGTTTTGAAATGGAGCGGATGAGCCTGCCCGCGATCGCTCTTTCGGCGGATACCGCCTCGATTACCGCGATTGGAAATGATTATGGCTATGATCGCGTTTTTGAGCGTCAGCTCGAAAGTTTGGGCCATAAAGGGGACGTGCTCATCGCTCTTTCGACGAGCGGACGATCTCCCAACGTTTTGAAGGCGGTCGAAAAGGCCAAGCAAAAGGGCCTCCTTACGATCGGGTTTACGGGTCGTGAGGGTGGCTTGATGAAGGGGATGGTGGATCATTGCTTTTGCGTCCATTCGCAAAGAACAGCCCACATTCAGGAAATCCACATGATCGCGCTTCACGCGATCTGTGGAGTTGTGGAGCAGGTCCTGTTCGGGTAAGCGGATGAGGCCTTCAAAGATTTTGACCCGCGCGACACTGCCCGGCGTCGTGGCGAAAATTCGCCGCGCCCAAAAGCGGATCGCGTTCACGAACGGGACGTTTGATATTTTGCACTTGGGGCACGTCACGTATTTGCAAAAGGCTAAAGCGACGGCTGACGTCCTGATCGTGGGTGTGAATACGGATCGCTCGGTGAAAACCTACAAAGATCCCACCCGTCCGATCAATCCCCAAAATGACCGGCTTCAGGTTTTGGCGGCACTTGCGAGTATTGATTACGTGATACTTTTTGACGACCCGACTCCTCTTAAGCTGATCCTTGCGGTCAGGCCCGACATTCTTGTCAAAGGGGCTGATTGGGCGTTGAAGGACATTGCCGGGGCCAAAGAGGTTCTTTCCTGGGGAGGAAAAGTCAGGCGAATTAAATTGGTCGCGGGCCGGTCATCAACCCGAATTATCCGGGCCTTGAAACTGGCTTGAGAGACGTGAAATCCTCGTCCCGGATTTTTGAAAATTTTTCGCTCTACGCGGTCACGGACCTCAAGGGCGATTCCGCGGGAATCATACGGAAGATAGAATCGGTTTATCACGGCGGGGCGGATATTGTCCAGCTTCGGTCCCACTGTCTGACCGATTCGCAGATGTTGCGAATTGGTGAGAAGGTCAAAAAAATAGCGCGGCGTTACCGACGGCTTTTTTTTATCAATGACCGGCTGGATCTCGCGATCGCGCTTGGCGCGGACGGGCTTCACCTGGGACAAAACGACATGCCCTTGCCCCTGGCGCGAATGATCGCGGGACGCGCCGGATGTCGATTCAAATTTGGGCGGTCGACCTGTTGCCTGAAACAGGCGCGAACTGCCATCCGGGAAGGGGCCGATTATATCGGGGTGGGTCCGGTATTCGAGACGCCGACCAAGCCCGGACGGACTCCGGTAGGACTTGAGTATGTGAGGCAAGCCGCCCGTTACGTTCAAATTCCCTGGGTGGCGATCGGCGGAATTGATCTCGGGAATCTCGCCCTTGTGATGAGCGCGGGAGCAAAACGCGTCGCGGTGGTTCGCGCGATTTTTTTGGCCCGAGACCCCGAACGGGCCACTCGGACGTTTAAACAAAAATTAGGAGACTGAATGATGCGAAAAAATCCAAGTCTTATTGTTGTCGGCACGGTCGCGATTGACAAACTTACCACTCCTTTTGGCGCGGAACAGACGGTGTTTGGCGGATCGGCGTCATTTTTCTCTTACGCAGCCAGTTTTTTCAGTCAGGTGGGGATCGTGGCGGTCGTCGGGGAGGATTTCCCGGATGAATACCGGAACATCCTCAAGGAACGGAACATTGATCTCAGCCATCTTGAGGTCAAGCCCGGCAAGACATTTCACTGGGAAGGGAAATATGAGACCGACATGAATTCGGCCATCACGCTCCGAACGGACTTAAACGTGCTTCTTGATTTTAAGCCCCAAATCCGTTTTTCAAAAATGCCGGAATTTGTTTTTCTGGCGAACGTGGACCCGGATATTCAACTGTCGGTCCTTGATCAGGTCCATGGCTCGTCGCTCAAATTTGTCGCTTCCGATACCATGAACTTCTGGATTCAGAATAAACCCGAGTCAGTTAAAAAGGTTCTGGGACGTGTTCACGCGGTTTTTATGAATGATGGGGAAGCCCGGCAATTGACCGGAGAGGTGAACCTGATTCGCGCGGCCCAGCGCATCCATCAGATGGGACCGGAATACGTGATTATTAAAAAGGGGGAACACGGGGCCCTTCTTTACAGTCACGAAGGAGTTTTTCTTTATCCGGCTTATCCTCTTGAGACCGTTTTTGACCCCACGGGAGCGGGGGACAGTTTTGCCGGCGGCGTGATGGGCTATCTTGCTTCGGCGAGGAAGGTGAATCTCAAGATCATGAAGTCCGCCATCGCCTACGGGACAATCGTCGCCTCTTTCACGGTTGAAAAATTTGGTCTCGCGCGGCTCCGTGAGGTCAAGCGCGAACATTTTGACAAACGTCTGGAAGTTTTGAAAAAAATCTGTAAGATTTGAAATCCGAAACGGATACTGGCAGGAAATTCAGCCTCCCTTTTTTCGCGGGATTCGTCTAATGGTAAGACACAAGCTTCCCAAGCTTGGAACACGGGTTCGATTCCCGTATCCCGCTCCATCTCTTTTTTGCGATCTTGATGGATTCTCAAAACCCACCCCGAAAAAATCAATTAAGGTTAGAATTTTGGGGGATAACGTGCTACAATGCGTCTATAACTCACCAGGATGTTCTGCGTTGTTAATCAACTGTCACCAACTCATGCCACTTCTCCAACGCGAGATGATGTTCGCGTAAATATCAAGGGGGAAGGGAGGCATCGATCGGTTTTGGGCCCCTTTTACTGGGCGTGATTCTGGGCCCTCAGAAGTATCGGGAAATGCAGTTTTGTCTTTTATAAGGGAGGAGAGGACGTGAAAAAATCTCGCGTAAAAAAAATAAAACCCATTGCTCGAAAAGATCTTTTGTTCCATGCCGTTCATGGTTTGTGTTTAGTGGACAAGGTTACCAGGGAAACGCGAGGCGGAAAAAAAGTGGCATGCTATTCGCTCGTCCCCACGGTGATGGGCAAGATGAAGGTGCGTTTTTTAGTTGCTGAGCCTGATTTGGAAACGTCGGGGTTCCACAAGATCATATCGGCGAAGGAAGCCGCCAAGATCCTGGAATATCTTAAAGCGGGTGACGATAAATCTGAGCAGACCGAGCAACCCTGGATCCTTGCCCGCAATATCCTCTGTTTTTCCAAAGATAAATTGAAAGCTCGTGATCAACGAAAGCGTCAGATGCTTGAATATTCCGTGCGAGGACTCACGGGGGAGCTTGCCAGCGCTTTTGGCGTGAGCCTGAAAGAGTCGGCCTCGCGTATTGAAAAAAGTCTTTCGAAGATTTTAAAGAATGACTCGCTTGTTTTTACCACATTGAAACGCGTCGCGGAAAATTAGTCGCGGATTCTCAAATACCCTCACTTCATTATCGCGGCGCGCTCAATTTTTTTGTGCGGAGGGAATACGAGAAGAAGATCCGCGAACCGGATTTTATACCGGCCCCAGCTTTACGCAATGCTTATAGGAACCTTTTTTTCATGAAGCCCCAAAAAAAATATCAAGTTCGGAATAAGAAAATTATTTTTTCCAAAGGGCCAATCCGGCTCATCGACTGCGACGTGCGACGCCCCGACGGAAAAGTCCTGAACCGTCAAATCCTTGAACACCCAGGCTGTGTCGTGATTGTCCCGCAAACCAAACAGGGAAGATACCTGCTCGTCAGCCAGTATCGTTACCCGGTCAAAAAAAATCTTTGGGAATTTCCGGCCGGTGGCCGGGAGCCCGGGGAATCCTTTGAGAATGCCGCGCGTCGAGAGTTGATGGAGGAGACCGGGATGAAGACGGGACGAATTTCCAGGCTCCTTGAGTTTTATCCGACTCCCGGAGTTTCCGCGGAAAGAATGGTCCTTTTTTTGGCGCGGGATTTAACTCCGGGAACCGCGAATAAGGATGAGGATGAGGAGATTCGTGTCAAAGATTTTAGTTTGCCGGATATCGGCAGGATGATCTCGTCAGGTCGAATTTGCGATGGGAAAACCATCATTGGCTATCATACCGTCAAAACACGAGAGCGGTCTCGGGAAGTTTGATCGCGCCAACATTTTTTCCGCGCGGCCGATAAGTGGCTGAAAGACTAGTTTGCTTTTCCGACCTTCCTGTTATATCATCTCGCCTCCCGAACATCCTGGCTGGAGTAGCTCAGCTGGTAGAGCAGCTGTTTCGTAAACAGCAGGTCGTCGGTTCAAATCCGACCTCCAGCTCCATCTTTCCGATGTCCATACCGCGGACACGTGGGTTACAACACTTCCGCTGTATAAGCTTGTGGTTCAGATCTCACGGCGTACGGCGTAGATGTGATGGCAGGATTTTTAGCATCTCCCGGTATTTGGCCACGGTTCTCCGCGCGATCTGAATTCCGTCCTGGGTCAGTATTTTCGCGATCGCCTGATCGCTCAGAGGTTTTTTCGGATCTTCCCGCTCGATCAGGGCTTTGACTTTCTCGACAATGCTCGTCTGGGATTCTCCGACCCCGTCCCGTGTCTCGATTTTTTGTGAAAAAAAACTTTTGAACGGGATTGTTCCTTGAGGGGTGGACATGTATTTACCGTGAATGGCGCGGCTGATGGTGGATTCGTGAAGCTCAAGCCGCTTGGCGATGTCTTTCAGCCGTAAGGGGCGAAGATAAGAAAAGCCCCGCGTAAAAAACAGAGGTTGAGCCTTGACGATTTCTTCCGTGATTCCCTGAAGGGTGTTCTTTCTAAGTTCCAGCGCCTTAATGAAATCTATTCCGCCCGCGAGTTTTTCTTTGAGGAAACGCGCGGTTTTTTCGTCCAGATCCCGGCCTCGGAGCATTTTTCGATATTCCTGATTCAGCTTGAGCCGGGGGATGAATTCCTCGTTCATCCGGATTTCGAGACCTCCGGTGGTTCCTTCTTTGATGGAGACGGTGACGTCGGGCGTGACCGCGATGGGTTCTTCCGCGTAAAAGCTTCTTCCCGGCTTGGGTTCGAGACGGGAGATCATGTCGATGGCATTTTGAATCGCGCGCTCATCCTTATGAAAAATCTTGGTGAGCAATTTATAATCTTTCCGTGCGACCAGCTCCAGGTAATGAAGGACCATTTCTTTGGCAAGTGCCGCTCCCGGTCCTTTCCGCTGGAGCTGGAGGAAGAGGGCCTCTTTGAGGTCCCGGGCGGCCACTCCGGGGGGATCCAGCTCCTGGATTTTTGTGAGAATAGGCTCGATCGCGGCGGGATCAGCTTGGGCGGCCTTGGCAATTTCTTCGATGGTTGCCGCCAGATAACCGTCCTCTGTGATGTTCCCGATAATCTGCTTGGCGATCCTTTGCTCGGTCCCGGAAAGGTCCAGGAAACGAAGTTGCCATTCGAGATAATCGAAAAGACTTTCCGGAGGAGTCAGGAGGCTGTCCTGAAAATCCTTTAGTTTTTGGCTGACGCTCGCGGGGCGTTTTGAAAAATCAACGGATGGGCGGAGAAAATCCAGCGGTTCGGACCCTTCCCAATCTCCGGAAATGACGGGGGAGGGATCGTTTTCCTCGTCGTGGGGTTCTTGGGGGCTTTCCGCGGTTGCGAGCTCGGGATCAAGCGGCAAGTTCGCTTCTTCCAGCATGGGATTTTCTTCCAGGACGGCATGGACGGCCTGGCGCAGATCCGCGACCGGGAGACGCAGAAGGCGAAGGTATTGCCGCATTTGCGGTGAGAGCAAAAGCTTTTGTTGTTGGAATTGCTGGAGATTTTGTTTCATGCGGCAAAATACCATGACCGTAAAATGTTGTAAAGCCATGAGATTTCTGAAGTTACAAAAGAGAAACCGATTGACACTCACGTCTTATTTTTTATAATGAACACGTTCGTGTTTCGGGATTCACCACGAGACAGAGCTGAAGTTCTCTCTCGTGGTTTTTTTATGGTGACAGAATAGACCATGACTTCTAAAAAGGAACCGACAATGTCCCAAGCGCCTGCCCTGATGATTACCCGGGGGCTGAGAAAAAAAAGCATGCCCGAAGGTCTTTGGACCAAATGCCCCAGTTGTCAAACCGTTGTTTTTAATAAAACTCTCAAAGAAAACTTGCTGGTTTGCGCGAAGTGTAACTACCATTTCATTATGGGAGCCTGGGAGCGGATCTATCATTTGGTGGATGACAAGACATTTCGTGAAATTGCCGCGAATTTGCAGCCAGGGGACCCTCTCAAGTTTTCGGCCGTCAAGTCTTATTCTGAAAAAGTAAAGGCGGATCAAAAACGCACAGGGCTGAAAGAAGCCTGTATTATCGGGGAAGGCAAGATGAATGGTCATCCGGTCGCGCTCGGCGTGACGGACTCGCGTTTCATCATGGGTTCCATGGGGTCGGTCGTGGGCGAGAAAGTCACGAAGTTAACCGAGTATGCCCTTGAGAATAAACTCCCTTTGATTATTGTTTCCGGTTCCGGCGGCGGTGCCCGTATGCATGAAGGCGCGCTCAGCCTTATGCAGATGGCCAAAACCTCGGTGGCTTTGACCCGTTACCAGAAGGAACGGTTTCCGTTTATTTCGATTCTGACAAATCCGACCATGGGCGGCGTGATGGCAAGTTTTGCGTCCCTTGGTGACATTATTATCGCGGAGCCCCGCGCCTTGCTCGGGTTCGCCGGGCCCCGGGTCATTGAACAAACGATCCGGCAAAAACTCCCGCCTGATTTTCAAACTTCCGAATTTTTCGTCGAACACGGGATGGTGGATATGGTGATTGACCGCAGGGACCTTAAGCAAAAAATTACGACGATTCTCGAAATCCTGTGCTAACTCGGGGATTTTTTAATTATGGCCAACGTAGCTCTTAAAAACGTTTCGAAGATTTATAAAGGGGATGTCAAGGCTGTCAACGGAGTGAATATTGATATCCAGGACCGGGAGTTTGTTGTGCTTGTCGGGCCGTCGGGCTGTGGCAAATCGACTACGCTTCGGATGATCGCGGGGCTTGAGGAAATTTCGGAGGGAGAAATCTTTATCGAAAACACGCGGGTCAACGATGTTCCCGCGAAAAACCGCGACATCGCCATGGTTTTTCAAAATTACGCACTTTATCCCCACATGACGGTCTATGAAAACCTGGCCTTCGGTTTGAAACTCCGCCGGTATCCCCGCCGGGAGATTGAACGTCGGGTACATGAAGCCGCGGAAATCCTCGGGCTTTCGTTGGATATGCTTCAGCGGCGCCCGAAGGAACTTTCGGGCGGCGAAAGGCAAAGAGTGGCGGTTGGTCGCGCGATTGTCCGGAAACCCAAGGTTTTTCTTTTTGACGAACCTCTGAGTAATCTCGATGCCAAGTTACGCGGACAGATGCGCATGGAATTGCAGAAACTGCACAACCGGCTTCAGTCGACCATGATCTATGTGACTCACGACCAAATCGAGGCGTTGACGCTTGGAGATCGGGTTGTGGTGATGAACAAAGGGGTTGTCCAGCAGATCGCGGATCCTATCAACCTTTATGAGCGACCGATAAACCGTTTTGTTGGGGGATTTATTGGTTCTCCACCGATGAATTTTCTTAAAGGAACGATTGTCGCGGAGAATGGCAATTACTTTTTTTCCGACAAAAGTTTAAAACTGCGTATTCTTCCACACTATTATCCAAGGATCTCTGCTTACAAAAATCAATCGGTGCTGATGGGGATTCGGCCGGAAGATATTTATGACAAAATTTTTGCCCAGGACGCGCGACCGGAGTTTACGACCACGGCGACCGTGGACGTTGTGGAGCCGATGGGAGCCGAGATTTTTTTGTACCTGACAGCCTGCAGTAACAGTTTTGTGGTACGGGTTTCCAATCAGGATACGGCGACCATGAATCAAGATCTTCAGGTTGTTTTTGATATGAGTAAAGCGCATTTTTTCGATCCTCAAACAGGTGTAGTGATATTTTGAGACCTTAAAAATCATGGGTGTGCCAGCCCGACGTCATCTAGTGTTTTTGGCTGGAGTGGGGGTTTTTGCTTTTTCGGTTTTCTTGATATTTCAGTCCCTTGCCCAGCTTCGTACGACCCTCCATCCCGAAGTTTATCTTCAGCGATTGTCGTTGATTTTCGCGGCTCTCGTGTTTCCGATCCTCACGACCTGGTGGCGCTTTAAATGGATTGGCGTCAATATCCTGATGATTTTTTTGGTGATCCCGCTGGTCTTATTTGTGGTTTCGGTGACGAAGATATCGGTGTTTTTCTGGGTTTATCTTGCCTATGCGATCCTGATGCTGGTTCTTTACCGCACCGAACATCAGTTTGAAAACCAGCTTTCCATGATTTTGATCGAGGAAGAGAAACTGCAAGATGAGATCAATAATCTCGAGGTCGTTTTCAAGGCCAAAGGGGAGGGGATCAGTACTTTTTTTGAAAAGTATTCGACCTACTATAACCTCCGGAAACTCGCCGAAGAACTCACGATGAGCCTTTCCTGGACCGAGCTCGCGCAAAAAACGGTGGATCGGGCGATGGATTTTATTCCCCGGGGCGACTACGCGAAAATGACGTTGGCGAGAAGTGATGAAAGAAATCTTCCCGTGGTGGCCAGCAGACGTATGCGCCCGGTCGGGCGGTGGACGGCGAAGCAGGGGGATCTTTTTGATTTCTGGTGCATCAAAAATCGCAAGCGTCTAATTGTCATGGATTCGCAGGATGATTTTCGCTTCGCGCTCCGCGAAAACGACAAAAGAGAAAATTTGCGAAGTTTGATCGTCGCGCCGATTTTTTTTGAAAACAGAGTTTCAGGAACGCTCGCGATTCACGCCACCCGTCCCAACGTGTTTACGCATGAAGACCTCCGGTTGCTGGATGCGATTGCGACCCTCGCTTCCTCGGCCATCTCCAACGCCATGCTGTATGAGAAGACGGAACAATTGGCGATCAAAGATTCGCTGACTGGACTTTTTGTCCGGAGGTATTTCTACGAGAGGCTCAAGGAAGAGCATCGCCGCGCGCTTTTAAATCAGAAAACCATGTCGCTAATCATGTGTGACCTGGATCACTTCAAGGAATGCAATGACCGGTTTGGCCATCAGGGCGGCGATTTGATGCTGGTTCAGTTGGCCGAAATCCTCGGACAGTCTCTGAAGAATGCGTTACTCGCTCGCTACGGAGGTGAGGAATTCGCGATTTTACTTCCTGAAACGACAAAAGCGGAGGCCTTCAAGATTGCTGAGGGTTTGAGGAAAACTGTAGAAACCACCCCGTTTCACATTCGCCGCGAAAAAGTTGGAATGACGGTATCAGCCGGCGTCTCAAACCTTCCGGATGATACGCTGGATATCGAACTGCTGGTCCATAAGGCGGATCAGGCGCTCTACAGAGCCAAACGTGAGGGGAGGAACAAGGTATGCGTAAGCACGTCTTGATCCTTTTGTTTCAACTTGGCTTGGCGGCGATCATTCTTCATCAGACCCGGGAACTGATTCTCGTGTATTATCTTTTGGCGCCCGTTTTGTTGCTTCCGGCTTTTTATTTTTACAAGGAGCGGTCGCGCGGGATGTTATTGGTGGCGCTACTCGTGGCGGCTGCTGTGAATCTGCGTTACTTTTTTCTGGATCCGATGCCCCGACTTTTTCTTTTTTGGGGAGGGCAAGCAGTTTTTTTTATGCTTTCATGCGCTTATTCCCGGGAGCTGAGGATTGCTTTGGATTACGCCTCAAGCAAAAAAAACGAGGTCCGGAAAAATCTGGAAAATTTGCGGGCGAAATTTCAAACCCGGATTTCCAGCCTTAAGCACCTCGAGGCGCAGGTGGGGAGCCTGATGAACCTTTTTGAGATCGCCCGGGATTTTAGCGAGTGCATGGATTTTGCCACGTTGTCGGATTTTCTCCTTAAAAAACTGCGAAGTGAACTTTCGTTTCAACGGATGCGGATTTTTATTTTACCGCTGACGCCCGCGTCCAGGGAGAAAGGAGGCGTCAAGCTTTACGAGATGACCCTGGACGGTGTTCAGGAAATCGAGCGGGAGTTAAGTGATGAGGAAAAAACCGATTTTGATTCAATGGCGCTCACCAAAAACATGGTGAGACGTGAAAAGATGTGGTTTTTCCCTATTTTGGAGGCCGAGAAGCTGACCGCTGTATTTTCGATTGACGGTGTTCAGGATGAAGATCTGGCCCGTGTGGAGGTTTTGAGCGCGTATCTGGTCCTTTTGATCAAGAAAATCCAGCTTTATGAAACCGTGCGTGAGCTTGCGATTATTGATGAGTTGACCCAGGTTTTCGTGCGTCATCACTTTGTTGAACGGCTTGAGGAAGAAGTTCGAAGGAGCATCCGGTTTAAACTGCCTCTGACGGTATTAATGTTAGACATCGATCATTTCAAAAGATATAATGACGAATTCGGACATCTCGTCGGCGACGCAACCCTGAAAGAAGTCGCGGACCTTCTCAAAAAAAATCTTCGTCGGGTGGATCTTGTGGGCCGGTACGGAGGGGAAGAGTTTGTGGTTGCCATGCCGGAGACGCGTATGGAAAACGCGTGCGAGGTCGCTGAACGTATCCGCTCCAATATTGCGAGGCACGACTTCCGGGTTTACAATGACCGAACCAAGGTGACGGTGAGTCAGGGCCTCCGGGTTTTTGACGCGGCTTCGATCAGGGAGCCCGAAAAGGTAGATGTGCCGAAGCTGGTTTCAGAACTGATACACCATGCCGATGAATCGATGTATCGCGCTAAAGAAGAAGGACGTAACCGGGTCTGTGTTTACAAGGAACCCCATAATCTGTTATGAGCCAATGTTTTTTTAAAAGGATCGCATTTTTTAGTACGCTTCTGCTTGCCCTCACGGCGTTGATTCCCGTCTCATTTTCCCAGGATGATACCCCGACAACCCCTTCCGAAAAACAGCCCGTGACGGCCCCCCGAAACTTGCCTTATCCGACGGTGCGGGATCAATCCCGGGCTGAAGTTGAGGCGGTCGCGGACACCCTCGAGTATCAAAAAGATTCGAGGAAGCTGGTGGCGCGCGGAAATGCGGTCGTGACCCACCAGAATATCAAGCTTTTGGCCGATTACGCGGAAGTGGAGACGGAAACCAAAAAATCATTTGCCAAGGGACACGTAATTATTTTTGAAAATGAAACACCGATCCTTACCGGTGATGAAGTGTACTATAATTTTTCAACTCGCCAGGCCAGCATGCCAGGCGCGAAAGCAATTCAAACGCCCTGGTACGCGCGGGGCGAGGAAGTCCAGCAAGTTAAACAGGGTGAAATTCACGTCAGGCACGGCGGCGTGACGACTTGCAATCTTGAAAATCCTCACTATGAAATCCGGTGTAAAAAGGCAACCCTCTACAGCGGGGTCAAGATCCGCATGGTCAACGTCACTATTCACGTTCTCGGTAAACCGGTATTCTGGTTGCCGTATCTTGAAGTTCCGCTTAACTGGAATATTCCATTTCAGGTCCGCGTTGGTAGCAGTGACCAGTATGGCACCTATATCGAACTTTCAAAGGGAATAACGTTCAACAAGTACCTGTCCGGAAAATGGCACGCGGATTGGCGGTCGAAGCGCGGATTTGGGGGTGGATGGGATCAGAACTATGATTTTGGTAAGTACGCGAAGGGGGATGTCAAACTCTACTGGACCCAAGATAAGCGGGCGCCGACCCCCAATCATTACGATGCCGATGGCAAATTGAATCCCTATGAATTGCGTGAAGATAGAGATCGTGGACGAATTACCTGGCGCCATCGGACCGATTTTTCGGAATACACGAACATTATCATGCGTTATCATCGAGTCGCTGACGGATATTTTTTGAAGGATTTTGCCGAAAATGAGTATCGCGCCGAGATGGAGCCGCATTCCTTTGTGACCGCCACTCATAACACGCAACGGTGGGGCGCGATGGTCCACGCGGAGAAAAAAATGAATTCCCACGAAAACATCATTGAGCGCCTTCCGCAGGTCCGACTCGACTGGAAAAATCAGCCCCTCATGGGCGACAAGGTTTATAACGTCAGCCGGTTGCAGTTTGATAACTTGGGCAAAAAAATCGGCTACAGCGATTACAACGAAGATGTTATTCGGGTGGACGGTTACAGCCGATTGATCGCGCCAGTCAAGCTGGGCGATGTAAAAATGACTCCTTATCTGGGTTACCGCGCGACGGAATACAGTCGTGATCTCCGGACGGACGGGGCCCATTTCAGGCAAGTGCTTGAATACGGTCTTGATGTCAGAACACAGGCTTACAAAACGTTTGATGTCACCTTTGAGAAGGCCGGGATCGAAGTGAACCAATTGCGGCATATTTTTGAACCGAATGTGAGGGTCCAAGGAACGGATTCCACATTGAGTTACGAGAAAATAGCGCATTTCGACACGGTAGACATGATTGACGACGCGTCTGAAATTGTTTTTGGGATGGATAACCGGCTTCAGACCAAACGCGTCGCAAACGGGCGAAATCAGCGGGTGGATATCGTCAGCATGAACACGTACGCTCATTTCGCGATTTCTCCGCAGGACCCGAACATTCAAGGCGCCAAGTTTACGTTGGTCGAAAATGAGTTGACCCTCAGGCCGTATGACTGGCTTCAGTTTCAGCATCGCCTGGAATATGATGCCGCGCGAAATTACATTAAACGGTGCAATAACGATATTGTGATCCGTCACCAGCGTCTTAAACTCACGTTTGGCCACCGATTCATTCATCGGCAGTATGACTATACGCAAAATCTCGACATTGATACTTCCCAACAGTTTGTGTTTGACGGAGAATATAAGCTCAATGACCTGTGGACTTTGGCCGGTTACATTCGATGGGACCAAAAAGGGAGTTCGTTGCAGGAATGGCAGGTGTCGGCAAGCCGGGATCTTCACGATTTTATCCTGGATTTCGGTTATAACGTCCGGGATTCCCTGATCAATTCAAAGAACAATGAGCTTTTTTTTAACTTCCGGATGAAAGATTTTCCCGGCATGGACTTTGGGCTGGGCGGGGGGCGGGCGACGTTTTCACCCCCACGCATTGGTGAGACCGTCGAAGGGGCAAGTCAGGATCGATCCCTTCTTTCCAAGAGTTTTTAATTAACCCTTCATTTCTGTTTAATCTCACAACGGGAACTTAAGGAGTATTCTTCCGCGATGAAACTGGCAGTGATCGGATCAGGATATGTCGGGTTGGTGACCGGGGCGTGTTTCGCGAACCTTGGCCATGATGTGGTTTGCGTCGATAACGACCCAGAAAAAATACGAACCCTTAAGGCGGGAAAAATCTTTTTTTATGAACCCGGCCTTTATGAGATGGTGTCGGAAACCGTGGCCGCGGGGCGTTTGTCTTTTACGACCGAAATCAAAAAAGTGGTGAATCGTTGCGAAGTTATATTTATCTGCGTCAATACGCCGTCACTTCCGGATGGAGGGGCGGACCTGAGCTCCGTGGAAAAGGTGGCAAAGGTTCTCGCGAAAAACCTGCGCAAGTATTGTTTGATCGTCGCGAAAAGCACGGTCCCCGTCCAGACCGGAGAGTGGATCCGCAAGACGGTGAAACGGCACGTAAGGCCCGGCGTTGCCTTCGATATCGCGTCGAATCCCGAGTTCCTGCGGGAAGGTTCCGCGATTCATGATTTTTTGAAACCGGATCGTGTTGTTGCCGGGGTTGATTCTCGCCGGGCCGAGAAGATCTTTCGGGATCTTTACGCGAGCATGAAAGCACCCTTGATCGTCACGGACATCAAAAGCGCCGAGCTGATCAAGCACGCCTCCAACAGTTTTTTGGCCGCCAAAATCTCCTTCGCGAACGGTTTGTCCAGAATTTGTGACATCGTGGGGGCCGACGTGGACCAGGTGACTTTGGGAATGGGGCTGGATCCCCGGATTGGGCCGCAGTTTCTCAAGGCGGGAGTTGGTTTCGGAGGGGCGTGTTTTCCGAAAGACCTGAAAGCGTTCCTTCATATTTCCGACAAGCTGGGCGCCAGGTTTGATCTTTTGCAGGAAGTTATCCGAATTAACGAAAGCCAGGCCATGTATTTTGTCCATAAAATTGTAAAAGAAATGAAATCTCTCAAAGGAAAAACGATCGGGGTGCTGGGGCTGGCCTTTAAATCGGATACCGATGATATGCGGAACGCTCCATCCCTCGCGGTGATTCCGGAACTTCAAAAAGAAGGAGCCCGCATACAGGCCTATGATCCCCAGGCGATGGAGAAGGCACGCCCGCATTTAAAACGGGTTCAATACGTCGCCGGACTTTATGAGGCCGTCAAGGGAGCGGACGCGGTTGTGTTACTGACGGAATGGAAAAAATTCCAGAATATGGATTGCCGGAAGGCCCGAAAGTTGATGAAGGGAAAGTATTTCTTCGACGGACGTAACATGTTCGAGCCTTCTGAAATGAAGCGTTATGGTTTTCGGTACGTGAGTATCGGGCGACCATCGAAGTGAACGTGAATTTTCGGAACTTCATTTTCCGGTAGACCGGGAGGGGAGGTTGGCCAATGAAGGGTATCATTCTTGCCGGAGGATTGGGAACGCGGCTTTATCCGTTGACCAAGGTCACGAACAAGCACTTGCTGCCCGTCTACGACAGGCCCATGATCTACTACCCGATTGAAACTCTGGTCAAATCCGGGATCCGGGACATTTTGATCGTAACCGGAGGAAACAATGCCGGCGATTTCCTGAAACTGATCGGTAATGGCAAGCAGTTCGGCTTGAAGCACATCAATTACACCTACCAGGAGGGAGAGGGCGGGATCGCGCACGCGCTGAGCCTCGCGGAACATTTCGCGGACGGGAAAAAAATGGTCGTTATTCTCGGGGACAATATTTGTGAAGCGAATATCTCATCGTACGTTCAGAGTTTTAGAAAACAACCGGACGGCGCGCGGATCCTTCTGAAAAAAGTTCCGGACCCGGAGCGGTTTGGTGTCGCGACGATCCGGGGCTCCCGGATTACCAAAATTGTCGAAAAACCCAAAAAACCGGAAAGCGCTTATGCCGTGACCGGAATTTATATGTACGATAAGAGTGTTTTTGAGTTTATCAAGACTCTAAAACCCTCACGCCGGGGTGAGCTCGAGATTACGGATGTCAACAACTGGTATCTTAAGCGAGGCGCCATGGAATTTGATGTTTTGCCCGGTTACTGGACGGACGCGGGAACCTTTGAGTCGCTTTTTCGGGCGAACGCGCTTGTGGCGAGGCACAAGGGCGTGGGACGATCATGAAAAAAATTTTGGTGACGGGTGGGTGTGGATTTATCGGTTCCAA